>Ga0079224_100004367_pt1 | contig 18244 bp, 14 predicted proteins | sample Stecom2015_FD_80414 | JGI IMG/M metagenome (GOLD analysis project Ga0079224, IMG submission 80414) | Agricultural soil microbial communities from Utah to study Nitrogen management - Steer compost 2015 | ecosystem: Environmental > Terrestrial > Soil > Agricultural land | place: USA: Utah...
GCGACGGCGATCGCGCCGTATATCACGCCCTCGCCCGTCACCGGCACGCCGACGCCGGTCACCCTACCCTGAGCGCGGAGAACGAGGGCTGGCCGTGTATCACAGACAACATTGGACGAAGCAGATGCAAGGAGCAAGACGTATGACGCGAGCGGCGGTGCTGTTGGGTATCTTGATGCTGATCCTAACCGCGTGTAGCGGGGACGCCGTGGCAGAGGTGTACACCGCTGCGGGCGATGCGACCGATCCGGGCGAGCTGACAGCGACGACGCGCTTCGCGGCAGACGACGATCTGAACGTGGTTGTGCGGCTGAACCCGCACACGCGGTCAGTGGCGCTGCGCGCGGTGTTTCTCGGTCCGGATGGCACGCAGATCGCGACTGACACGCTCGAAGCTGAGCCCACTGTTGGAGAAGTGTTGCTCGGGCTGGACTGGGAAGTGCTCGGCTCTGGCGACTGGCCGGCAGGCGATTGGCAAGTCGAGGTTTACGCCGATGACGAGCGGTTTTCAACGCTGGATTTCGCGGTACAGGCTCGGCCCGAATAGCGAGGGAGCAATGCATGAAGAAGTAGTGCATTTTTTCGCGTTATAAGATGTGCTTCAACCATTGTTCAAGCCAGCGCCGCCTGGTGTATACTCTGGGTAAACATCGTTTAACGATGCAAGCTAGAGGTCTTTTTGTCCGCAGCACTACCAACATATTTACCAAACTCAATCAGAGTAAGGAGACTCCAAAAGGATGGCTGTTCAGGCTGAAGCAACCAAGCACATCAACGCCTATGAAGTCGCAATCCGCCAATATGATCGTGCTGTTGCCTACTTAGATTTGCCCGCCGGCATCAAGAACTTTTTGCGATATCCAAAACGCGAGCTATCGGTTAATTTTCCGGTCCGCATGGACAATGGCGACATCAATATCTTCAGCGGCTATCGCGTGCATCACAACACGGTGCTCGGCCCGTCGAAGGGCGGCATCCGCTATGCGCCAAACGTGGACCTCGACGAGGTTCGCGCGCTGGCGATGTGGATGACGTGGAAGTGCGCGCTCGTCAACCTGCCGTACGGCGGGGCGAAGGGCGGCGTGATCTGCGATCCGTATACCATGAGCCAGAACGAGCTGGAGCGGCTCACCCGGCGCTATGCCGCCGAGATCAGCATCATCATCAGCCCGCACAGCGACATTCCGGCGCCCGATATGGGCACCAACGCGCAGACGATGGCCTGGATCATGGACACCTACAGCATGACGGTCGGCTACTCGGTACCGGCGGTCGTCACCGGCAAACCGCTCAACATCGGCGGCAGCCAGGGGCGTCGCGAAGCGACCGGGCGCGGCGTCATCATCTGCATGGACGAAGCGCTGCGGCGTCGTGGCCAGGACGACCCGTCCCAGGTGCGCGTCGTGATCCAGGGCTTCGGCAACGTCGGGACCTGGGCGGCCAAGCACGCCTACGACCTCGGCTACCGGATCATCGGCATCAGCGACGTCACGGGCGGCTACTACAACGAGAACGGGCTGGATATCGACGACGTGCTGACGCACACCGCCAAGAGCCGTCACAACCTGCTCGAAGGCTACGCCGAGGCGGACCAGATCTCCAACGCCGAACTGCTGGCGCTGGAGTGCGACGTGCTGGCCCCGTGCGCGCTTGAAAACCAGATCACCGAAGACAACGCGCACAACATCAAGGCCAGCATGATTGTGGAAGGCGCCAACGGCCCGACCACGCCTGAGGCCGACGATATCCTGACCGAGCGGGGCATCGAGATCGTCCCGGACATCCTGGCGAACGCGGGCGGCGTGACCGTCTCGTACTTCGAGTGGGTCCAGGGCCTGCAGGCGTTCTTCTGGGATGTCGAAGAGGTCAACCGCCAGCTTCGCCGCGTGCTGATCAAGGCGTACGACGAGGTGGTGAGCACGCGTGAGCAGTTCGACGTCGATATGCGCACGGCAGCGCAGATCACCGCGATCAAGCGGGTCGGCGAAGCCACGCGCACGCGCGGCATCTACCCCTAACGCAAGCAACCACATTACACAAGAGCATCCCTGGGGGCGGCAGACACCGCCCCCGCTTTCGTTTCCCGTCCTGGCGTCTGTTGGGCTTGCGGGGATGCGGTATAATGGGCCGAACTTACCACCTTGCCCACCAGCACAGGAGACGTTATGCCCGACGCACTGAGCAGCCGCCTGGAGCGCCGCATTCTTGAGCGGGACTTGCTGCCGCTCGCGCCGCCCGAGGCCGGTGACATCGTGTCTCCCTATTACGATGGGCTGTCGATCCGCAACCTGCCGCACACGGTCATGCGGTTGCTTGATGGCAAGGCGCCGACCGAATGGCTCGGCACGGAACCGCTCGATCCCGCGCTATGGGAGCGCTACTGGGGCCAGGTCAAGCGCGTGGTCCTGTTCATCAGCGACGGACTCGGCTGGCGGCTGCTGCAGAGGATGGTCGCCGCGGACCCGGAACTCGCGCAGGTAGTGGCGGACCTGACCGGGCCGGGCACGCTCACGCCACTGACCTCGGTCGTGCCCAGCACAACGGCGTCCGCGCTGCCGGTGATGTGGACCGGCGGCAGCCCGATCGCGACCGGGCTGCTCGGCACGCAGTTGTTCCTGCGCGAGTTCGGCACGCTGGCGAGCATGCTGCATTACGCGCCGGTCGCCGGACGGCATCGCGCGGACGCGCTCGAAGACTGGGGGCTGGACCTGAGCACGCTGTTGCCGCTGGAAACGCTCGGCGAAGCGCTCAAGAAGCGCCGGGTCACCAGCTATTTGCTGCTGCAGAAGGATTTGCTCGGCTCCGGCCTATCACGCGTGATGCATCGCGGCGTGGATCGCGTGGTGCGGCACATCGGCTACACCGATATGTGGGTGACGCTGCATGATTTGTTGCGCAGAACCCGCCGAGAGAAGTGCTTCATCAACGTGTATTGGAATGCAGTGGATGCGGTCTCGCACCTTTACGGCACCGTGGCAGAGCAAGCGCTGGCTGAGATCGGGCGGCAGCTCGCAGACCTGCGTGATGTGATCTGCGCGGAGGATGTGGCGGACGGGCGCACGCTCTTGTTGTTCGTAGCGGATCACGGGCACACGCCAGTCACCGAGGTGGTCCATCTGCTCGACCACGCGCCGGTCATCGAAGCGCTACGCTGTGGCCCAGGCGGGCAAGAGCGGCTGGCGAACCTGTATCTGCGCGAAGGATTTCGGGCGCAGGTCGAGGATTATTTCCGCGAGCACATGCCGGGCAAGTTCTTCACGCTGCGCCCGGACGACGCCCAGGCTGCGGGGCTGTTCGGACCAGAGCCGCCCCACCCCGAAGCCGGCGCGCGTCTGGGCGATCTGATCGTCATCGCGCGTGATGGTATTGCGGGGAGCGTCCGCCCGCCAGGGCCGCTGACCAACGCGAGCCGTCATGGCGGCCTGAGCGCGGATGAGATGCTGGTCCCGCTGCTGATGCGAACCTTCTGACCGCGCGTGGCGACACGCCACAAAAAGGAAACCGGATGCAGAAATTCCTGAACCAACTGTTTGGCAGCAACCAACCCCGCGAGCAGCCGTCGCCTGCGCTCTCACCGGAGCAGCAGGCGATCAACGAAATGCTGGAAACCGCGGCTACTGCGCTGGAGCAAGGCTATTACGACACGGCGCTGGAGACATACGAGCGCGGGCTGGCGCGCGCCCGCGAGCAAGGCGATACGCGCAGCGAGGAACACTTCCTGAGCGGCATTGGCGCGACCTACGTCGCCCGGCGCGATTTTGACACGGCGCGTCCGTTGCTGGACGAAGCGCTTGAGATCGCACGCACGCTCGGTGACCGCCGCGCGCTCACCCGCACGCTCAACAACCTCGGTTCGTTCTTCGCGCAGCAGAATGAATGGGGTACCGCGCAGACGTATCACCAGCAGGCGCTCGACGAAGCGCGTGAGATTGGCGAGGCGAGCGTGCTGGCGCTAACGCTGGAGAACCTCGCAAAAGACTATCTCAACCAGGACAATCCGAGCTATGCTCAGCACCTGCTAAAAGAAGCGATCACCGTCGCGCAGCGCGGCGGGCAGGCGCCGATCCTCGCGCGCTTGCTGGGGCTGTTGGCGGAAGCCACGCTCGCGGTCGGCGATCGAGTCACCGGGCACCGGCTGCTCAACCAGGCCGTGCAAATCGCGCAACAAACCGGGCAGAACGAGCAGCACCTTCGCTGGCTGCGCGCCCTGGCCGAACTGGAGATCGAGAACCGGAATTACGCGCTCGCCATCGAATATTACCAGTCCGCCGAAAACCTGGCGCTGCGCCTCGGCAACCAACCCGCCGAGTTCTTCATGAACAGCGCGCTCGATCTCAGCCTGGCGTACCAGCTCAGCGGGAACAGCACCCAGGCCGAAGAATACGCGACGCGCGCGCTGGCGCAAGCGCGCAGCGCCGACAACAGCGAGTTGGAAGCGAACGCGCTCACCCGCCTCGGCATGGCTGCCAACACGATGGGCGAATGGGAGCGCGCTGAGGGCTTTTTGACCGAGGCGCTGGCGTTTTACGAGAACGGCGCGCTGCACGACCGCGAGGAACACGTGCAGATTTTGCTGGCGCTCGGCAACATCCAGACGCGCCTGCACAACGTCGAGCGCGCCCGCGCGTTCACCGAGCAAGCGCTATCCATCGCGCAGTCGGCAGACGACCCGCGCCGCGAGGCGAGCGCGCTGCACCTGCTCGGCAATCTCGCGCTCGAACAGGGGAACTCATCCGAAGCGCTCGAACGTTGGCAAGCGGCGCTCGACCTGCTCGCTGGCGCGGACCCGGTCCAGGAAGCACGGCTGCGCTGTGACATCGCGGGGACGCGCCGCGAGCGGGGTGATTTCAACGGTGCGCTGAGCGAGTACGAGCGCGCGCTGCTGCTGCTCAACAATTTCAATCACCCGCCGACGCGCGGCCTGGTGCTCTCTAACGCGGCGACGCTCTACACCGACCTCGGCGATGTGGACACCGCGAAAGCGTTTTACGACGAATCGATCGAGATCGCGCGCAATAGCGGCGACGCGCGCGCCGAGAGTCTGCGGCTGGGCAACCTCGGCTGGTTCTACTCGCTAACCGGGCAGCCGCGCACCGCGATCAACAAGCTCGAAGAAGCGCTCAAGCTCAGCCGCGCGCTGGATGACACGTTAATGATCGCCGTGCAGACCAACAATCTGGCGCGCACGTATTACCAGCTAGCCGACTATGACACGGCGCGCACGCTCCACAAGCAGGCAATCGCGGCAGCGAACGCGCTCGACGACGATCGCTGGCTGGCGGTGTTCCAGAGCGACATGGGCGCGACCCTTGAGGCGCTGGAACGCGACGATGAGGCCGAGCCGCTGTACGAGAGCGCGCTCGGAAAGAGCCGCGCGCAAGACGATCTGGAGAACATTGTCCGCACGCTAACGCGGCTGGCGTCGCTCTATCGGCGGACCGGACGCGCTGGCGACGCGCACGGCCTGATCACCGAGGCGCACCAGATCGCTCGCCGGATGGACTACAAGAAAGGGCTGGCAGATGTGGCAGCGGTGCAGGGCGACCTCGCGCGGGACGCAGGCGACGTCGACACGGCGCAGCATTACTACGCCGAAGCGCGCCGCCTGTACGCGATTCTGCACGACCCGCTCGCCAGCCGCGTAGGCGAGCGCGTGGACACGATCGCCGACCCCGCGCCGGAGGAGCCGTAAGCTCACACCCGGTTGTGATGGTATTGCGCCGCCCGTCACAAAGCAGTATGATCGGGCGCGTACTCATGCCGGTTTTCGCGCAAGGTAAGGCCGCCTTCCGGCCTGCACCAGGAGAAAGCGTTATGAAGAGGTCTTTTGGCTTTGTATTGCTGGCGCTGCTGGTCTTCCCGCTGCTTCTGATGGGGTGCAGTGGTGACTCACCCGAGACAGCGGAAGATTACGTCGAAGCCCTGCTTCAGGGCGATGCCGACGCAGCGCAGCAGGTCGCGTGCGAGTCGTTCCAGGATCGCACAGGCGAGCTGGCAGCCTACTTCGGCCAGCAGGACATTCGCAATCTGGATCTGAAATTCGACATTGGCAAGGGCAACCGCGAAGAAGAAGTGATCGTTACCGGGTCGTTCGATATGGGCCCCGCCAGCGCGTTGCAGGAAGTCAAGCTTCAGGAACGCGACGACACGCGCATCATCATCTGGCTGGAGAAAGATGGCGATGAGTGGTGCGTGGCCGATACGACTGAGGTCGGCGACGGGCTGCTGGCCCTGGGCGATAGCGAGCCAGTCGTGAGTGACGATGTGGCAGAAGACGACATGACAGAAGACGACATGGCGGACGAAGAGACCGCGGACGAAGACTAGCGCGGCAGCATTTCCCAAGCGCTCAAACGCCTGGCACGCGCCGGGCGTTTTTGTAATCCGGCGCGATCCAAAAAGGCGGCCCGCACGAGCCGCCTTGTAGGTCTCTCCGAATGGCGCCGCTTACTTGCCGCGCAGGGCGTTGAGCAGCCGCGCGCCGAGGAACAACGCGCCACCCGCCGCGACCGCACCGCCGATCGCCAGCTTCTGCACTTCTTCGGGGTCCGCGCCGCTCATGACGACCTTGCCGTCGCCATACTGCTGGAAAAGGCGGCCCCACTTGGTCTGCAGCGCAGCTTCGACGCGCTTGCGTCCGACGAACGGGTACCAGTAGTAGTTGTGGTAGATGTTGCTGGCCGCGTAGCTCCACGGAACCAGCGGCGAGCGCAGCAGCGCGCCCTCAAAGCCCTTCAGCCAGCCGTGATAGATCATCTTCTGGCCCTTGCTGGCGAAGGTATCTTCCTGCGTGAAGTTGAAGCGCTCGATGTCCTTGAGGTCTACGCCGACTACTTCGATCTCGCTCGGGTTGCCAACGCCCAGACCACGCTCGTGACCAAGCCGGATGAAATCGAGCGACATCGGGTCGAAGCCCTGCAGGTACGCGCTCATCGCGTCAATCGCCACCTGGTCCGCCGAAGCGAGCAGCAGGTCCTTCTCATGAACGCGCATCGCGCGCGGGCCAGGGCCATCACCGGCAAATGTCCCATCCATCACCGCGAACACGCCGGTGTGAATGTCCTGCTGAATCTGCAGCAGGTCCACCACCGTCTCGTGAATCACGGCGTGCGTCCAGTGACGCTTGCGGTTCAGCAGCCCGCCGAACGCGTTCTTCATCGCGCCGGTGATCGTCGTGAAGACGTGCGTCTTGACCGTCGGCAGTTGGATGATGTTGCGCCCGTAGAAACACTGCGGGACGTAAATGCCTTCGGGATAGACGCGATCGAGCACCAGAAGCGGCTCTTTTGGTTCATAGCGCACCCACTCGAACTGCGGTTCGTAGAGGTGCCAGTTCTCGATGCCGTACTTGTCCGTGACGTACTTGTGCTTGTTGTTGATCTCGCCAGCGCGGGCGTCAACGACAACCGTGTCGTTGTGCCCGGCGATCAGGCGCGGGTAACCGGCGGCTTGCAGTTCCTGGATGACGCCCTCGATCTGCCAGGGCGCGCTGGAGCACGCGGGATACCATGTATCCCACGAGATGTTGATCTTCAGGATGGTGTCCTGTTCTTTGGGCAATGCGTCCTGATAGCCTGCCAGACGCATTACTTCCCGCACGTCGTCCACGACGGTTTCGGGCTGCGTGCGCAGGATCGCGACCTTCCCTTTGCCAGGAAATTCAGCCATGGATACCGGTCCCTCCCTAGGCCAATTTTGGTGATGCGGCCTTTCTTTAATGGTCTTCCCGAGTATAACAGCCGGGCCGCGCCGTGTCGATAGATGATTGCGCTACGCGCAGGCGAGGCGCGGGCTACTGCGCGCCTTCGAGGCGGTCAGTGGGTTGCAGCTCGCACGGACCGCCAGGCTGCACCGTCTCCGGGTGGAACCAGCGCGCGTACGCGCAGAGCGCGTCCTCAGAGATCGATGGGATGGGCGGCTGCTCGTAGGGCTGGTTCTCGCCGGTCACGTAGAAGCGATCCACCCACTGGGTGACGCGCGCGCGGTCTGGCTGGATGGTGACGGTGAACGCCTCGGGGATGCTCGCGCCGCCGTCAAAATAGAGGCACACCCAGCCGCTATGTGTGGTCCCGACCGGAAGTTGGAACCCGTCCTCGCGATAGAAGAACGTATTCAGACCGCGTGTGTTCGCCTCCTCAACCGGGCACGTCACGCCATCGCCGCCGAGGTACGTTGTCGCTACCGGGAGCGCGCGGATCGCGCTGCGCGGCTGCCACCAGGCGTTGCGCGGCTCGCGGAAATCCGCCGGGAAGGGCGTCTCGACATCCACCCAGGGATAGCCCCAGTTAGCATAGGGATACGCCTGCCCCACAACCTCTGCCGACATCCAGAACCAGATCTCGTGGCTGCCATCGGCCCGGTTGACGTGCACCGGATCGCAAAAATCGAGTCGGGCCAATTCGATGCTACCCTCGCGGCGCGTCCCGCCGAGCCAATTGTAGTCCTCCACGCGCAGCGAAACCGGCTCGCCGCAAGTGATGTGCTGGATCGGCAAGATCGGCGCCTCTGGCCCCTGGGCGGACGCGTAGATCAAGAAGGCCGTAGCGCCCAGCGCCGCCAGCGCCAGCCCAACCAGCAAAAACGATATCCGGGGCACAATCCATTGCGTCATGCCCAGATTATACTCACTTGCCGCGTGTCCGCATGACCTTGACGCGTCGGACTGCGCGCCGGTATAATGTGAGGCGTTCGGGTGACTAGCTCAGCTGGTTAGAGCGCTTCCCTTACAAGGAAGAGGTCAGGGGTTCGAGTCCCTTGTCACCCACTGCTCGCAGATGTATCAGCGCCTCGCTCGCCGGGGCGTTTTTCATGCGACGTGCGCCATATTAGAGTCTCCACAGAATCCTGCGTATCCATTGTCGGTAGGCAGTCGATCTGGTAAAATCACCCGATGGTTCGGGCGCCAAATTTTAAGGCGTGCCCGATTGACTTTCAGCGGGCGTGGCGCTACACTGTAGAACAGTCGTTCCTGACACATCCGTTCGCATCGCACCCTCTCTGAGCGTCGTGGCTGGCGCTCTTCGTTCCTAACCATCCGGCGAGTATTCAAGAGGTAAACACCTGGTATGGGTCAAGACAAGATCGTTGTGCGCGGTGCGCGCGAGCACAACCTGAAGAATATTGATGTTGTGATCCCGCGTGACAAGCTGGTGGTGATCACCGGCCTCAGCGGCAGCGGCAAAAGCTCGCTGGCGTTCGACACGATCTTCGCGGAAGGGCAGCGGCGCTATGTCGAGTCGCTCTCGGCCTATGCGCGCCAGTTCCTCGGCCAGATGGACAAGCCCGATGTGGACCAGATCGAAGGGCTGTCGCCCTCGATCTCGATTGACCAGAAAAGCGTCAGCAACAACCCGCGTTCGACGGTCGGCACCGTCACCGAGATCTACGACTATCTGCGCCTTCTCTACGCGCGGATCGGCATCCCCCACTGCCCCGTGTGTGGCGAGCGCGTCGAAGCGCAGTCCGCGCAGCAGATCGTCGAGACAATTGAAAACTGGCCGGATGGCACGCGCATCCAGGTACTCGCACCGGTGATTAAGGATCGCAAGGGCCGCCACGAAAAGGTGCTGGAAGACATTCAGCAGGCGGGTTTTGTGCGCGCGCGGATCGACGGCGAAGTGCGCGATCTCAGCGAGACAATCGAGCTTGAACGCTATAAGATGCACACGATCGAGGTCGTGGTCGACCGTCTGGTTGTGCGCCACCATGAGGACCCGGAGAGCGAAGAAGCGAACGCGGCGCGCTCTCGCCTGACCGACTCGATTGAGATCGCGATGGAAATGGGCGGCGGGGTTGTGACGGTGAACGATGTGACCGACGCGGAGAACCCGGTCGATCATCTGTTCAGCGAGCACCTGGCGTGCGTGCACGGGCACATCAGCCTGCCGGAGATCGAGCCGCGCACCTTCTCGTTCAACAGCCCGCACGGTGCCTGCCCCTCTTGTCAGGGACTGGGCGTCAAGCGCGAGTTCGACCCGGAGCTGATCGTTCCGAACCAGAGTCTGTCCATTAAAGAGGGCGCGCTCGCCCCGTGGGACACCAACAGCCATGACAGTTGGACGCGCAAGATCCTGCATCAGACGTGCAAAGCGTTCGGCATCCCACTGGACAAGCCCTGGCGCGAGTTAGACACCAAGCAGCAGGAGTTGCTGCTCTACGGGGCGGATCGCAAGGTCCGCGTGGAGCACCGGCGCGAGGATGGCAGCCATTTCTCGTTCAACACCGAGTTTGAAGGCGTGTTGAACAACACCGCGCGGCGCTGGCGCGAGACATCCAGCGACTACATGCGCGCCAACTACGAGCAGTACATGAGCGAGCGTCCGTGCGAGGCGTGCCATGGCCGCCGCCTGCGCCCGGAAGCGCTAGCCGTCACGATCAATGACTATGCGATCGATCAGGTCACGCAGATGCCGATCAAGGACCTGCTGCGCTGGGTGCAATCGCTGCGAGGGACCGCTCCGCGCGTGAACGGGCACGCCGTACTTAGTGAGCGCGATCTCACGATCGGGTTCCAGATCCTCAAGGAGATCGAGGCGCGCGCGCAGTTTATGGTGAACGTCGGGCTGGACTATCTGACGCTTGCCCGCGCGGCGGGATCGCTCTCCGGCGGTGAGGCGCAGCGTATTCGTTTGGCGACGCAGATCGGCAGCCAGCTTACCGGCGTGCTGTACGTGCTCGACGAGCCGAGCATCGGCCTGCACCAGCGCGATAACGGGCTGCTGATCCAGGCGTTGGAAGGCATGCGCGACCTCGGCAATACGCTGTTGGTCGTCGAGCATGATCACGAGACGATGCTCTCCGCCGACTGGATATTGGACCTCGGCCCCGGCGCAGGCGAGCACGGTGGCTATGTCGTCGCGGAAGGCACGCCCGATGCGATCATGGAGCATCCCGACAGCATCACCGGGGCGTATCTCTCCGGGCGGCGCTGCATCCCCGTGCCCGAAGATCGTCGCGAGGGAAACGGCCAGCAACTCGTCATTCGCGGCGCGCGAGAGAACAACCTCAAGAGCATCGACGTGGCGATTCCGCTCGGCGAGCTGATCGTCATCACCGGCGTCAGTGGATCGGGCAAGTCCACGCTGATGATTGACGTGCTGTACAAGAAGCTGGCGCAGACGATCTACCGCTCGAAAGAGCGGCCCGGCGCGCACGACGAGATCGAAGGGCTGGAGCACGTCGACAAGGTCATTCACATCGACCAATCACCGATCGGGCGCACGCCGCGCAGCAACCCCGGCACGTACACCAAGATGTACGACGCTATCCGCACGCTGTTCGCGGAGCTTCCCGAGAGCAAGATTCGCGGGTACACGCCGGGGCGCTTCAGCTTCAACGTGAAGGGTGGCCGCTGCGAGCACTGCCAGGGCGAGGGGCAGCTTCGCATTGAGATGCAGTTCCTGCCGGATATCTACGTCCCGTGCGAGGTGTGTCACGGCGCGCGCTATAACCTTGAGACGCTGCAGGTCAAGTATAAGGGCAAGAGCATCGCGGACGTGCTGAACATGACCGTCAGCGAGGGGCTGGAGTTCTTCGAGAACGTACCGAATATCCGCTCGAAGCTGGCAACACTGTACGCGGTGGGACTCGGATACATCCGCATCGGGCAGCCCGCGCCAACGCTGTCCGGCGGTGAGGCGCAGCGCGTCAAGCTCAGCCGCGAGCTATCGAAGCGCGCGACCGGGCAGACGCTCTACGTGCTGGACGAGCCATCGACCGGCCTGCACACCGCCGACGTCGCCAAGTTGATCGAGGTACTGCAATCGCTGGTGGACAAGGGCAATACCGTGCTGATCATCGAGCACAACCCGGACATCATCAAGGTCGCTGACCATATCATCGACCTCGGCCCCGAAGGCGGCGACGAGGGCGGGTATGTGGTTGCGCAGGGCACGCCGGAGCAGGTCGCACAGGTGCGCGAGAGCTTCACCGGGCGCTTCCTGGCGGACTATCTCGACTGGGCTGAGTGCAGCGAAGAGCAAGAGGTCGAAGCCGCCGAGAGCAGCTAGTAACAGGATCACGCAAGCGATCAAACCGTCTGCTGGAACCCACCGGCAGGCGGTTTTGTTTCTTCGCTCGCAAACCCCGCTTTCCTACGCCCGCCCATCGAAAACCTGACGGATCACACGCTGGTTGGAAACGCCTGCTTGAGTTCGGAGATGTTCTGCCCTACACTGTGGGTAACACCTGCGATAAGCATGCCCAAAAGCAAGGGGGATCACAATGAAGGCATCTCGGCGTGTGAGTTTTCTGGTCGCAGTGGCGCTGGTCGCGGCGCTGCTTGTCGGCCTGATGCCCGTCCGGAACGTCTCTGCGCAAGCGCCGACGGCAACCGTCAACACCGGCGCGCTCCATCTGCGCAGCGGCCCAGGCGTGAGCTACACGGTCGTGTTCTCGGTCTATCGCGGGACGGTTTTGACCCTGCATGGCCGCAACGCGAACACCTCGTGGCTGAAAGTCTCGCTCGATAACGGCGTCCAGGGCTGGGTCAGCCGCCCATACGTGTATACCGCCTATCCGCTGGCAAACCTGCCGGTCGATGGTGGCAGCATTCCGGTGCCCGCGCCGGTTCCGGTCCCCGCTACCGCAACGATTAACAGCGGCGCGTTGAATGTCCGCCAGGCGCCAAGCATCTACAGCCCGCGTATCCGGGCGCTACCGCGCGGCGCGACGGTCGACCTGCTGGCGCGTGACTCGGCGGCGATCTGGCTGAAGGTGCGCATGAGCGATGGCGTGATCGGTTGGTTGAATGGGAACTATGTGCTGACCGCCTACCCCAAGAGCAATCTGCCGGTTGAGGGCGTCTACACGCCGCCCGCGCCGCAACCACCGCCCCAGCCGCAGCCGCCCGCGTACCGCTTCCACACGGTGCAGTATGGCGAGAACCTCTACCGCATCGGCCTGCGCTACGGCGTCAACTGGCTGACGCTCGCCAGCATCAACGGTATTTACTACCCCTACTGGGTCTACGCCGGTCAGGTGCTGCGCATCCCGTAAGCTCATTCCACCCGCTGTAAATTCTGCGAGGCGCGTCCGGTGGCGCGCCTCGCGTTTTTCCAATTCCCGCCCCGCGCAAAAGTACTTTCTATCACAAGTGTTATATTTGTGACCCCAATACGGTTTACTTTAGGAGTTCTTTGCGTCTGGCGTATTCTACGCGCGAGACGCGCGATCGCTTTTTCTACACGGAGGGAAATATGCGTAAGAAAGTTCTTTTGGTGGCGTTGGCGCTCGTCTTTGCATTGGCGCTCGTCATCCCGGCGAGCGCGATCACCTGGGGCACCCCCGACGGCGAAGGGCATCCGCACGTGGGGCTGTTGGTATTTGATGTCAACGGTGCACCCGCGTGGCGCTGCACTGGCACGCTCCTCTCGCCGACCGTGATGCTCACCGCCGGGCACTGCACGTTCGGCGCGACTGGCGGGCGGGTGTGGTTCCATTCAGATGTCTTGGGCACGCCCGGCAACGACTACCCGTTTGCGGGTGGCACGAGCGTTGAATTCGCGTCGATCACCACGCATCCGCATTACGATGACGCAGCGTTCTACCTGCATGACGTGGGTGTCGTCACTCTCAGCGAGCCCGTCAATGTGGGCACATACGGCACACTTCCTCAAGCCGGTTTCCTGGATGGTCTCGCTACCAAGCGCGGTTTGCAAGAACAGACCTTCACGCCCGTCGGCTATGGCGTGCAAGAGATCGTCCCCAACCCCAATGAAGAGCGAGCCGAGCTTGTCCGCTACCAGGCGACCACCAAGCTGATCGGCGTCAAAGGGACGTTCGGCATTCCCGAGGGTTCTGCGGTCGTCTTCACAAACAACCCCGGCCAGCCACACTCTGGCGGCACGTGCTTCGGTGACTCAGGCGGCCCGATCTTCTGGAATGGCGACGGCTCGATCGCAGCAGTAACCTCGTTCGGCGTCAACTCGAACTGCGTTGGCACGGGCGGCGGCTACCGGATCGACCAGCCAGATGACTTGAGCTTCATCTCGAGCTTCCTGCAGTAGTCGGTCAAATCAATCGACTTCCTGACGAGGCGCGCCCCACCTGGTGCGCCTCGTTTTTTGTCGCTTCTGCCGAGCAACAGGCTCCCGCGCGGCGCAGGGAGCGGCTATAATCGCGGTCGCTGCGCCTGCTCGACAAGGAGCCAAGTATGTGGGGGACTCTCCTCAACGCGGTCACCGTGCTGGTCGGTAGCACGCTCGGCTTGATGATCGGCGGGCGCCTGCCTGCTCGCATTCAGGAATCGGTCATTACCGGGCTGGGGCTGGTCACGGCGTATGTCGGCGTCAGCAACGCCGGAGAAACGGGGAACGTCATCATCCCGCTGATCGCGCTGGTCACCGGCGTGATCGCGGGGGAGCTGCTGGCGCTCGACGCGCGACTGGAAGGCTTCGCGGCGTGGGTGCACGCCCGCTTCGAGCGCCAAAACGGGGCAGACACCGCACCGGATGGCCTCGCCGTGCGACGCGCGCGCTTTATCCAGGGCTTTGTCACGGCGAGCCTGGTGTTCTGCGTCGGGCCACTGACGTTTGTCGGCTCGATCCAGGACGGGATGGGGCTGTCAATCGGCTTTGAACAGCTTGCAATCAAAAGCGTGCTCGACCTGTTCGCGGCGCTGGCGTTTGCGTCCAGTTTGGGCATCGGCGTGATGTTCAGCGTGCTGACGGTGCTCGGCGTGCAAGGCGGGCTGGCGCTGCTCGGCAGCCTGGCGGGTGACTTTATGAGCAGCGCGATGGTCAACGAGATGACGGCAGTCGGCGGCCTGATCCTGATCGGGCTGTCGCTCATGTTGCTTGATCTGAAAAAACCGCGCATGGCGAACTTTCTGCCCGCGCTGATTATCGCGCCGCTATTGGTGGCGGCGGGCGAGGCGCTGGGGATCAATCTCTATCCGTTCTAGCCAGCCGCAGCCAGCCGAGAGCGCGCGCAAAACAGAACCTCTTTCGCGACCTGCACACGTATGACAGCATAGGCCCTATTGCCGGGATGCGACGCGATGCTCATCGTAAGATTCTGACAGCTTATTTATGGCGGGTGTATCATGGATGGAACCTACGCACACGGAACCGCCGGTATGTTCTCCTGGAAATTGTTTCGACGGCTCACCAACTACTGGGCCGCGATCGAGAATCCGCTGTTCGCGCGTGAGATCCAGCGCGCGCCACTTTGGCAGCGCTACACCGCGCGCGCCGCGCAATCGAGCGGTCTGACCGTCGCGCTACTCGGGCTGTCGTGCTATCTGAGCATCCTGATCGCTTTTTACGCGCAGACGCTTCTCGTCCTGTTCGTCCCGCTGGTTGTCGCGTGGGTGCTGGTGCTCAGCCTGACGATGGCACCGATTGTCGTGCGAGAGCGCGAACAGCAGACCTGGCACACGCTGCGCACCACGCCCATGGAGATTGACACCATCATCATCGGCAAAGCGGCGGGAGCGCTATGGTGGCTGCGGCATTTGATGCGCGGCCTGATGGGGCTGGCGCTTGTAGGCGCGATCGGCGTGGGCCTCGGCAGCCTGATCTTCGTGTCATTCGAGGACGAAGCGCTCAGCGGGCTGCCCGTGTCACTGATCTGCGGCCTCACGCTGGCGCTCCCTCTGTTCAGCAGCGCGCTGTTTTTGATCGACCGCGGCCAGCAGATGATCCTGGCTGCGCTGTGCGCTTTGGCCGTCAGCGCCCAGAGCCGCACGCTCCGGTTGGCCGCGCCGCTCGCTGTGGTAACTGCGCTGCTCGCGACGTTTCTGGATGCCGCAATTGGCCTGCTCGTGATTACGCAGCTGGAACAGCTCACCACCCCCCTGCATCAAGTCAGCTTACTTCTGCTCTTGTTTGGCCCCGCGGTGATCTACCTGGCGGAGATGCCCTTCTGGCTTGCGCTTGGCGCGGCGCTGCTGACGCTGCTTCTGCGTGAGGGGCTGATCTGGCTGGCGTGGCATTGGACGCTGCGCGCCGCCCAGCGGCCTTGATCGCGGCGCGTACGACTCCGGGTTGCGTTACATCGCCTGCGCCCCTACAATCCTTAGTCAGGCGTGGGGATGGGGGCGCGGGCATGATGCGACCACACACAGGTAGGGTATTCTCAGCATGTCCCGTATTCTTATTGTCGAAGATGATGAATCATTGATCATGATGCTGGAGATCGCGCTGCGGCCGCTCCAGCATGAAGTTATCCGCTGCCCGAACGGCGCGGATGCTGTACCGATGATCCGAGCGCACCAGCCGGATCTCGTCATTCTCGATTTGATGATGCCGTCCGCTGCGGGAGATACCGTGTTGGGCGCGATCCGGGCGGACGGTGAAATCAGCGACACAACCGTGATCGTGATGTCCGCCCACCCCAAGGGCGAGAGCATCGCGCAAGCAGCGGGCGCAGACCTCTTCGTCGCTAAGCCGGTCGATATTCGTAGCTTCCGCGAAACGATCAGCCAGCTTCTGGCTCAGTAGCGGCGGCGCGCAGCACGACTTTGCCGAGATTGCGACGCTCTTGAATATAGCGGTGCGCGGCGGGCGCGCCTGCCAGGTCGAAGACGCGATCCACATGCGGATCGAGCTGTCCCTCGTCGAACCAGCCGAGCAGCGCTTCAGCCCAGCCACGCACCTGATCGGCGTGCTCCCACAGGCGCGCGAGGTTGACGCCCATCACGCCCTTGTTGGCGCTGGTCAGCGCGATCGGGTTGAACGCGATCCACGGGGTAGTGAGCGCGATGCGCGCTGCGGCCCACAACGAGCGGCGCGTCCCTGGCGCCGCCGACGAGATACCGTGCAGGATGATCCGCCCGGCGGGCGCCAGCGACCGGAAGCTTTTCAGCCACGACCGGCCGCCAATCGAGTCGAGCGCGATGTGCACGCCACGCCCATCCGTCAGATCGCGCACGACCTTCTCAAAATCGTCTTGCCGGTAGTTAATCGGGTATTCCACGCCGCGCTCGCGCAGGAAGTCATGCTTGCTGGGCGACGCCGTTCCGAACACTGTCGCCCCGGCGCGGCGGCACAGGTCCACCGCCGCCAGCCCCACGCCGCCCGCCGCCGCGTGGATCAACACGCGATCGCCGGAACGGACGCGCGCCAGCTCAACCAGTGCGATATACGCCGTCAAGTAGGGTAACAGGAACCCCGCCGCCTGCTCGATCGCCATCCCGGACGGACGCGGCAGCGCCGACAGCGCCGGAACGCACACCGCTTCGCTATACCCGCCGAAATTGGTCAGCGCGATCACATCCTGCCCCACCAACGCCGAATCAACCTCCTTACCGACAAGGTCGATGGTTCCCGTGACCTCGTAACCGGGGATGAATGGCGGGCGCGGCGCGTCGGGATAGATCCCCAAGCGGCCCATGATGTCCGCGAAATTGACGCCCATCGCCTGCACGCGAATCCGCACTTCGCCGGGCTTCGGATGCGGCAGCGGCGCTTGCTGCACGCGCATCACATCCGGCTCGCCCGCCTGTGTGATCCAGACCTGTCGCATCCCTCACTCCTTGAGCGCAAACCGCGCAACTTGACCGTAACAAGCATAGCCGCGACAGGTGGCTCAAGCCAAACGCGCGCGCTTGATCCCGCTCTTCCGGCGCGGTAGACTGGCAACCCAACCATCCACAGGCGAGGCTTACTCCCCGATGACCGTTCTCTCATCCGATGCCGTCCGCCAGCAGGCCGCGACCCTCGGCTTTTCACAGGTCGGGATCATCCGCGCCGCGCCGTCGCCCACGCTCGACGCGTATCTGCGCTGGATCGAGAGCGGGATGCACGGCGCAATGGGCTACATGGCCCGACCTGACCGTGTGGCACGCCGCCAGAACCTGAACGCGATCCTGCCGGGCGTGCGATCGCTGGTGGTCGTGGCGCTGGATTATGGGACGCGCGCTGTGCCGGAAGACGTCCTGCGCGATCCACGGCGCGGGCGCATCTCGAACTACGCCTGGGGCGCGGATTATCACGACCTGATGACGCCCCGCCTGGAAACCCTGGCGGACTGGCTCCGCGCGCAAGCCGGCGAGGAGGTCGCCAGCCGGGTGTATGTCGACACCGGCGCGATCTTGGAGCGCAGCCACGCACAGCAAGCCGGGCTGGGATCCATCGGAAAAAACACGATGCTGATCCATCCCCGGCGCGGCTCGTATCGCTTTCTGGGCGAGCTGCTAGTCACCCTGCCCTTCGACACCTACGACGCGCCGCACCGCCCGACGATGTGCGGGACGTGCACGCGCTGCCTGGGCGCCTGCCCGACTGGCGCGCTGCCGGAGCCC
>Ga0079224_100004369_pt1 | contig 18242 bp, 20 predicted proteins | sample Stecom2015_FD_80414 | JGI IMG/M metagenome (GOLD analysis project Ga0079224, IMG submission 80414) | Agricultural soil microbial communities from Utah to study Nitrogen management - Steer compost 2015 | ecosystem: Environmental > Terrestrial > Soil > Agricultural land | place: USA: Utah...
GAGTTCGTCGCTGCCTACGCCGCCTCCCTCAGGGAGGCGTACCCGCCGGAGGAAGACGGGTCGACCCTGTTCCCGTTTCGGCGGATCTTCATCGTCGTCAGCGGTCTATGAGCCGCTGGTTGGGGTCCTGCTCGCGCCGGCGCGCCGGCTTGCCACGCAGGTACTGCGGCGGCCATGGATGGCCGGCGTAGCCGACGTCGATGGCGGCGTTGAGGGTCCAGTAGGGATCCACCAGGTGGGGGCGGGCGATGAGGCACAGGTCCGCCCGCCCGGCGACTACCACCGTGTCGACGTCGTCGATCGACGACACCGCCCCGACGGTCATCGTCGGAAGACCGGTCTCGAGGCGGATCCGGTCCGAGAACGGCGTCTGCCACAACCTCCCGTAGCGGGGCTGTTGGTGCTCCACCACCTGGCCGGTGGAGACGTCGATGATGTCGACGCCGTGGTCCGCCAGCATCCGGGCGATCTCCACGGCGTCGTCGCCCGACGTGCCCCCTGCCGCCCAGTCGGTGGCCGAGATCCGCACGGACAGCGGGAGGTTCTGGGGCCACACCTCCCGGACAGCGTCGACCACCTCCAGGGGGAAGCGCATCCGGTTGACCAGACGGCCGCCGTAGTCGTCGTCGCGTTGGTTCGTCAGAGGGCTGATGAAGGACGACAGGAGATACCCGTGGGCCATGTGGAGCTCGAGCAGGTCGAACCCGAGGGTGGCCGTTCGGGCTGCGGCCTCGGCGAACTGGTCTCTCACCTCGTCCATGTGGCGGCGGGTCATCGGAGTCGGAACGGGCGCGCCTTTCCGGAAGGGGATGGGGGAGGGAGCGAGGCGCTCCCATTCCCCATCGACGGGGACCAGTTCGTCGTCGCCCACCTCCCACGGGACCCGCATCCCGCCTTTCCTTCCCGAGTGCCCGAGCTGCATCCCCAGCACCGCCTGGGTGTGGCGGTGGACGAACTCGACGATGGGTCGGAACGCCTCCTGTTGCTCGTCGTTCCACAGCCCGGGGCACCCCGGCGTGATCCGTCCCTCCGGCGAGACACACGTCATCTCCACCATCACGAGGCCGGCCCCGCCGACGGCCCGGCTCCCCAGATGGACGAGATGCCAGTCGGTCGGCTTGCCGTCGACGGCGCAGTACTGGGCCATCGGCGACACCCCGACCCGGTTCGGGAAGGTGACGCCCTTGAGCCGGTACGGATGGAACATCGGCGGGGTGTCCGGCCGGGGGGCCGGCAGCTCCTGGCGACTCCGCCAATCGTCGACGATATCCTCGGTCGACTGCGGGTCCCGGATGCGGAGGTTGGCGAGGGTGATCCGCTGGCTGCGCGTCAGGAGCTGGAAGTCGAACTGCTTGCGGGGGAGGTCGTAGTAGCGGTCGACCGACTCGAACCAGGCCTGGGAGGTCCGCGCCGCCCGCTGGGTGGACTCGACCTGGGGCCGGCGGTCGCGCTCGTAGGCAGGGAGGGCGGAGGCCACGTCCCCGTCGTGGGACACGAGAGCGTCCACCAAGGCGATGGCGTCCTCCATCGCCAACTTCGTCCCCGACCCGATGGAGAAGTGAGCCGTGTGGGCGGCATCGCCGATGATCACGTACCTGTCCCACCACCACCGCTCGGCCGACACCTCGGGAAAGCGGATCCACTGGCTGTTGTTGCCGATCAATTCTCGGCCTCCGAGGTGATCGCCGAACACCTTCTCGGCGAACGCCTTGGCGGCTGGATCGGTCTCTCCGGGAGCGAAGGTGCGGTCGGGCTCGAGGCCGGCCGCCTGCCACGCCGCTTCCGACATCTCGATGATGAATGTGGAGAGGCCTCCGGCGTAGGGGTAGCAGTGTGCTTGCACCACGCCGTAGGGGGTGCGCTCGAACAGGAACGTGAAGATGCCGAAGTCGTGCTCCGTCCCGAACCATGCGTAGCGGGCCGCACCCGGCACCACGTGGGGGACGAAACGGTCGGCCAACGCCCGGCGAGTGGCCGAGTTCACGCCGTCGGCCACGACCACCAGGTCGGCATCGAGGGACGTCGGGTCGGCGACGTTCTCGGAGAACCGGACTTCGGCGCCGAGCTCCCGGACGCGGTCGGTGAGGATCTGCAGGAGGCGGAGCCGCGGGAAGGCGGCGAACCCGTGGCCCGTCGTGCGAGTGACCTCTCCGTCCTTCCGGATCTCCAAGTCCGACCAGTAGCGGAACTCCGCTTCGATCCGCTCGAACGAGACCGGGTCGGCATCGGCGATGTTGCCCAGTGTCTCATCGGAGAAGACGACCCCGAACCCGTAAGTGGCGTCGTACGGGTTGCGCTCGAAGACTGTGACTTCGACATCGGGCAGTGCCTTGCGGGCGAGGATGGCGGTGAAGAGGCCGGCCGGCCCACCGCCGACGCAGACGATGCGGCGCATGGGCAGATGCTAGGGCCGTGACCCCCCGTGGTCGCGACTGCCTAGCGGATGAGCGTGGCGTGGCCGCGGCAGGTTAGGATCTTCGGCGGTGAGAGCTTGTCTGATCGCCATCTCCTGATCGATGGGTCTTTCGTAGACGGGGAAGGACCTTCCCGCGACGTCATCGAGCCGTCCACCGGCGACGTCCACGTGTCCTGGCCGGACTCCTCTCCGGCTCAGGTCTCCGCTGCCGTCGAGGCCGCGGCCCGAGCCTTCCCGGGCTGGCGCGACTGCACTCAGGACGAGCGCTCGGCGGCGCTGCGGTCGATCGCCGACGACATCGAGTCCCTGCGTGGTGAGCTGGCGGTTGCCCTCACCCACGAGACGGGGCGTGCCCTGTCACGGAACGGCCTCTATGTCGACATGGCGGCCGCGGTGTTCCGCCAGTACGCCGAGTTGGCCCGCGTCGACTCCGGTCGGGTCACCCCGGCCAACGATCCTGGCCAGCTGAGTTTCGTGCAGAAGGTCCCCTACGGCGTCGTCGCCGCCCTGGTGCCTTTCAACTACCCGCTCTTGCTCCTCACCTTCAAGGTGGCCCCGGCGCTCGCGGTGGGAAACACGATCGTCGTCAAGCCGTCCCCCGAGACACCCCTGTCGCTCCAGATCCTGGCGGAGGTCTTCGCCCGTCACCTCCCTCCTGGAGTGGTGAACACCGTCCGCGGCGGAGCGAGCGTCGGCGAGACGCTCGTCTCCCATCCCGACGTGGACCTGGTGGCGTTCACCGGATCCACGGCCGTCGGGTCCGAGATCGCCGCCGCGTGCGCCGTCAACGGCAAGGCGACCCATCTCGAGTTGGGGGGCAAGGACCCCGCCCTCGTCTTCGCCGACACCGACCCCGAGCTGGCGGCGCAGGCGGTGGTGTGGGCGGCGTTCCTCAACGCCGGCCAGGTCTGCACGTCGACGGAGAGGGTGTACGTCCACGCTTCGGTCTACGAACGTTTCGTCGACGCCGCCGTGCGCATCACCGAGAAGCTGCGGGTCGGCGATCCGTTCGACGCCGCCACCCAGGTGGGCCCGATGCGGACCGAGGCGGGACGAGAGAAGGTGCTGGCGCATCTCCGCTCCGCCACCGAAGCCGGCGCGGAGATCCTGGTCGGGGGAGAGCCCCTCGACCGTCCGGGCTTCTTCCTCGCGCCGGCGATCGTCACGGGAGTGGATCACTCGATGGACCTGATGCGTGAGGAGACCTTCGGGCCCGTGATGCCGGTCATGCCCTTCGACGATGAAGACGAGGCTTTCGCCTTGGCAGCTGACACCCGCTACGGCCTCGGTGTCAGTCTCTACACACAGACTTCGCGCCTTGTCGAGCGCGCCTACCGGGAGCTGAGGGTGGGGACGGTTTGGGTCAACGACCCGGTCGTCGACAACCTGGCCGCTCCACTCGGTGGCATGCGAGCGAGCGGCAACGCCAGCGAGCTCGGCCCGGAGGGCCTCGACAGTTTCACGAGACCGCGCCGTGTCCACTGGAACCTGGACCTGGTGCGAAAAGACTGGTGGTTCCGAGAGGAGTGAGAACGATGGGCCTCCAAGGAGACGCTTCCAAAGAATGGTTCCAACGAGCTTCGCGGGTGCTGGTCAACGGTGTGTCCAGCCAGTTCCGCTACTGGGGTGACGACGACACGCTCGTCATCGACAAGGGCGAGGGAGGGTACCTGGTCGATGTAGACGGCAGGCGTTACCTCGACCTCCAGTGCGGTTTCGGTCCCATCATCCTGGGTCACGGTGAGCCGAGCGTCGTGGCGGCCGTCGCCGAAGCCGCCGCCGAAGCCACGAGCTTCGCCATGACGCAGCGGCGCGAGGTGGAAGCGGCGGAGAAGGTCATGGCCGCCCTCGGCTGGCCGACGCGCATGCGCTTCACCAACACCGGCACCGAGGCGACCATGCACGCCATCCGCCTCGCCCGGGGCATGACCGGACGCGACGTGGTGGTCAAGTTCGAGGGCCAGTACCACGGCATGCACGACTACGTCCTGTTCTCGACGGCCGGCGGGCCGCCGGCCGGCCTCGGTTCCCGGTTCCGGCCCAACCCATGGCAGTCGTCGTCGGGCATCCCCGACGCGATCCGCTCTTACATCCGCACCCTGCCCTACAACGACCTCGAGATCGTCGAGCGGACCTTCCGCAACGAAGGCGGCAACATCGCGGCCGTCATCGTCGAGCCCATGCTCGGAAACGCCTTCGGCATCCTCCCCGCCGACGGCTACCTCGAGGGACTGCGCCGGTTGTGCGACGAGTACGGGGCGATGCTGATCTTCGATGAGGTCAAGACCGGGTTCCGTCTCGGGCTCGGCGGCGCCGTGGAGCATTTCGGCGTCACCCCCGACATCGGTACCTATGCCAAGGCACTGGGCAACGGCTTCCCTGTCGCCGCCATCGCCCTGGCGGAGTGGGCCGCCGAGGGCTGGCGTCAAGGCGGGATCGCCCAGGCGGGCACCTACTCGGGGAACGGGATCGCGGCGGCCGCTGCCAAGGCCACCATCGAAGCTCTCTCCGACGGCGACGCTTACGCTCGGCTCGAGAAGACCGGCACCCGGATGATGGAAGGGCTCGCCAAGGTCCTGGCCGACCGGGGAGTCCCGGGCCACGTAGTGGGACATCCGGCGATGTTCTCGGTGTTCATGGGCGAGGAGGCCCCTCGCGAGTTCCGGGACGCGGCGCGTCACGATGCCGAGACTTACGACACGGTGGTCTTCAAGATGATCGAGAAGGGCGTCATGCCCTGCCCGGACGCCAAGGAGCCCTGGTTCCTCTGCGCGGCGCAGACCGTCGAAGACGCCGATCGGGCCGTCGAGGCGTTCGCCGACTCCCTCGACGAGGTGCTGGCGGGGCGGTCTGCATAGCGTGTCGACGGTGAGTCCGGGCGGCAGACCGCTCAGCTTGTGGCACGACCTGGGGCCCGCTCCTCGGCAACGCCCCTCCCTGGCCGGTGCCCACGAAGCGGACGTCGTGATCGTCGGCGGGGGCTACACCGGCCTGTGGACCGCCTACTACCTCCTCGAGACCCGCCCCCACTTGTCGGTGACCGTGCTCGAGGCCGAGTTCTGTGGGTTCGGGGCGTCGGGGAGGAACGGCGGGTGGGTGTCCTCCAAGTTCCCGGGCTCGAAAGCCGCCATGGCACGCATGCACGGCGCCCAGGCCGTGATCGACTACCAGCGGGCGATGTTCGACGCGGTCGACGAGATCGGGAGGATCGCCGACAAGGAGAACATCGGCTGCGACTATCGCAAAGGCGGGATGCTCCTCTACGCCACCACGCCCGCCCACGTGTCCCGACTCCAGGCCTACATGAGCGAGCTGCGCCAGTGGGGCTTCGGCGAGGAAGATCTCGAGTGGCTCGACGTCTCCGAGGCCCGTCGTCGCGCCGCGGTGGCGGGCACTCGGGGGGCGATGTTCACCCCGCACTGTGCCTCGATCGATCCCTGGAAGCTGGTCGCCGGGCTCGCCGACGCAGTCGAGAGACGGGGGGCGACCATCTACGAGCAGAGCCGGGTGCGGGTCATCGACGAGAGGATGGTCGTCACCGACCGGGGTGCCGTACGGGCGCCGACGGTGCTGCGATGCACCGAGGCGTTCAGTCCCGCATTGGCCGGCCACGAGCGCACACTGGCGCCCGTGTACTCGCTCATGGTCGCCACGGAGTCGTTGCCCGACGAGTGGTGGGACCAGGTGGGGCTGCGGAACGGAGAGACCTTCTCCGATGAGCGCCACCTGATCATCTACGGTCAGCGGACCGTCGACGGACGGTTCGCCTTCGGCGGGCGGGGTGCCCCGTACCACTTCGGGTCGACCGTACGTCCCGAATGGGACGTCGACCCGCGTGCGCACGGCCTCGTCGAACAGGTCCTCCGGAGCCTCTTTCCCCAGCTCGGCGACACGCGCATCACCCATCGGTGGGGCGGGGCGGTGGCGATCCCCCGTGACTGGCGGGTGTCGGTCGACTACGACCCGGCCACCGGGCTCGGCCACGCCGGAGGCTACGTAGGCCAGGGGGTGGCATCCTCGAATCTGGCCGGCCGGACCCTTGCCGACCTGGTGGTGGGGGAGGCGACTGAGCGGACACGCCTTCCCTTCGTCGGCCACCGTTCGCGGCTGTGGGAGCCCGAGCCGCTTCGCTGGATCGGCATCAATCTCGGCCGTACCCTCGCCCCGATGGCAGATTCGATCGAGCGGCGGACTGGCCGCCCGTCCCGGATCCTGGGCACGATCCTCAGCCGACTCACCGGCGGATGAGCTGGGTCGAGGTCATCGGCTACGCCGGTTCGCTGCTGGTCATAACCAGCCTCGCTCAGACGCGCCTTCTGTGGCTGCGGCTCTTCTCGCTGTGCGGGTCCATCACCTTCCTCGTGTACGCGGTGCTGATCGAGTCGGTGCCCATCGCCCTAACCAACTGCGTCCTGATGCTCATCAACCTGTGGCATCTGTGGCGCCTCTTCACCGGACGGGAGGACTTCTCGTTGCTCGAGGTCGCTCCCGACTCCCCCTACCTGCGCCACTTCCTCGAGTTCCACGCCGACGACATCGCCGCATCCCAACCCGACTTCTCGGGCGTGCGCGACGGCGACGTCGTCGTCATGGTGCTGCGCGACATGGTGCCGACGATGGTCGTGGTGGGCCGACCCCGCGGCGACGCCTTCCGGGTCTACCTCGACTATGCCATCCCCAGCTACCGAGACTTCAAGGGCGGCCGGTGGCTCTACGAGGAGCGGACCGACTTCTTCCACCGTTTCGACGTTTCGGAGATCGTTGCCACCGGCCTGACCGAGCGTCAGCGCCGTTATCTGCGCCGGGCGGGATTCAGGCAGCGCGAGGACGGCAAGTGGGTCCGCCGCCTCTGACCTAGACGTCGGCGGGTGAGAAGACCCACACTTCCTCTTCCCCCAACTCGTCCTGCAGGGACCTGACCTGACGGCCGACCAGTTGGTCGTCGCCGTCCCAGACCACGACCGCCTCGTCGGCGTGCTGGCGGAGCCACGCATCTCGGCGTTTGAAAGCCGCCGACACCTTCTGCGTGGAGTCGGGCGTCTTGTTCTGGAGGATCAGGGTCTCGTCGGCCCCGTCGAGCAGCTCGCGAAACCGGCGGCGGGAAGCCTCCGGCCACCGGTCCTCCACGCCGGGAAAGGCCAGCACCACGACGTACGGGATGCCGGCGTCGCGAGCCGCTTCCGCTGCCAGGGTCTCGGCTCCCAACCCGAGTCCGGTCAGCACCTTCAGATCGGGATGGATCTGGCGCTTCGCCGAGAGGATGTCGATCAGGTGGTCCCGCACCGCCCGGGTGATCTCGTTCTCCTCGTATCCGCCGAGCTCGGTCGGTTTGTGCCCTGTCACCACCACCAGCCTCCCGGAGGGCCCGTCATCGGCTCTCTGGCGGACCCTTCCGGCCAGATCGGGGGGACCCACGTCGGTGGGCGGGCTGTCGCCGCTCCGGCCCTCCTGGGTCTCGGCGGCTTGGACCGCCAGCCGGTCCGCCAGGTCGTTCCAGCGGTCGCCCGAGTGGCCCTTGACCCACCGAAAGACCACTTTTCGGCGGCGTACCTCCTCTACCAACGGCTCCCACAGGTCGCGGTTGGCCACCGGCTTGCCGCCGGCGGTCTTCCAGCCCCGGGCGATCCACCCCTCCCACCATCGGTCACGGAAGCAGTTCACGACGTACGCCGAATCGGAGATCACCTCGAGCGAGCCGTCGAGATTCGCCAGCGCCTCGACGACCGCCTTCAACTCCATGCGCTGGTTGGTGGTGTGGGGCTCGGCTCCCGATCCGTAGGGTCCGTCGGGGACGATCCAGGCCCAGCCGCCCCGCCCGGGATTCCCCAGGCAGGCGCCGTCGGTGTAGACAATGGTTCGTTCGGGCACGGGGCGATATTGGCAGGTCGGGGAGACGAGAGGGTCTACGCTTCCCGCGTGAGTCCCGTCCGTCGTGCCGGCCCCGACGACCTCGACCGACTCGTCGAGCTCCATGAGCGCTTCTGCGCCGCAGATGGCCACGTCTTCTCCGAGGCCGTTGCTCGCCGCGCATTCGGCCCGCTCCTGGACCATGACCGCTTCGGCGTCGTCTGGCTCGCCGAGGGCGCGGCGGGGGAGGGGTACGCCGTCGTCACGTGGGGATGGAGCATCGAGTCGGGTGGCCAGGACGCCTTGCTCGACGAGATCTACGCCGCGCCCCCGGGGAGCGGGATCGGCACAGAGCTCATGGAGGCCCTGCTCGGCGTCATCGAACGGCGGGGCATCACCACGGTCTTCCTCGAGACCGAGGCCGCCAACGAAGCGGCCCGTCGCTTCTACCGGCGGTTCGGATTCACCGAGGAAGACTCTCGCTGGATGTCGCGGGTGGGTCAGCGGGTGCGCTGACGGCGACGATGGGCGGCGACGTTCTCGCGGTTGCGGCACGTGGCCGAGCAGTGGCGTCGGGACAGGTTGCGCGAAGTGTCGACGAAGGCGTCGCGGCATCCGTGGGCGCTACAGATCCCCAGGCGGTCGATGCCGTGGTCGGCGATGACCGTGGCGAGTCCCATGGCGGTGATGACACCCAGCCAGTCGGTCAGAGATCCGGTCCGGGGCTCGAAATGCATGTGCGGCGCCGCGCCGTGGGTGGACAACGACGGCACCGCATGGTGGCGCTCCAGTAGGGAGTTGATCTCGTCGGCGGCGGCGTGGGCGTCGGCAGCCTCGAACACGGCCCGCAGCGCCTGCCGGAGCCGGCGGACGCCGTCGACGTCGTCGGGGCGGGCCGACGGCAGATCCTCCCGCCACACGCCGGCGGCGGCGTCGAGGAGGGCGACGAGGGCCTCGACGTCGGTGATCTTCTCGGTTCCCGATTCCCAGCCGAAGCTGTTGACGATCTCGACCGCCAGTCGCACGGGGTCGCCGGTGTAATTGGAAAAGTCCATTTGACTAATTACGGGGAGCTGGTTACCGTAATAAGCATAGGTCGTTATGCCGATTACGCAACAGGAGGTGTGGCGATGATGACCGTTTTCTGCGACGAGTTGGGCAGAAGGGTGCTCTTGGACCTGCAAGCCGTAACCGGCATCAGTGGGGACTACGGCCGTATCACCCTCGACTATCGCTGCATCTGCGGCCAGCATGGACGGATGTACACGGGGCGGAATCGCAATTCGGGGATGAGCGGTCACGTCGCCTGACCCACGCCCATCCCGGTAACGTCGGGGCATGGCGAAGGTCCACGGAGGAACACTGATAGCCCGTGCTCTCAAGCGGGAAGGCGTCGACACGGTCTTCACGCTCACGGGCGGGCACATCGTCCCCATCCTCGACGGCTGTGTCCAAGAAGGCATCCGGGTCGTCGATGTCCGACACGAGCAGTCGGCCACCCACGCGGCCGAGGCCTACACCCGCCTCACCGGCCGTCTTGGAGTGGCGGCCGTCACCGCCGGGCCGGGCGTCACCGACGCCGTCACCGGCGTCGCCAACGCCTTCTACTCCAACACCCCGATGCTGCTCCTGGGGGGCCGGCACCTGACCCGCCAAGAGTTGATGGGCGGCCTCCAGGAGATGGACCATCCCCGGCTCTTCCATTCGATCACCGCCTGGTCGGCCACCGCCGACCAGCTCGATCGCCTTCCCGACTATGTCGCCACCGCGGCTCGCCGGGCGTTCGCCGGGCGAGGAGGGCCCGTATTCCTGGACGTCCCGATGGACGTCCAGTTCGACATGATCGACGAGGACGCCGTCCTCTGGCCCTCCGACTACCGATCCAACACCAGCGCCGGAGCCGACGCCGAGACCCTCGACGCCATCGTGGCGCGGCTGGCCGCCGCCGAGCGGCCGATGGTCTTCGCCGGCACCGGGTCCCGGCCGGGCGAGGACAACCCCTATCCGGAGCTCGCCGAAGCTCTGGGCGCTCCCACCTATCTCAACAGCCGGGCCCGAGGCTCCCTGCCGCACGGGCACCCGCTGCTCGGCAACCACACCCGGTCCCAGGCGATGGCCGAAGCCGATCTCGTGCTCGCCCTGGGTGTCGACTGGGACTTCCGCACCGGCTACGGCCAGAAGATCGCGCCGGATGCCTTCGTCGTCCAGGTCGACGCCGATCCCACCAAGATCGGCTGGAACCGCCCTGCTCATCTTGGCGTGGTCGCCGACCCGGCCACCGTCGCCCGCCAGCTCGTCGGCCGGGTCTCGGAGATCGCCCGGGAACAGAGCCAGTGGTCCGAGGGCGTCATGGCGGCCGACCGGGCGAAGCAGGCCGAGTTCGAGGCCCAGGCCGCCGACGAGTCGTCTCCGATCAACCCGCAGAGGTTCGCTCGCGAGGTGGCGGAGTTCTTCGGTCCCGACGCGATCGTGGCCGTCGACGGCGGCGACATAGTCTCCACGACAGCCCGCTGGCTCCAGGTCTCGCACCCGGGCCATGTCCTCGACCCGGGCCCCTTCGGAACCCTGGGCACCGGGGCACCGTTCGCCATCGCCGCCAAGTGCGTGTTCCCCGAGAAGCGGGTCGGAATCGTCTACGGCGACGGCGCGTTCGGTTTCACTGGATTCGAGTACGACACGATGGTGCGGCTGGGGCTTACCATCGTCGGGGTCCTCGGCAACGACGGCGTGTGGAACAACATCAAGACGTTCCATCGCTTCAGCTTCCCCGACCGCCTCGTGGCGACCGACCTGGGACGCCGCCCTTACGCCGACGTCGTCGCCGCCCTCGGAGGCCACGGCGAAGTCGTGGAAGAGCCGAGCCAGTTGGCGGATGCGCTCAAGCGAGCAGAGGCGTCCGGCGTGCCCGCCCTGGTCGACGTGCACATCGCCGAGACGATGCGGATGTCCTCCAACTACAGCCAGTGAGGCGTGACGGTTCCCTACCACCTCGTCACCCACGCCCTCATCGGAGCGGAGCCTCCGGTCGTCTGGGAGTGCCTCTCCGACGTCGAGCGCTGGCCTTCTTGGTGGCGATGGCTGCGACGAGTGGAGCTGGTGGAGGAAGGTGACGAGGACGGTGTCGGCGCCGTGTTCACCCAGTCGATCACCAGCCCCCTGCTGTACGGCTTCACGTGGCACGCGCGCATCGACCGGGTCTTCGAGCCGTCCCTGATCGAGTTGGCCTCTTGGGGAGCGTTGGAAGGCCGTGGCCGATTCCATCTCTGCCCGGAGGGGGAAGGTCGGACCCACTTCAGCTTCACCTGGCTCGTCACCACCGGAAAGCGGTGGATGAACCTCGTCGCTCCGATTGCCCGGCCGGCGTTCGTGTGGAGCCACGACCGGCTGATGGCGGACTTCGCCCGGGGCCTGGCACGGGTCGCGGGCGCCCCGCTCCTCGGCGTGGGCCACCGGTCGCTGCGGCCCGGAGACGACGGCTTCTTCGAGATGCCGTCCCTGTCAGAGGAAGACGATCGCCGCCACCCCGACCAGCAGGGCGTAGATGGCGAAGGGCACCAGGCCGACCCGACGTAGCGCCGCCAGCAGCACCGCGATCGCGGCGTAGCCGGAGACCGCCGACACCGCCAGCCCGACGAGCAGCGAGGCATCGATCGCGGCCCGCTCCGATATCTGGAGCAACGAGATCAGCCCTCCGCCGGCGATCGTGGGAACTCCGAGGAGGAACGAGTACCGGGCCGCTTCCGCCGGAGTGAGCCCGACGGCTTGGCCGGTGACGATCGTGGTGCCCGACCGGCTCAACCCGGGGACCAGGGCGAGGGCTTGGGAGATCCCGATCAGGAAGGCGTCCCGGGGACGGGCCTCTTCCAGCCTCCGCCGACCATGAGACAGCCGGCGGCCGACTAGCAACACGGCGGAGGTCACGACGAGGGCGGCACCGATGATGTTCGGGTCGTCCTGCAGGCGCTCGAGTGTGCCCTCCAGCGGGAAGGCGACCAGGACCGGGATGGTCCCGACCACGAGCAGCAGCAGCATGCGGCGTGCTTCGGCGTCGGTCCGGAACCGGAGGAGCCGGAGGAGGTCCTTGCGGAAGTAGACGACGACCGCGAGCAGCGTTCCCAAGTGGAGAACGGCGGAAACGAGGAGCGAGGGCTCTGGAACCTCCATGCCGAGGGCGGTGAGGAAGGCGGGGACCAGCACGAGATGGCCCGACGACGAGATCGGGAGGAACTCGGTCAGGCCCTGGACGAGCCCCCAGATGATGGCGGCGAGCACGGGACGGCACGTTACTCAGAGCCGGCGCCAACGCCGACAACGAGCCGGCCGTCCGCGGCCGCAGCCGCCGCTTCGGCCACCGCCGCGGCGGGCACCGCGATCGTGCCTTGGGAATCCCCGAAGGCATCGGTGGCGCCACGGGCCACCACTCGAGCAGGTATCTCCCTCGGCAGACCGCCCTCACCCAACACGATGGCGACGGCCACGGTCCCCGGAGGGGCGTGGTCCGGTACCGGCGCCTCGATGAGGAGCCAGCCGTCCGGAATGTCGACTTCGGTGACGAGCGAGGGGACGAGCGGATCGCCGGCAGACAGATCGGTCGCTGCCACCATCTCGTCGAGTCCCGCGACGGGGAAGGTTCCCGCCGGCACCTCCCGATACGTGAGGTGCTGTTCCTGGATGCGGGTGCCGGCTGGGACGTCGACCGCCAGGAACGGCACTGCGGCGGTCGGTGGCGGTGCGAACTCCGACCACGCCGCGACCGTCACGAGAATCGCCCCGGCGAGCCATCTCGAGAGGGGCGGACGCTCGAACCAAAGCACATCCCGAACCTACGGGACGGGGTCGCGGGAAGAAAGAGGGTCAGTCGGAGGACGAGCTCGACTTCGAGTCGCTCTTGGATTCGCTCTTCGATCCCGACTTCGAGCTCGACTTGCTACCGCCGGACGAGCCCGAACGCGAGTCGGTGACGTAGTACCCGGAGCCTTTGAAGACGATGCCACTGGCGTGGAAGACCCTCCGGAGGGTGCCACCGCACTCGGGATGGACACTCAGCGGCTTGTCGGAGAACTTCTGGAAGACTTCCAGGCGTTCGCCGCAATCCTTGCATTGATACTCGTACGTGGGCATGACTGGGTGACCTAGCTGATCGTCGGTGGACGGCTGCCATTGTAGACCGGCGCCGCCACGATCCCATTCCCGCCTCTCCTACAATCGCCTTCCGTGCCCCCTCTCCTCCTCGCTGTGATCGCCGTGGCCGGCGCCTACATCATCGGGAGCCTCGACTTCGCAGTGGTCGTCGGCCGGATGCACGGCGTCGACATCCACTCCGTCGGGAGCGGCAACCCGGGCACCGCCAACGTCATGCGGACCCTCGGCCGCGGCCCGGCGGCGATGGTGCTCGTCGGAGACATGCTGAAAGGCGTAGTGGCGGCAGCACTCGGCATGGTCGTCTCCGGCGACCCCCAGTCGGCGCTCGCCGTCGGTGCCGGCCTGGCCGCCGTCGTCGGCCATTGCTATCCGCTGTTCCACCGCTTCCGGGGAGGGAAAGGGGTGGCCACCGCCGTCGGTGTCGTTCTCTTGGTCGTCCCTCTCGGCGGCCTCGTCCTGGCCGGGATCTGGCTCCTCGTGGTGGCCATCACCCGGATCTCGGCGCTCGGGTCCCTGGCGCTGTCGTTGGCGGCGGTGCCCGTCGTCATGTGGCAAGGGGTGAAGGGGATGGCGCTGGTGCCTCTCGCCCTCATCTTCCTCCTCGTCATCGTCCGCCACCGGACCAACATCCAGCGCCTCCTCGCCGGCGAAGAGCATTCGGTCACCCGGAACTGACCTGCGTCGCGGTCACTAGCCTCGGCGGCGATGACCGACATCGCCCAGCAACTCCGTTCGCTGCCCCCCGAGACACGGTCCCGCCTGGAGTCGTACGGGTTCGACGACGCCTGGTTCGTCCGCGAAGCGAAACGCCTCCACGAAGAGGGCCGGAGGGACAACCGGGTCCGAGGCGAGGTGGCGCCACCCGCCGACGACGACATCTCCGACCTTCCCGAAGCCGACAGCGCGGAGTGGACGTCCCTCACCGACGACGGTTTCGCCGAACTGGAGGCGGGCCGGGCTGCGCTGGTCGTACTCGCCGGGGGGATGGCGACCCGGATGGGCGGCGTGGTCAAGGCCCTGGTGGAGGCGTTGCCCGGTCGCACCTTCCTCGATCTCCGTCTCGCCGGGCATCGGGCGCTGGAGGAGCGTGTCCGGCGGCGCATCCCGTTCTGGCTGATGACCAGCCACGCCACCGACGAGGCCATCCGGGAGGCCCTGGGCGACCGCCTCGACGGCTACTACATCGCCACCTTCCCGCAGATGGTGTCCCTGCGGCTCGAGCCCGGCGGCGGCCTCTTCCTCGAAGACGACGGGAAACCCTCCGAGCACGCCCCCGGCCACGGCGACTTCCCCGACGCCCTCCGACGCAGCGGGCTGCTCGACCGGTTCCTCGAGGACGGCGGCCGCTACGTCACCTCCGCCAATCTCGACAACGTCGGCGCCACATTGGACCCGACATTGATCGGCATGCACCGGCGCCTCGGCGGGCAGGTGACGTGTGAGGTCGTCGACAAAGTCGGCACCGACAGGGGCGGCATCCCCGCTCGGCTCGACGGCCGGCCGATGATCCTCGAGGAATTCCGCATCCCCGACACCTTCGATCCGGCGACAGTGCGGGTGTTCAACACCAACACGTTCCATTTCGACGCTCGAGCCCTGGCAGATCTCGACCTCGACTGGACCTACTTCGTCGTGGAGAAGGAGGTCGACGGGCGACCGGCGATCCAACTCGAGCGCCTCGTCAACGAGGTGGCGATGGTCCTCGACACCCGATTCGTTCGCGTGCCCCGCGACGGAGCCGAGTCCCGCTTCCTTCCCGTCAAAGACAACGACGACCTCGAGGAGAAGCGCCGCTCTCTCGAGTTGGTCGCCCGACACCGAGGGATGATCTGATGCGGCCGCTGGAGGATGCCCGTGCGGAGGTGCTGGAGACGGTCTTCCCTCTGGGATCGGAGACCGTGCCTCTGGCCGAGGCAGAAGGCCGGATCCTCGCCGAGGACGTCCGAGCGCCGACCGATGTGCCCCCGTTCCCCAACTCGGCGATGGACGGGTTCGCGGTGATCGCCTCCGACGTGGCCTCTCCTCCTGTGCGCCTCAGAGTCGTGGAGGACGTTCCCGCCGGATCGGTGGCCACGCGGACCGTCACCTCGGGAACGGCCATCGAGATCATGACCGGGGCCCCGATGCCGGCCGGGGCCGACGCCGTGGTCAAGGTGGAGGTGACCCGTCAGCCCGACCCGGAGACAGTCGAGATCCTCGAGGCGGTCGCTCCCGGCACCGCGGTGAGGCCGGCGGGCGGCGACATCCCCGCCGGGTCGTTGGTCCTCGGTGCCGGCGCCGCTCTCGGCCCGGTGGAGTTGGGATTGCTCGCCACGGCCGGAGTCGGGAGTCCCCGCGTGGGGAGGCGCCCTCGGGTGGCGCTGATGGCCACCGGCGACGAGCTGCGTCCCGCCGAGACCGTCGCCCTCGAACCGGGTCAGATCCGAGACTCGAATCGGCCCTTGCTCCGTGGGCTCATCCACCAGGCCGGAGGCGAGGTGATCGACCTGGGCATCGTCGGCGACGAAGAGGCGGCGCTTACGAACGCCTTGAACCGGGCAGCCGAGGAGTCCGACGCCATCGTCACGTCCGGCGGGGTGTCGATGGGAGAATACGACTTGATCAAGCGAGTCCTCTCCGCCCGGGGCACCGTCGATTTCTGGCAGGTGGCGATGCAGCCGGCGAAGCCGTTCGCCTTCGGTCACATCGAGTCGGTCCCGCTGTTCGGGTTGCCCGGCAACCCGGTGTCGGTGATGGTGGCATTCGAGCAGTTCGCCCGTCCCGCCCTCTTGAAGATGCAAGGCGCCACCCGTCTCTTCCGGCCCCGGATCGTCGTGCCGATGGGGGAGGCGATCGACACCGACCCGGAGAAAGTCGTGTTCGTCCGTGTCGCCCTCCACCGGGAGGGACACGGACTCACCGCCCGTTCGTCCGGCGGCCAGTCCTCGAACGTCCTGTCGGCTCTGGGAGCCGCCGACGGTCTTGCGGTGGTGCCGGTGGGAACCGGACGCGTGGATGAAGGGAGCCTCGTCGAGGTCGAGTTGTTCCGTCACCCGTCAGCGGAGTTTGGGCGATGACCGGCGGGCTGCCCCATCTGACCCCCGAGGGGGAAGTCCACATGGTGGACGTCGGCGAGAAGGAGGTCACGGCCCGCCGCGCCACGGCTGAAGCCCACGTGCGGATGTCACCGGAGCTCACCGAGCGCCTGTTCTCCGGCGACTTGCCCAAAGGCGACGCCCTTGCCGCGGTGCGGCTCGCCGGGATCATGGCCGCCAAGAGGACCCCCGACTTGATCCCCCTCGCCCACCCGATCGGCCTGGACTCAGTCGAGGTTCGGGTCGAACGTGCCGATAGAGGGGTGAAGATCGTGTCGGAATGCTCGATCCGCGCCCGCACCGGTGTGGAGATGGAAGCGCTGACCGCAGTGACGGTGGCTGCTTTGGCGCTGTACGATATGGTGAAAGGAGTCGAGCGGGATGTGGTCATCGAACAGATCCGACTCCTGTCGAAGTCGGGCGGACGGTCGGGGGAGTGGACCGCCCAATGACTGTCGTGACGACCGCGGCCGAAGCAGCGCCATGACCGTGCTCGTTGGCGCTCGATCCACCGTTGACTAATCTGTCGCAAACCTTTTCCGGAGTCAGAACCAATGCATGCCAGCCTCATCGTTGCTCTGCTCGTCATCGCCACGGTGTGGGGTTTCTATCTCCTCCCGTCGCTGATGGGCGACAGACGCGACGCTCCGCTGAGTTCAACTGAACAGTTCGATCGCTGGACCTCTCTGATGGCGGACGTGCAGCGCCGCCAGTACAACGCCTCGGTGGCATCCAAGCGTCTGACTGTCCGGGCCCGGCGGCGGCGAGTCCTTTCGGTCCTGGTCGGCCTGGCCGTGCTGACGCTGGGAATCGCGTGGTGGCGCAACTCGCTGACCTGGCTTCTCGTCCACTTGGCTGTTGACGTGCTCCTCGCCCTGTACGTGGCCGTCCTCGTTCAGATCCGCCAGAACCATCAGTACCGGATGGCGGTCAGCACCCTCCCGAATCGCCAGGCGGAGCGCAAGGAGTCTCAAGTCCGGGTAGTCGCCCGCTGAATCCCGGGTGGCGGATCTCCCGTTCATCGAGGACATCCGGGCGGAGCTCGACGATCGCTTCCGAGCCCGTGAAGTCGCCGTCACTCGGGGCCGTGATCTGATTCGCGCTGCTGCCAATGCCATTCGGGCGTTGCATCGCGGCGAGTGGGACGCGGCCGACGAGAAGCTCGCCGAAGCCGATGCCATCCGGGACGAGATCATCGCCCACCTCTCCTCTCAGCCCGCCATGTTCGACGCCGGCTTCTTCACCGACGCCGTCAAGGAGTTGGCCGAAGCGCACCTGACCCGCGCCTTGTTCCGGGGGGATCCGCTTCCCGGGCCCGCCGACCTCTCGATCGACCCGATCCCGTGGCTCCACGGCCTGGGCGAGTCGGTGGGGGAGCTCCGCAGACGGCTGCTCGACCTGTTGCGGGACGGCGAGGTGGACGAGGCCGAGGGGCTGCTCGACGCGATGGACGACATCGTCGACCAGTTGGCGGAGATCGACTACCCGGACGGCATGACTCACGGCTTGAGACGGACCACCGACGTGGCGCGCTCTCTCACGGAGCGGTCCCGAGCCGACCTCACGACGACCGTCGTCCAGGAGCGGCTGAGCCGTCGGCTGGACTCGTGGAAGGAGCAGATCCGATGAGGCCCGTCCTCGATGGGCGAGGTCGCTCGACCAACGGATAAACTGGTGCCGCAACGCGTGGGGGTGTAGCTCAGCCTGGCAGAGCGCTTCCTTCGCACGGAAGAGGCCGGCGGTTCAAATCCGCTCACCTCCAC
>Ga0079224_100004370_pt1 | contig 18238 bp, 10 predicted proteins | sample Stecom2015_FD_80414 | JGI IMG/M metagenome (GOLD analysis project Ga0079224, IMG submission 80414) | Agricultural soil microbial communities from Utah to study Nitrogen management - Steer compost 2015 | ecosystem: Environmental > Terrestrial > Soil > Agricultural land | place: USA: Utah...
CCGATCACGGTCATGATCGAGAACCATCGCACCGGACTCGTGTGGGACCTGTTCATGGCGAACCCGGAAATAGGGCCGGCGCTCGACGCCATCGGCTTCGCTCCCGACGGGACCGCCGACTGACCTGAATTGCCGGGCGCCGCTCGGTTCGGCACCACACCACAACCCCGCTATGCCGGCGGTGCGGCGCAGTGGCGATCGATGAAGGCCTGGTGCGTCGGCATGACCTCGACGCAGCGCTCGACGGTGTGCGCCACGCCGTCGAGGAAGCGGTAGATGTCGGCTTCCGGCACGAGGTCCACGAGGGGATGGTAGCTCTTCGGCATGATGCGCTGGCCGACCATGACCTCGAGCCAGCTTATCTCCGCGAACAGCTCGTCGCCTTCCCGCCAGCAGCGGCCGCCGTCGCGGAAAAGATCGATCTTCTGCTCGAGCTCCGGGGGGACCGACATCGTCCGGCACTCGTTCCAGAACGGCGTGTCGTCGCGCTCCGTCGCGTGGTAATGCAGGATGATGAAATCCCGGATGCGGTCGAACTCGAACGCGAGGCGCGCGTTGTAGCGCTCGGCGAGGGCCGGGTCGAAACCCTCGCGCGGGAAGAGCTCGAGCAGCTTGGAGATTCCGGACTGGATCAGGTGGATGCTGGTGGATTCCAGGGGCTCCAGGAAGCCGCTCGAGAGGCCGAGCGCGACGACGTTCCGGTTCCAGAACTGCTTGCGGCGCCCCGTCGTGAAGCGCAACAGCTTCGGCTCGGCGAGCGGCCGGCCGTCGAGGTTTGCGAGCACGGTGGCGACGGCCTCGTCGTCGCTCACGTGCCGGCTCGAGTACACGTAGCCGTTACCGGTGCGGTGCTGCAACGGGATGCGCCACTGCCAGCCCGCCTTGCGCGCGGTCGAGCGGGTGTACGGCGTGGGCGGCTCGACCTTCTCGCACGGCACCGCCACCGCGCGGTCGCACGGCAGCCAGTGCGTGTAGTCGATGTAACCCGTCTGCAACGCGCCTTCGATCAGGAGCCCGCGAAAGCCCGTGCAATCGATGAACAGGTCGCCCGCGATCTGCTCCCCGCCCTGCAGGCGCACGGCCCGGACGAAGCCCGTCTCCGGATGCAGGACGACGTCCTCGACGATGCCTTCCGTGCGCTGCACGCCGAGCTTCTCGGCGTAGCGCCTGAGGTACTGCGCGTACACCGCCGCATCGAACTGGTAGGCGTAGGCGATGTTGGCGAGCGGCGAGCCGGGCGGCGCGTCGCGGGCGGACACCATGAACTTGTTGCGCGTGGCGGCCATGGTGTTGATCTGGTAGGCCCCGACCTCCTTCGCGCGGCCCGCCAGGCGCGCCTTGATCCAGTACTGGTAGAACGGCAGGAACCCCAGGTCGGGGCCCAGTGCCGCGCCGAAGCCGTGGACGTAGGTGTCGCCGATGCGGCCCCAGTCGACGAACTGGATGCCGAGCTTGAACGTCCCCTGCGTGCTGCGGACGAACTCGGCCTCGTCGATCCTGAGCAGGTTGTTGAACGCCTTGATGTGGGGGATCGAGGATTCGCCGACGCCGACGATGCCGATCAGCTCTGACTCGACCAGCCGTATGCGACAGATCGGCCCGAGCACGCGCGCGCACGCCGCGGCTGCCATCCAGCCGGCGGTGCCGCCGCCGACGATCACGATGTTGCGCACGGGTGGGGGCATCATGGGCGCATTCTATCCGCCGGCGCGGCGCTCGGCCGGCGCGGTATTCCCCAATGTCTGCCGGGCCCGGGACGGATGTGTTTCGACGACGCCCGTGTCCCGGGCCCGGCAGAAAACCGGCTCAGAACCTGAAGCCCACCTCGAAGCTCAGCGTGCGCGGCACGTACAGTATGTCCCCGAACTCGTTCACCTCGACCTGCGGGTCCAGCACGCCTCCCGAGCCGACGCCGAGAATGTTGAAGCTGCTGTAGTTCTCGTAATCGAACGCGTTCAGCAGGTTCACCCGCGCGGACAGCTCGTGATCGCCGATGTTGAATACCTTGGTGGCCTGGAAATCCACCGTGCGGTAACCCCAGATGTCGCCGCCGATCAGGAAGCTGCCGGTGCCGGGCGGATCGATGGCGATCGGCTGGGAGAACGAGCCGTCGGCGGGACGATTGCCGTAATCGCGGACCTCGTTCAGCGGACGCGGCGTCTCCAGCACGATCTTCGCGCCGAACGTCATGCCCCACGGACCGTCGATGGACCCCGCGGCCACGAACCGGTGCTCGGGCACGTCGTTGACCTTGATGAACGGGTACTGGTCGATGGTCGGCTTGTCGAACGCGAAGTTGTCGTCGATCTTGCGATTGTGCTTCGCGTCCGTGTAGGTGTACGCCAGCGATAGCCCCCAGCCCGACTCGCGGTCGTAGGGCTTGTCGGCCGAGAGCAGGAGTTGCGTGTTGCGCGACTTGATGCCGTTGCTGCCGAGAATCGTGTTCGCGTACCCCGGCACCGGCTCACCCCAGGGCTGGCTGCCGTTCTGGAAGAACGAGCCGTCCGGGTAGCGGTTGATCAGCGTGAAAATGAAGCCGTCGTAGGCCAGGATCCGCTGCACGGTGACGTCGGTGCGCCATTCGCCGATCTCGTTGGAGATGCCGAGGCTGTACTGGTCGGCATACGGCGTCTTCAGGTTGTTGTTGAGCATGAACAGCTCGGCGCTGCCGGTCGTGACCGGGATCGCGGACAGCGCGGGGATGCCGCCCGTGAAGTACTCGGGATCCCACGCCACGCAGGGCCGGCCGTCGTCGCGGTAACACTCGCCGGTGTCCGGGTCCTGGAAGTAGATCGCCACCGGCGAGAGCGCCGCCTTGCTCACTTCCAGCGACAGCACGCTGAACAGGTTGCGATCGTAGGACCGGCCGGCGCCGCCGTGGATCACGTGCCGCTCGTCGCCGAAGATGTCGTAGGAGAAGCCGAGCCGCGGCGCCCAGGCGTCGTCGTAGTCGCTCCGGTTGTTGCCGGTGCTGACGTAATCGGCGGCGTTGATCCCGCTCGGCAGCAGGCGGTCGGCCCAGGGCCGGCCGGGGTTGGCGGGATCGTCGCCGAACAGGGTGTCGACGAAGTCCTGGGAGGTGACGAAATCGGTATACGCCGGGTTCTTCTCGTAGTCCCAGCGAATGCCGAAGTTCAGGACCAGGTGCTCGTTGACCGCCCAGTCGTCCTGGATGTAGAAGCCGTACTGCCTGGCGTCCGCCACCACGGTGGCGCGCTGGCCCGGGATGTTGAACGGCGCCAGGAAGTCCACCCGGTACGGCTGCGAGGCGACGCCGTTCGCGTCGACCTCGAACTTGAACTGCGGGTTGATCGCGCCGGCATCCTGGAAGACCAGGTCGATGTCCTTGTAGCTGACGCCGACCTTGATCGTGTGCTCACCGTGCCAGTTCAAGCCGGTGAACGTGAAGTTGTTCGCGATCATCCAGCCGTCCTGCTTCTGCGCCTTGGCGTCGAAGCCGCTGGAAGGACCGGTCTCGATCAGGTGCCACTCGTTCGCGACGGAGTTGTCCGGGTTGCGGTTGAGGACCGCGTAGATGACGCCGTTGCCGATCCCCGTCGGGAACGGGTTGCTCTCGCCGTCCTCGAGGCTGAACAGCAGCTCGTTGAACCAGGTGTCGGCGCTGCGCTCCCAGCGCAGGGTGGCGCGCTCGTCCTTGTTGATCACGTCACGCCCGTGCTCGGCCGCACGCCGGCCGCCGATGGAGTCGACCTGCACCTCGTCGCGGTACTGGAAGCTGAGCTCCAGGAGGTCGCGGTCGGTCGCCTGCCAGCTCAGCTTGCCGAACAGCAGGTCCTCCTCGAACGGCTGGTCCGTGGCGCCGAACTGCGACTGGATGTCCGCCGGCAGGAACTGCACGAACCCGGAGGCGTTCGGGTCCGGGGTCACGCTGCGCGGCGTGACGAGGTCCTTGTACTCGTACGCCAGGAAGTAGTGCAGGCGGTCCCGGATGATCGGGCCGCCGAGCGCGAGGCCCCATTCTTCCGTTTGCGAATCCACCTTGTCCGCATCGGGCAGCTTCTCGTCCGGCCGCCTCTCGCGCAGGCTCTCGTTGGTAAAGCGGTAGTAGAGCTCGGCCTCGAAGTCGTTGGTGCCGGAGCGGGTCACGGCGGTCAGGGCCGCACCCGCCACCTGGCCGTACTCGGCCTTGTAGTTCGAGGTGATGACCTTGTACTGGTCGATCGCGAGCTGCGGGAACGGGTTGCCGCGGCTCTGGTGCTGGCCCGCGATGCCGCCGGCCGCGACGTAGCTCTTCTGGCCGACGCCGTCGATGTAGAGGTTGCCCGCGTTCTTGCTGAGCGCACCGCCGCGCAGCGTGGTGAAGCCCTGCGCGTCCATGGTGAACGCCATGCCGGGCACCGTGTCCGCGAACTCGAGGAAGTTGCGCGTGGCCTGGGGGAGCTGCTCGATCAGGCGCGGGGAAACGACGGCACCGACCTCCGACGTCAGCACGTCGAGCTGTGCCGCGGTGCCGACGACCGTGATGGTGTCGAGGTCGGGTGCCTCCCCGTCGCCGGCTTCCAGGTTCAGGGTCGAGTTCGACGCCACCGCGAGCGTGACCACCTCCACGGCGTCGCCCGCCCGCACGGTGTAGGTGCCGGGATCCAGGCCGATGAGCACGTAGCGGCCGTCCGCGGTGGTGCGGGTGCGGCGGGTGACGCCAGTGGCCACGTTGGTCGCGATCACCTCGGTGTTCGCCACCGGGCCGTCGACGGCCCGCACCTGCCCGCGCAGGTTCGCGCCGGCGGACTGTGCCTCCAGCGACGGTGCTCCCATGACGAGGCAGCTCGCGACCGCCGCCGCGAGCAGGTTGCGCTGCGGCTTGCGGTCGAGGTGTCGTTCGTCGTTGGAAAGCCCGGTCCGGCGGGCGCCGGCGGCCCTGGAAATGCGCTTGCGCGACATGCTTCCCCCTCCTGTTCGGCGGGCCTCGCGCAGAGGTCCCGGTCTGACATCGATCCTATGCAAAAACACGCGAGAAATAAAGGGGAATTTACAAAATCTGACATCGATGTCCGTTGGCACGGGACAGGGCCGCGGAACCGGACCCCGGGCCGGCGTCCGGGGTCTGCTATCCTGCGCGGGCCCCTCCGGGGCCGCGAAAACAACCGGGAAAAGGGGGAATCCACGTGCTCACGCGTTCGCTGCCGCTCGTGCTCGCGCTCGTCCTCGCCGCCTGCGGCCGCCCGGCCGACGCGCCGCGGGACATCGCCGCCGAGCTGATCGCGATGGAGGCCATGCCGGGCTTCCTCGACCTGTACTGGGACGAGCAGGAAGGACGCGTCCTGCTCGCCATCGAGGCATTCGGGGCCGAGTTCCTGTACCAGACCTCGCTGGCGCGCGGCGTCGGCTCGAACGACCTCGGCCTCGACCGCGGGCAGCTCGGTACGACCCGGGTCGTGCGCTTCGAGCGCTCCGGCCCGAAAGTGCTGCTCGTGCAGGAGAGCCTGCGGTACCGCGCGACGAGCGACGACCCCGCCGAGCGGCAGGCGGTCGCCGAGTCGTTCGCGCCCTCGGTGCTGTGGGGCTTCGAGTCGCTCGGCGAGGTGGACGGCGCGACGATCGTGGACGCGACGGCGTTTTTCCTGCGCGATGCGCACGGCATCGCCCGAACCCTGGAGGATGCCGGCGAAGGAAGCTGGTCCGTCGACGACTCCCGGTCGGCGATCTACCTGCCGCGGACGAAGGCGTTCCCGGACAACAGCGAGATCGAGGCGCTCGTCACGTTCACGGGCAAACCCGGGGGCAAGTGGCTGCCCACGGTGACCGCGGACCTGGAGCAGTTCAGCGTGCACCTGCACCACTCGTTCGTCCGCCTGCCGGACGCGGACTACCGGCCGCTGCCGTACGACCCGCGCGCGGGCCTGATCGGCCTCGGCTACGGTGCCAGCGGCTTCGTCGATTACGCGAGGCCGGTCGGCGAGCCGCTCACGGTCGCCTACGCGCGCCGGCACCGGCTGCAGAAGCAGGATCCGTCGGAGACGAGGAGCGCCCCGGTCGAGCCGATCGTGTACTACGTCGATCGCGGCGCGCCGGAGCCGATCCGCTCGGCGCTGGTCGAGGGCGCGCGGTGGTGGAACGAGGCGTTCGAGGCCGCGGGCTACGTCGATGCGTTCCGCGTCGAGCTCCTGCCCGAAGACGCCGACCCGATGGACGTGCGCTACAACGTCATCCAATGGGTGCACCGCTCGACGCGCGGCTGGTCGTACGGCGCGTCCGTGGTCGATCCCCGCACCGGCGAGATCATCAAGGGTCACGTGACGCTGGGCTCGCAGCGCATCCGCCAGGACTATCTCCTCGCGGAGGGCCTGCTCGCACCGTACGGCGGCGAAGAGGTGCCCGAGGCCATGCTCGAGATGGCGCTCGCCCGGATCCGCCAGCTTTCGGCGCACGAGGTCGGGCACACGCTCGGGCTCGAGCACAACTTCGCCGCGAGCACGCAGGATCGCGCTTCGGTAATGGATTACCCGTTTCCGCTCGTCCGGCTCGACGAGAACGGCGAGATCGACCTCTCGGACGCCTACGATCGCGGCATCGGCGAGTGGGACGTCCGCGCGGTGCTGTATGCCTACCAGGATTTCCCGCCGGAGACGGACGAGGTTGCCGCGCGCCGCGCCATCCTCGAGGAGACGCTGGCCTCCGGCCTCAGGTACGTCGCCGACCGGCACTCGCGCGATCCCGGCACCGCGCACCCGGACGGCAACCTGTGGGACAACGGCACGGACCCGGTGGCCGAGCTCGAGCACCTGCTCGCCGTGCGCGCCGTGGCGCTCGAGCGCTTCGGCGAGGCGAACATCCGCGGCGGACGGCCGCTCGCGACGCTCGAGGACGTGCTCGTCCCCGTCTACCTCCTGCATCGCTACCAGCTCGAGGCGGTCGGCAAGCTCGTGGGCGGCCAGCGCTTCACCTATGCCTTGCGCGGGGACGGCCAGCCCGCGGTGACGCCCGTCGAGCCGGCCCGGCAACGCGCCGCGATCCAGGCGCTGCTCGGCACCCTGTCGCCGGACGTGCTGCGCCTCCCGGAGCGCCTGCTCCCGCTGTTGCCGCCGCGCCCGCCGGGATACCCGGAAACACGCGAGCTGTTCCCCTCCTTCACCGGTGCGACGTTCGATCCGCTCGGGCCGGCCGCGAGCAGCATCGCCCTCACGCTCGAGGTCCTGCTCGAGCCGTCCCGCGCGGCGCGCCTGGACCGCGCGCATGCGCTCAACCCGGACTCGCCCGGCTTCGCCGAGGTGCTCGACGCCCTCCTCGACGCGAGCTGGCGCGCGCAGCGCCGGAGCGGCATCGACGGTGCGTTGCAGAGAGCCGTGAACGACCAGGTCCTCGTGCGCCTGCTGAAGCTCGGGGGCGACCTTTCCGTCGATCCGTCCGTGCAGGCCGCGGCGATCGCCGCGGTCGACGAGCTGGACGGCTGGCTGGGCGCGCAGATCCGCAACGAGCGCGACGCGAGCTGGCGCGCCCACTACGAGCGCGGCGCCTCGGTCATCCGCCGCCTGCGCGAAGAGCCGGGCGCGATCGCGCAACTTGAGCTGCCCGAGCCGCCGCCCGGATCGCCGATCGGATAGCGGCCGCGGATCCCTGACGGTAGCGGTAGAGACGCACGCGCTGGATGCCGAACTCGCCGGGCGGCAGGCGCAGGTGCCGGCCCTGGTGATTCTCGTCGCCGTTCAGCACCCGGGCGTCCGGCGCCCTCCGCGAACCGCGTGCGGCCCACGATCATAGCGGTGCGAAGCACGCCCTGCCGGCGGCGACGCTCCGCTCACGCCGCGTTGGCCAGCGCCGGCAGGGTGCGGCGCAGTCGCAGGTAGACGAAGCCGTAGAGCAGGAAGCCCGTCAGCGTCGCGGACGCGCACATCACGAACACGCCCGGGTAGCCGAGGCCCGCCGCCAGCACCGTCGCAGCGGCGTTCGGGCCGACGATCTGCCCGAGCCCCTGCGCCGCCGGCATGAGCGAGGCGAAGCGGCCCGTGGCATCGACGTTCGCCACCGTCGCCATCTGGTACACGTCCACGAAGATCCACAGGAAGTTGAACATGAACACGCTGGCGGCGATGTTCACGTCGTTGATCCCGCCGGCGAGCATGCCGACGATCGCCGAGTGCACGAGCAGCGTGACCAGCAGCGGCCGCGCAAGCCCGAACCGGTTGCTGGTGATCGTCGCGAAGAGGCAGCCGACCAGCGACAGCAGCGAGGACCACACCAGCACGCGGCCGACCCAGTCGGCATCCGCCGTGGAAATGGAGCGATCCGCGCTCGCGAGCTCGATGTAGGTCCAGTAGCCGCCGATGTTGACGTAGGTGGCGACGATGGCGGCGAGCACGAGCCACGGCACCCAGGCGGGCACGTTCCCGAATCCGACGCGGGCGGCGGGCTCCGGCGGCGCGTGCGGCACCGGCGCCCGCGGCACGCGCTCCACCGGCCTCGGCGGCAGCCAGCCCAGGAACGGCAGCGTGAGCGCGTAAGCGACGATGAACACGAGATAGATACCGTTCATCGAGAGCTGCGGCAGGAAATGCAGCTCGAGCGCCTGCGAGAACGCGAAGGCGAACAGCATGAGGTTATAGGCGCGCGCCGGCTTCGCCGTGGCACCCAGGGTGGCCACCGCGACCGCCGTGTACATGCCGCTGCCGATGCCCGCCAGCAGCCGCAGCCAGAGCACCTGCTCGTAGGCGGTCAGCACCATGCAGAGCGCGTTGGCCGCGATGGCGATCCCGGCGGAAGCGAGCACGAGGAGCCGCCGGTCGATCCTCGCGACGACACACGCGCAGAGCACGGCGCCCAGCGAAAGCCCGCCCAGGTCCGCGCCGGCCACCCTGCCGACTTCCACTTCCGAGAAGCCGAGCAGCTCGACCCAGGCCGTGCTGATGACCGGGATGCCGACCAGCACCCCGTAGCCGACCAGCGTCATGTAGAGGGAGAGGGAAATCGACCGCCAGCCGTCGAACACGGTGCGGCGATGGAGGAGACGGCGGCCGCCATTCATAATGAGCGACTATGATGAACGTGTCGTTTGCGGCCCCAGCCTATCCCAAAAGCCCGACACGGGGCGAGCGATGACCCGCGACCGCCGGCCGCACGGCGGCACCGGCGCGCTGCTCCGGCGCCGCCATGCGCTGCTCGGCACGGGTGCTCCCCTGTTCTACGAACGGCCGCTGCACATCGTGCGCGGCGAAGGCGTGTGGCTGTACGACGCGCACGGCGAGCGCTACCTCGACGCCTACAACAACGTGCCGCACGTGGGTCACTGTCACCCGAAAGTGGTGGAAGCGATCGCCCGCCAGGCGGCGACGCTGAACACGCACACGCGGTACCTGCACGCCGGCATCGTCGAGTACGGGGAGCGGCTCGTCGCCACCTTCGATGCGCCGCTCGAGATGGTGGTGTTCGCGTGCACCGGCAGCGAGGCGAACGACCTCGCCCTGCAGCTCGCCCGTTTTGCCACCGGTCACGCGGGGTTCATCGTCACCGACTTTTCCTACCACGGGAACACGACGGCCGTGCGCGCCGTGAGCTCGGCCAGCACTGCGCTGGAGCCGCGCTCGAGCGCGGTGCGCACCGTGCCGGTGCCGGATCCTTATCGCCCGCCTGCAGGACTCGCCGGCGCCGACCTCGCCGATGCCTGCGTGCGCCGGGTACAGGAGGCAGTCGACGCGCTGCACGCGGACGGCCTCGGCGTCGCGGGCATCCTGCTCGACACGATTTTCTCCGGCGAGGGCCTGCCGCAGGTTCCGGCGGGTTTCGTGGAGCGCGCCGTCGGCATCGTGCGCGCGGCCGGCGGCCTCTACATCGCGGACGAGGTCCAGCCGGGCTTCGGCCGCATGGGCGATCACTTCTGGGGCTACCGGGCTCACGGCGTCGTGCCGGACGTCGTCACGCTGGGCAAGCCGATGGGCAACGGGCACCCGATCTCGGCCGTGATCGCCCGCCGCGAGCTGTTAGAGCCTTTCGGCGAAGCCCGGCATTACTTCAACACCTTCGCCGGCAACCCGGTGTCATGTGCCGCGGCCAACGCCGTGCTCGACGTGCTGGAGGAAGAGAACCTCGTCGCCCGCGCGCGGGAAACGGGTGAGTACCTGCTGGAGGGGCTCGCGGCACTGCGGGAACGGCATCGCCTGGTAGGCGACGTGCGCGGGCGCGGCCTGTTCATCGGGGTCGAGCTCGTCAGCGACCGCGGTACGCGCGAGCCCGCGACGGCGCAGGCGAGAAACGTCATCAACGCCATGCGCGAGCGCCGCGTCCTGATCGGCGAGACCGGGCGGCACGAGAACGTGCTCAAGCTGCGCCCGCCGTTGCCGTTCGCGCGCGAGCACGCGGACCTGCTGCTTGCCGCGCTCGACGATTGCCTCGGCGAAGCCGAAACGCCGGCGTGACGAGCCCGTCCCCACCGCACGCGATCTTCGAATCGGCGGCGCGCGCCGCGCTGCGCGAATATGCGCTCGAAGCCGCCGATCTCGCGCTGATCGCGCACCGGGAGAACGCTGTGTTCCGCGTGACCTCGCCGCGGGGCACGTATGCCCTGCGCGTGCACCGGCCGGGCTATCACGACGAGGTCGCCCTCGTGTCCGAGCTCGCCTGGATGCAGGCGCTCGCGAGCCTGGGGCTGGACGTGCCGGCGATCGTGCCCGCGCGTACCGGGGACCTCCGGGTGCGGATCACGCCGCCCGGCACCGCGACGGCGCTCGTGATCGACCTGGTCGAATGGATGCCCGGGGAGCCGCTCCGCACGGCGCTCGAGCGCCATGCAGGGGACACCGCGTGGCAGCGTCGCACGTGGCACGCCCTGGGCGCGCTCGTCGCCGACATCCACGAGCATGCCGCCGGCTGGCAACCGCCTCCCGGGTTCACGCGGCCCGCATGGGATGCCGACGGGCTCGCCGGCCCCGACCCGGTCTGGGGCCGGTTCTGGGAGCTGCCGTCACTCGATCGCGAGCAGCGCGTCCTCCTCGTGCGCGCGCGCGAGCACGTCCACCGGGCATTGGCCGCGCTGCCGAAGACCGCGGACGTGTACGGGCTGATCCATGCCGACGTGCTGCCGGAGAACGTGCTGGTCGACGACACTGGCGTGCGCCTCATCGACTTCGACGACTCCGGCTGGGGCTGGCACCTGTTCGAGCTCGTGACGCCGCTCCATGCCGTGCGGCACGAGCCGTGGCACGACGCCGCCCTCGACGCGCTGCTCGACGGCTATCGCTCGCGGCGCCGGCTCGAGGACGCGACGCTCGAGCGGCTCTCGCTGTTCTTCCTCGTCCGGGCGCTCACGGACGTCGGCTGGGTGCACACGCGCGCTGAGACCGAGGCGGCGCGGCGCTCGGCGAGCGACACGGTCGCCTGCGCCTGCGAGCTTGCCGAAGCCTGGTTGCGAGCGCCCCGCACGGCCCCGGCATGAGCACTGGACCAGGCTCCCGCGGCCCGATCGGGGGTTGTGATCCGCAAGCGAAATTGCGATCGTTGGCAACTTTCCGGCCGCCCGAAGGTCGCATTCGACGGTCTTGACCGACCGATCTCCCGCTGCCCATGGCAGCACCGCACGAGGATTCTTCGATGCAGAAATTCTGGGGCATGCTGCTCGCGGCGCTGCTGGTCGCAGCCTGCGGCGAGCGCAACGAACCGACGACGACACACGAGGCGCCCGCGGCGTCGGCACAGGACGCGGTGGCGGCCGAAACGGCCCGCCTGAACGAATGGTTCGAGGCACGCTGGCAGGAGCAGCTCGACTTCAGCCCGATCCGCAAGACGTTCCTCGGGAGAAAAGACGATTACGACAAGTTCGACGACTTCTCGGAGGCCGCCGAGGACGAGCAGCTCGCGTGGCGCCGGGCGACGACGGCGGAGCTTCGGGAATCGTTCGACTACGACCTCCTGACGGACGAAGCGAAGACTTCCTACGACGTCTGGGTCTACGAGCTCGAACGCGCCGAGCGTGCCGTGCCCTTCCGGCGGCACCAGTACATCTTCACGCAGATGCAGGGGCCGCAGGCCTTCCTGCCGCAGTTCCTCATCTCCTTCCACCGGGTGGACGAGCCGGCCGACATGGAAGCCTACATCGCCCGTATCGGCGGCGTCGCGCGCGGACTGCGCCAGCTCATCGAGCGCGCGCAGCTCGGCGCCGAAGAAGGCATACGGCCTCCGCGCTTCGCCTACGAGGGCGTGCTGGAGCAGGCTCGCGCGATCATCCGGGGCGCGCCGTTCGAGGGCGAGGGCGAAGCGCCGCTGTGGACGGACGCCAACGCGAAGATCGACGGGCTGCTGCAGAACGGCAAGATCGACGAGGCACGGGCGGGCGAGCTGCGCGATGCCACGCGCCGGGCACTGCTCGAAAGCCTCGGGCCCGCGTATGAAGAGCTGATCGCCTGGGTGGAAGCCGACCTGCCGAATACGGACGAGGAAGCCGCCGGCGTCGGCGCGCTGCCGCGCGGGCTCGAGTTCTACGACGAGCGGCTCGCGTTCGCGACCACGACCGACATGACGGCCGACGAGGTGCACGAGTACGGCCTCAGCGAGGTCGAGCGTATCAAGGGCGAAATGGAAACGATCAGGCAGAAGGTCGGCTTCGAAGGCTCGCTGCAGGAGTTCTTCGTCTTCCTGCGCGAGGATCCGCAGTTCTTCTTCCCGAACACCGACGAGGGCCGCGAAGCCTACTTGCAGGCGGCGCGCGACCACCTGTCGTTCATCGAGGGACGCCTGCCGCAGTACTTCGGGATACTGCCGAAGGCCGACCTGGAGGTGAAGCGCGTCGAGCCCTTCCGCGAGCAGCCCGGCGCGGCACAGCATTACTTCCCCGGCGCACCCGACGGCTCGCGACCCGGCATCTATTACGCGCACCTCTCCGACATGAACGCGATGCCGAAGCACCAGCTCGAGGTCGTGGCCTACCACGAGGGCCTGCCCGGGCATCACATGCAGATCTCGATCGCGCAGGAGCTCGAGAGCGTGCCGGAGTTTCGCACCCAGAGCTTCTTCAATGCCTACTCGGAGGGCTGGGGCCTGTATTCCGAGCTGCTCGCGAAGGAGATGGGCGCCTACGAGGACCCGTACGCGGACTTCGGACGGTTGTCGACCGAGATCTGGCGCGCCATCCGGCTGGTGGTCGACACCGGGCTGCACGCCAAAGGCTGGTCCGAGCAGCAGGCCGTCGACTATTTCCTCGAGAACTCGTCGCTCGCCGAAGGCGCGATCCGCTCGGAGGTGCGGCGTTACCTGGTCATCCCCGGCCAGGCGACATCGTACAAGATCGGCATGATGAAGATCCTCGAGCTACGCGAGAAAGCCGAGGCCGCGCTGGGCGACCGCTTCGACATCCGCGAGTTCCACGACACGGTGCTGGGCGGCGGCGCGCTGCCGCTCGCGATCCTGGAGCGCCGCGTGGACGAGTGGATCGCGCAGGTCAACGGGCAAAGCGCGACGTAGCACGGGAGAGCGCGCAACGCGCACGGCAACGAGGGTCGGGAGCGCCCGGAGCGCCTTGCAGGAGCGCACCGCGCGCGACCGACGATAGCGCTCGCCCGCGCTGCAGGGCACGACCTGCGGCACGTCGCGCGCCCGGCCATCGCTCCCAGGCCGCCATGCGGCCTCCTGCAGGGCACCGCGTGCCCGGCACGGCCGTCGGCCGCGCCCTCCGCGCGGCGCCCCGACCGGCCGTGAGCTAAGATGGGGGAATCAGCAGGAGGGAGCGCCGTGGGCTACGCAACCGCTGATATCCGCAACGTCTGCCTCGTCGGGCTGGGCCAGGCCGGCAAGACCGAGCTCACCGAAGCGCTGCTGCACGCCGGCGGCGCGATCCCGCACTGCGGCACCGTGGCCCAGGGCAACACGGTCTCGGATTTCACGAAGCGCGAGCGCGAGCTCGGTCACTCGCTGCGCTGCTCCATCTGTCATTTCGATCACGACGGGATCCACGTGAACCTGGTCGATACGCCGGGACACCGCGACCTCATCGGCCGCGCGCTCTCCGTGCTGCCGGCCGTCGACACCGCGGCGATCGTGATCGACGCGCACACCGGCATCGAGGCCGTGACGCGCCGGGTGATGAACGCCGCCCGGGCGCGGCGGCTGTGCCGCTTCATCATCGTGAACAAGATCGACGACCCGGGCGCGGACCTTGCTTCCCTGGTCGCGCGCATCCAGGCGAGCTTCGGCCAGGAATGCCTGCCGATCAACCTGCCGGGCGCGGATGGCACTTCCGTCGTCGATTGCTACTTCCGGCCCGCCGGCGCGGCGACGGCGTTCGGCAGCGTCGAGGAGGCGCACACGCGGCTGATCGACCAGGTCGTCGAGGTCGACGAGGAGCTGATGGAGCTCTACCTCGAGCAGGGCGAGGAGCTCGGGCCCGAGCAGCTTCACGAGCCGTTCGAGAAGGCTCTGCGCGAAGGACACCTCGTGCCGATCTGCTTCGTGTCCGCGCGGACCGGCGCAGGCATCCCGGAGCTCCTGCAGGCCTTCGAGCAGCTCATGCCGAACCCGACGGAAGGCAACCCGCCGGTGTTCCTGAAAGGCCTGGGCGAGGAAGCCGAGCGCGTGAGCATCACCTGCGACCCGGCCGATCACGCCGTCGCGCACGTGTTCAACGTCAACATCGATCCCTACAAGGGCCGGCTTGCCGTCTTCCGGATCCACCAGGGCACGATCCGGCCGGGCATGCAGCTCTACGTCGGCGACGCACGCAAGCCCATCAAGGTGAACCAGCTCCTCAAGCTGAACGGCGGCGAGCACCTCCGGGCCGACGCGGGGATCCCCGGCGACATCTGCGCGATCCCGCGCGTCGAGGAGGCGCACTACGACGCCGTGCTGCACAACTCGCACGACGAGGACCACCTGCACCTCGAGCCCTCACGGCTTCCGCGTCCGGTATTCGGGCTGGCGATCCGCCCGCCCGGCGATGCGGACGTGCAGAAGATCTCCGATGCGCTGCACGCACTGCAGGCGGAAGATCCTTCCCTGAGCGTGGAGCACATCGCGAGCCTCAACGAAACGGTGTTGCGGGGCCTCGGGGAGCTGCACCTGCGGGCCGTGCTCGAGGACATCGCGGACCGTTACGGGGTCCAGGTCGAGACCTCGCTGCCGTCGATCGCGTACCGCGAGACCATCACCGCCGGCGCGGAGGGCCACCACCGGCACAAGAAGCAGACTGGCGGGGCGGGCCAGTTCGGGGAGGTGTTCCTGCGTGTGGCGCCGTTACCGCAAGGCGAGGGATTCCGCTTCGAGAACGCCGTGGTCGGCGGCGCGATTCCGTCGCAGTTCATTCCCGCGGTGGAAGCCGGCGTCCGGCAGGTGATGGAATCGGGCGCGATTGCCGGCTATCCGATGCAGGACATCCGCGTCACGGTGTACGACGGCAAGCACCACCCGGTGGATTCCAAGGAGGTCGCCTTCATCCAGGCGGGAAAAAAAGCCTTCCTGGACGCGGTCCTGAAGGCGGCGCCGATCGTGATGGAGCCGATCGTGGACGTCACCGTCACCGTGCCCGCCCATTGCGTCGGCGGGGTGACGGGCGACCTGTCCGCGATGCGGGGGATGGTGAACGGCACCTCGGTGCTGCCGGACAACCGCATGGAGGTCTCCGGGCAGGCGCCGCTCGAGGCGATCCAGGGCTACCATTCCCGCCTGAAATCGCTGAGCGGTGGCGAAGGCAGCTTCACGATGGAGTTCAGCCACTACGCCCCCGTCCCGGAGCAGATCCAGCAGCAGCTCATGACCGCGTTCCGCAAGGGTTCCGCGGCCTGAGCGCTCGCATCGCCCGCAGCGGCCGGCGGTGCGGCGGCGATCCCGCGTCAGCGCTCCCCGCGCTTGCCCGTCGCGTGGCTGAGCGCCCGCCGCACGCTCGCGAGAGCCCCGGCCACCGCGGCCTCGACCGATTCCGCCTGGTGGGTGGCCGCCAGCGGCTGCAGGCCCGCCGCGCGCGCTTCCACGGTGCAGCGCTTGTCCTTCGCACCGGACTTCACGGCGCTGTTCTCGTCCCCGATGTACACCTCGACCCGGGTCAGGCGATCGGCGTAACGCTTGAGCTCCTTCTGCACCTTTTCCGTAACGCGGTCCTCCAGGTCATCGTAACCCTCGATGTGACGATCAGTGCGGATCTGCACGAGCATGGGATGTCTCCGTCAGGATTTCGGCGGTAGTGTGCCGGCCCCGGGAACGAGGCCGGCTGACCTACCGAGACGATGCCTCATCGGCGGCCGACGTGTCGAGTTCGGTGATCCCTATCCGTTCCGGCAGGCCGGGACAGCGCCTCCGGGAGCGCGCATCGCGCGCCTACGGCAGCTTTTCGAGCTCCCAGGTCACGAGCGGCGTGTCGCGGCGCAGGAACAGCCCGCCGCCCATGTTCAGGAAGTGCCGCCGCAGGCGCCGGCGGTACCAGTTGCCGGGGCGCAGCCACACCTCGCCGTTGGAGCGCGCCTGGTCGCAGTTCTCCTCCCAGTCTTCGCGGGTGAGGACGTTGAAATAGAGCGCGCCGCGCGTCAGCCGCGCGAGGTTGTCGATCGCGGCCTCGGCTTGCGTCGGTGCGAGGTACTGCAGCGCGTCCTTGCAGATCACGAGATCGAACGGGTGACGCGCCTCGAAGTCGACGACCGAACCGTGCGTCCAGCCGTAGGTGTCGCACAGGTAGCGGCTGAACTCGACGCCCTGGTAGCGGGCCTTCGGGTAATGCCGCGCGAGAGGCTCACGCCACAGGCCGAGGCCGCAGCCGATGTCGAGGACGCTGCGCACGGGCTGCCCCAGGTACCGCAGGTAGGCGCAGACGTAATCGCCGAGGAGGGACGTCTCGCGCCGGTCTTCCTGGCGCGGCCGGCGGACGCCGTAGAAGCGATCGTAATAGTCCTTCTCGAACGCCCAGGAATGCTTCATCGGCCCAGCGCCGGCGGAATCACGCGCCGCCCCGCAGCCGCGCCGCGATCCCGCTCAGCGTTTCGGCCAGCGCGGTCCGCCGTTTCGCGGCCACCGCCCCGCCCTCGCCGTTGTCGAGATCGGCGGCAAGCGATTCCAGCTCGCCGGCGAGCCGCGCATCCCGGGCACCGTTGCCGAGGCGGGCCGTTGCGCGATCGAGCGCCGCTCCGAGCGCGGCGGCGAGCGACGCCGGCAGCGAGCCGCTGCCCTCGAGCTGGTCGACGTACGCCCGGGCGACGACCGGCTCCGCCGGCCAGGTCACCGGGAACTGCTGCTGCGGATTGAAGCGCTCGCCCTGGTCGGCGAGCAATGCCGCGGCGATCTCGTTCTCCGTCAGGTACTCGTTCGGCACGAGCGCGAACACGTCCAGGCCGCGCACGGTTTCGGTGGCGTAGATACGGCCGTCGTACCAGTAGGCCGACCAGTAGCCGCCGAACACGAGCTCCTCGGCGTGGATCGGCCCACGGTCGAACCAGGCGATCTCCACCGGCTTCGCGGAATCGGTGAAATCGATCACCGAGATGCCGCCCTGGTACCACGCCTGCACGAAGATGTCGCGGCCCGGAACGGGGATGATCGAGCCGTTGTGCGCGACGCAGTTCTCCTGCTCGACCTGCGGCGCGGGCAACTTGTAATGGCTGCGGAACACGAGCTTGCCGTCGACGATGTCGTAAATCGCGTTCGCGCCCCAGTTCAACGGGTCGTACGCGCGGCAGCGCGGCCGGCTGCCGCCGCCCCATTCGTCCGTGAACAGCACCTTGCTGCCGTCGTTGTTGAAGGTCGCCGAGTGCCAGTACGCGAAGCCCTCGTCGACCACGGCGTCGAGCCGGTGCGGCTTGTAGGGGTCCGAGATGTCGAACAGGATGCCGTTGCCCGAGCAGGCACCGGCGGCGATGCCGAGGGTGGGAAACACGGTGATGTCGTGACACTGGTCCGTCACGTAGGTTTCCTGGGTGTGCTCGCCGTGGTCGCCGCCGCGCCACAGGCCGGCCAGCACGCCGGTCTCCGGATCGGCGAACACCGCAGGGCTGTCCACGATGCGTGCGCTCGCCGGATCGTCGACCGGCACCTCGATGACGTCGATGCGGAACAGCGCCGTCCGGTTGTCGCCGGGCAAGTCCCCGATGCAGCCCTCGAGCTCTTCCTGGTCGCGGACCGTCGCGGTGCCGGAGACGTACACGATGATCCTGCCGCGCTCGTCCGGGCCCGAGACGACCGAGTGCGTATGCGAGCCGCGGCAGGTCTGGACGGCCCCGACCTGCACCGGCCGTTCCAGGTCGCTGATGTCGAATATCCTGAGCCCGCGGAAACGCTCGGCGCTCACCTGCTCGATCACACCCTGCAGTCCGCAGTCGATCCG
>Ga0079224_100004373_pt1 | contig 18235 bp, 13 predicted proteins | sample Stecom2015_FD_80414 | JGI IMG/M metagenome (GOLD analysis project Ga0079224, IMG submission 80414) | Agricultural soil microbial communities from Utah to study Nitrogen management - Steer compost 2015 | ecosystem: Environmental > Terrestrial > Soil > Agricultural land | place: USA: Utah...
CAGGCCATGGGCAATGCAGTAATCAATCCCCTGGTAGTAACAGGTCTCGAAATGCAGGTGGTTGTACTCCTGCAAACATCCCCAGTAGCGGCCATAGAGCCTGGTGGCATTTTTCAGGAACCAAGCCGCGGCGACCATTCGCCCTTCCCGCTCGGCAATGATTAACAGCACCTGTTCGGGCATATCCCGGATAAGCCGTACAAAGAAATCCCGAGTCAAATAGCCCCGCTGGCCCCGCTTGAGATAGGTGGCCTGGTAGAACACGTAGAATTGATCCAGGATCGCTGGCGGAATCTCCCCACCTTCCAGCCATTGGAAGGTAATTCCCTGGGCACGGACACTCTCGCGTTCCTTGCGTACATTCTTACGCTTACGAGACGTGAAAGAGCCGAGAAACTCGGTAAAGCTGGAATATCCGGGATTCTGCCAGTGAAACTGTACGCCCAGGCGCTTGAGGGATAACACCGGCTCCAGCAGCCCCTGGGTTGTCTGGTCAGGAAACAACAGGTGCCAGGAGGAACACTGGTGCTCGGCGGCACGCCCCTGGACCGCCTGCACGATGGCTGACACCAGCTCCGGGTCTTCTTGCTTCATCAACAGGCGCGGCCCTTCGCAGGGCGTGAAAGGAACCGCGCTCAGCAACTTCGGGTAATAGCTCAATCCCGTCTGCTGGTAGGCTTCCGCCCAAGCCCAGTCGAATACATACTCTCCCCAGGAATGGGATTTTTCATACAGGGGCAGTAACGCCAGCAGCTCCTGCCCGCGACGCACCTCCAAATGGCAGGGCTTCCACCCACTACGGCTGTAAACGGACCAGGAGGCTTCCAAGGCATGGAGATATTCATAGCGTAGAAAAGGATAATCAGTACCCGCCAAAGCATTCCAGGTGGTTTGGCCGATTTGGGAGATTCGGTCAACGAAACGAAACTCGTATAGATCCATACCTTATTTCCGACAGGGTTGCCTTTCCCTCTGCCCCGATTGAGCCCCCCAATCATTACCATTGGGAAGATTTATTGTCATTCTCAAATGGGATTTATTATTATTTGCATATAGAGATTCGCAACTGAGCGCGATCCACCAATTCCCATAGACGGAGGCAGTTATGAAAACCATTACATTCGCATTGATGCACTTTACCATCGCCTTTTCCGTCGTGTATCTGGTGACCGGCAGTATTGCACTGGGTGGAGTGGTGGCAGTGATCGAACCCTTGCTCAACACTGTGGGCTACTTCTTCCACGAGAAAGCCTGGGATAAAGCCCGCCGCCGCAAAAATGCAGCCCAGTTTACCCCGACCGGACACTTGCATGCCTGACCAGGGAAAAACATACTCCACGGATGGCCTATTGGAAAAGTTCCCAAGCCAGCCCGGCCCAATCTCCTGGCCGGGCCGCCGTCCCCAGATTACACTTGGATTTTCCCGACGACTCCCATAAGGTTGCTGTAAGGGAACGGCTCAACCTTTGCACTTGAACCTTGGCTGTTGACCGTCAACGCAAGGTTGGACTTTCTCCGCCGTACAACACCGATCAAAAAGGAATTTGACCATGGTGACCTGGATTCTGTTCCTCATCGCCGGCCTCTGGGCCCTTGCCTACTTTCAGGCAAACCGGGTGCAATGGACCGTGGGAGTCTTGATCCTGCTGGTGCTCGGCGAGCTCATGACCGACACCTCCCTGCTCCTGGTATGGCTGCTATACCTGGCCGCAGCCGTTGCGCTCAACTCCACCCAACTGCGCCAGAGCCTGATCACTGAACGGTTGTTTGCCTGGTTCCGGCGGGTTCTGCCACCAATTTCAGACACCGAACGGGAAGCCATTGATGCGGGCACTGTCTGGTGGGATGGCGAAGTCTTTCGGGGCCAGCCCGACTGGAACAAGCTGCTGGATGCCCCGCTACCTGGACTTACCTCGGAAGAACTGGCCTTCCTGGATGGCCCAACAGAGGAACTGTGCCGGCGCCTGGATGACTGGAAAATCACCCAGGAACTGAACGACCTGCCCGCCGATATTTGGGATTTTCTCAAGCAGAACCGCTTTTTCGGCATGATTATTCCCAAGGAATACGGCGGCCTGGGGTTTTCCGCCCGCGCCCATTCCGAAGTGGTGATGAAGATTTCCACCCGCAGCCTGACCGCTGGTGTCACCGTGATGGTTCCCAATTCCCTGGGCCCGGGTGAGCTGTTGCTGCACTATGGCACCGAAGAACAGAAACAGCACTACCTGCCCCGCCTGGCCAGTGGCGAGGAAATTCCCTGTTTCGCCCTGACCAGCCCCTATGCCGGCTCCGATGCGGGCTCCATTCCCGACTATGGCATTTTGTGCGAGGAAGAGTACAACGGTGTCAAAACCCTGGGATTCCGTCTGACCTGGGAAAAGCGCTATATCACCCTGGCTCCCATCGCCACCGTTCTGGGATTGGCCTTTCGCGCCCTGGATCCCCAACGACTGCTCGGCGGCGAAGAAGACCTGGGCATTACCTGTGCCCTGATTCCCACCTCAACTCCGGGTGTGGAAATCGGCAACCGCCATTATCCGTTGACCTGCGCCTTTCAGAACGGCCCCACCCGCGGCAAGGATGTGTTCGTGCCGGTGGACTGGGTCATCGGCGGCCAGGTGCGGATCGGCCAGGGCTGGATGATGTTGATGAACTCTCTCGCCGCCGGACGCTCCATTTCCCTGCCGGCCCTCAGCACGGGGGCCGCCAAGCTATCCTGCCGCTATGTGGGAGCCTATGCCCGGATCCGCAACCAGTTCCGGTTGCCGATTGCCAAATTCGAGGGGGTTGAGGAAGTGCTTGGCGCCATGGCGGGCATCACCTATCGCATGGATTCGGCACGCCTGGTTACGGCCGGTGCCCTGGACCTGGGAGAAAAGCCCAGCGTGCTCTCGGGCGTTCTCAAATACAGCCTCACCGAAGACATGCGTGTGGTGATCAACCAGGCCATGGATATCCTTGGCGGACGTGGTATCTGTGTCGGGCCCCGTAACTTCCTGGGCAGGGTCTATGAGGCCATCCCCATTAGCATTACCGTGGAGGGCGCCAACATCCTCACCCGTAGCCTGATGATCTTCGGCCAGGGTGCCATCCGCTCCCATCCCTTCGTACTCCGGGAAATGCAGGTCGCAGCCGACGAAAACCAGCAGCGGGCCCTGCAGGAGTTCGAGGTCTTGCTGGGAGAGCACATGCGCCTGTCCATGAGCAACGCGGCCAAAACCTGTTCATGGGACTGACCTGCGCCACCATTGGACCGGCTCCCCGAACCGATGCCACCGCCACCTACTATCGGCGCCTCGACCGTTTGCATGCCGCTTTCGCCTTCCTGGCCGATGTCGCCATGATCCGGCTGGGCGGAAGCCTCAAGCGCAAGGAAAAGCTCTCGGGCCGGTTCGCGGATGCTTTCTGCCACCTGTATCTGGCGGCCGCCACACTCAAGCGCTACGAGGATGATGGCTGTCCCTCTCAGGACCGACCGCTGCTGGAATGGGCCCTTGAGGATTCCCTGCAAAAGGTCGAAAGCCGCATTGACGATATCCTGCGGAACCTGCCCTCTCTCTGGCTGAGAGGACTGCTGCGCCCCATCGTCCTGCCCCTGGGACGCCAGGAAAAGGGCCCCAACGACAAGCGGAGTCGGGCAGCCGCCAAGATCCTGCAAAAGCCGGGCGACAGCCGCGACCGGCTGACCCGGGGTGCCTATTGGACAGGCGATCCGGAAGACGCGCTAGGGCTGGTGGAGCACGCCTTACAGTTGGCGCTGCAGGCTGAGCCCCTGCCCCACAAGCTGGAGCAGGCCCTGCAGATGAAAATTAATGAAACCAATTATGAAGAAGCTTTGGCCAAGGGGTTGGAGCGCAACCTGATCCAGCCGTCCCAGGCAGACATGATCCGCCATGCCATGGAAACCGTGCGACAGGTGATCCAGGTAGATGAGTTTCCCGCCCAGCCATCCGGGCGCGCCTTGAAGCCCTTGCAGCCAGACCGGTTCATCTGACCGCTCCCAGGGCAAGCTGGTTACCAGCGCCGATAGGACACCGGACGCTCGTCGTACCAGCGCAACTCATAGGGCTCCTCACGGGCGGGTGGCGACTGAGGCGGCTCTGCCAAAGGCTGGTAGCGCTCAATCAAGAGTTCAGCCAGGCCATCGGCACTGAAGCCGTCCAGCAGGTCCTGGCAGACGAACTCATAGGGAATATTGAGAGCCTCCAACCCAAAGCCCAAGGCGGTGTGCAGCCGAGAATTCAGCCGGTCAAACTCCATGGCGATGATGGGGTTGTCCAGGAAACTCAGATCCTGACACAGGCGACTGACCGGCTCAAAGTTCGTCACTTTGCCTGTCGCCTCCGGCTTGGGGAGCTCAGGTGGAATGGCGGCCGGTTGCGACAGGCTTGCGTTGGCCTGCAGTACCTCCGGTGGTGCCTCCCGGCAACGTTGCTGGGCGGCCTTCAATGCCTCTGCCGAGCCGTCCAACCGATACTCATGCAGTACCACTTGTCCGCCATTTTGGGAGCTAACGGAATTGAGGGTCAGCCCGGTTTTCACCGCTTCGACGAACTGGGCCAGGGATGGGCTAAAGGTTTCAAACAGCCCGGTACCGATTCGGTTCTCCGGGAACAGCAACCGACCACTGAACCCATACCAGTCAGAGGCATTCACCCGAAACCGCCCGGTCCAACTAGCCTGATAGAACCCCTTGCCGACCCGCATGGGATAGCGCAAATAAGGACGCGGCAGGTCGCACTGCCCGGGCGTATAGACGAAAGCCAGCCGGTGTTCGGGCTGGTCCACATAGTAGCCGTCGGTTTCTGCGATATAGACTACCCGCCCGCTGGCAAAGACGCTGCGCCCCACGGTCCATTCCTTGAACTGTTCGCAATCCTCCATGGTGCAGTCGCCTTCCCCCCAGGCTCCAGCGGCCAGTCCCCAGGCGAAACAGCAAAGGGCCAGCCGTTTGAAGCTGGAGAAACGGGCATTTGTGAAAGAGGATCCAGGCCTACGAAAGTAACGCCACATCAGAAGTTAACCACATATGAACGGCTACAGGATGATAGACCGGATTAAGAAGGCCTGCATAAACCGCCAGACGCCTTCCATCTCAGGGATAGGCCCGGCTTGACGGCCTCCTCAAGGATATCCGGCCCATGGGGGATCAGATTCAGGTAGATTGTGCAAAATTTGACAGCCATCCGCCTATACGCGAAAGCCGCTTATTCCTTAGCTAACCGAGTGTCTGAGCAAGCAATCACTGCTGGAGTCTTTGCCCAGGGTCATACCTGTTACACAATTCTGTCTTGGCATCAGTGTTAGAGTACAAGACTTTCCATCAGGTTCAACCAGGCATCAGGAATCATCCATGAAGCAGTTACTGAGCAGGCCCGTCGTCAGTTGGGCGTTCTATGACTGGGCCAACTCGGCATTTGCCACCACCGTCATGGCAGGGTTCTTTCCCATTTTCTTCAAACAGTACTGGAGCGCCGGTGCCGACGTGACGGTATCCACCTTCCGCCTGGGACTGGCCAACAGCATTGCCAGCCTGACCATTGCCATTCTGGCCCCAGTGCTAGGTGCCATTGCCGACGCCAGCGCCCGGAAAAAGAATTTCCTGGGCTTTTTTGCCTGCCTGGGCATCCTGATGACCGCCGGCCTTTTCCTGATCGGCCAGGGAGACTGGCCCTTTGCCATCTTGCTCTATGTAGGAGCCAGCCTGGGCTTTCTGGGGGGCAATGTTTTCTATGATTCCCTCATCCATAGTGTGTCCCGGGAGGAAGATCTCGACCGGGTCTCCGCCTTGGGCTTTGCGTTGGGTTATCTGGGGGGCGGTTTACTCTTTGCGTTTAATGTCACCCTTACCCTGAAGCCGGAATGGTTCGGGCTGGCCGATGCCGCCGAGGCGGTGCGCTGGTCCTTTCTCACAGTGGCCGTCTGGTGGGCTCTGTTCGCCATCCCCCTGTTTCGCTATGTGAAGGAGCCCCCGGCCCTGGCCCCCTCTCAGGTCAATGCCATCCGGGGTGGCTTCCGCCAGCTTCGGCAGACCTTTGCCCAAATCCGCCAGATGCGGGTCACCGCCCTGTTTCTCTGTGCCTACTGGCTGTATATCGACGGTGTGGACACCATTGTGGTGATGGCGGTGGACTATGGCCTGTCCCTGGGATTTGCTCCGGAAAGCCTGATCGTCGCCTTGCTGATTACCCAGTTCGTCGGCTTTCCGGCGGCCCTGGTGTTTGGCCACATAGGCGCTCGGCTAGGGGCTAAAACCGGCATTTATATCGCCATCCTGGTCTATGTCGCCGTGACGGTCTGGGGTGCTTACCTGCACAGTGAGCAGCAGTTCTATGTGCTGGCGGCAGTCCTGGGACTGGTGCAAGGGGGCATCCAGAGCCTGAGCCGCTCCCTCTATGCCCGCATTATTCCCCCGGACCAGGCCGCTGAGTTCTTCGGCTTCTATGGCCTGCTCGGCAAGTTTGCCGCCATTATCGGCCCGGCCCTGGTCGGCACGGTCAGTTACCTGAGCGGCAGCCCACGCATCGCGATCCTCTCCATTGCGGTGCTCTTCATCGCCGGAGGCTTGCTACTGACCCGTGTGGATGTAGAGGAAGGGCGGCGTAATGCCCTGTTAGCGTCCAAGCCCCTGTCTGGCCGCGGCCCAAGCCCCGAGAGCCTAAAAGTGTGAGTACCTACATTTGCTCCGTTTCTTGAGTGTCGCCACCTGCTTCTCTATAACCGATAGATTGAAACCCATAACTAACCGCTTACTACGAATATCCAGGGAGTAGCAGTTCATGGAGAGCCGACCGCCCAAATCGGTCAGCCGTCAGGGGATTCCTTCCACTCTCGGAAACGAGCGCAGCCGGCGCTTTCTCAAGTACTTCTTTTTTGCCCTGCTCCTGAGCTTGGGCTCCTTGATCCTGGTGGACCTCCTGCTCTATCGGACGAACCTCCACAGCCAGATCGGCACGACAGTGGCTGCTTATTTCCAGTCTCCCCGCTTTCTACGGCTGATTGTCACCGCCTTGCCCCTTGCCCTGATCCTGGGCTGGCTAGCCTTTATTGCCGCTAAATCCCGTACCCTGGCCCTCTGGGGAAGACGCCAAATCCTTGAAAGCGAAATCAAGCTGCGCACGGTCCTGGATAACACCCTGGCCCTGGCCTACCTCAAGGATGCCCAAGGGCGCTACCTGTTCGTCAACAAGCCCATGGCAGACCTGATGGGACTGGATCCGGAAGAGGTGGTGGGGCGCCGGGACGAAGACTTGCTCGATACTTCCCCGTGTTCTTCCTGGGAACACGACCTGCAGGTTCTGCAAAGTGGCAAGCCGATCTACTCGGAAGACCACCTGGTCAGCAACGGTGTCGAGCGCACCTATCACACCGTCCATTTCGCCTTGCGAAGCCCGGAAGGGCTGATCTACGGAGTCTGTGGAATCGCCACCGACATCACGGATCTCCAGCAGGCGCGAGAGGTTATGAGGCAGGCCATGACGGTGTTCAACCACACCAAGGAAGGCATCCTGATAGCGGACGCCGAAGGCATCATTACCTTGGTGAATCCGGCCTTCCTGGAAATGTCCGGCTACAGCGAGGAGCAACTGGTGGGCCAGGACATCCGCTTGCACAGTCTCAGCCTGCAAGATGACGCCCTATTCCAGCAGCTGATGGAAGGGCTGGAACAGACCGGAGCCTGGCGGGGCGAACTGCAGAACCGGCGCCATAACGGCAGCCTCTATCCGGCCTGGGAAACGGTGACCACGGTGAAGGAGAACGGTCAGATCAAACAGTACATCTATCTGGTCTCCGATATCAGCGCCCTAAAGGAAACCGAGCAACGGCTGCAGTATCTGGCCCATTACGACTCCCTCACCGGCCTGGCCAACCGGGACCTGTTCAACGAGCGCCTGCACCAGGCCGTGGCCGATGCGGAACGCCGGGGCTGTTTACTGGCCATCCTCTTTATCAACATTGACCAGTTCAAGCTGATCAACGACAGCCTGGGGCACTCCGTCGGAGACGAGGTTCTCTATGAAGTGGCCAAGCGCCTGAAACAGCTCCTACGCAGCGACGACATGGTTGCCCGCCTCGGCGGTGACGAATTCGCCATCATCCTGCACCAATTGGAACAGGTAGAGGATATCGACAATGTGGTGCGCAAGATCATCCGCTCCACCTCCAGCCCCCTGATCCTTTCCAACACCAGCCTGTCGATTGGGGTGAGCATCGGCATCAGCGTCTACCCCAACGACTCAACCCAGGTAGATGGCCTGCTGGCCGCCGCGGATATCGCCGTCTATCGGGCCAAGAAGAAAGGGCGGCGTACCTACGCCTACTACACCAAGGAATTGGCGCGCATCTTCCATAGACGCCACAAGGCCGAGCAAGACCTGCGCCGGGCCCTCGACGAAGGCCAATTGCAGCTCTATTACCAACCCCAAGTTGCCATCAAGACCGGCCAGCCCCTTGGTGTGGAGGCCTTGCTACGCTGGAACCACCCGACCAAGGGCATCATCTCCCCTGCGACCCTGATCCAGGTAGCGGAAGAAACCGGCCTGATCCAGGAGCTGGGCGATTGGGTGATTGAAGAAGCCAGTGCCCAGGTCCGGCGCTGGCGCCATCAAGGTGCCCCCATTGGCCATGTTGCCATCAATGTCTCGGGCCAACAGATCCTGCATGGACAACTGCTGGCGACCATCAAGCGCTGCCTGGCTCCCTCCGCCGGCGGGTCAAGCGGAATCAGCCTGGAAATCGAAATCACCGAAAGCATCCTTCAGCATCCCGAGGAAGCCACCCGGGTCATTGAAGAGCTGCGTGAACTTGGGCTCAATGTGGTGATTGATGACTTTGGCACGGGGTATTCATCCCTCTCGCAACTCAAAGAGCTGGACATCGACAAGCTCAAGATTGCCGGCGTTTTTATGGAGCAAATCCCCCAACAGAAAAACGCCTGCGCCATCGCCAGCGCTATCGTTTCCCTGGGCCACAGCCTGGGACTCCCCATCGTTGCGGAAGGCGTTGAAAACGATGAACAGGTGATCTTTCTCAAGTCCATCGGCTGCGACATCATCCAGGGCTACTATTACGCCAAGCCCATGCCAGCGGAAAAGCTACTGGAGCACCCCTTGTATCAGGAAAAAGCCGTGGTCTATTAATATCGCTGCCTGCGGGTGATACGGGATAAACGCCGGCGCCGGGCCCGCCGCTTCCCGACGACCTCATAGAGCAGGACGTTCACCAGCACCACCGACGTGCTCAAGCCGAGCTGAATGCTCGGAGTCAAACCGGCCGGATAGATGAGCGGCACCAAGTAGTGCTCAATAAAGCCCCCTTGGTAGCCTGCTTCCCCCGCCAGCCCCAACAGCCAATTCTCCAGTGGCGTTAAAGGACAGATCCAGCCCATGGCGATCACCACAGCCGCCCAGACCACGGCCGGCCCATGCAACCAAAGCAACCGTGGCCAGCGAAGCACCAGCAAGGCCCCGAATATCACGAACAGGATAAAGGCGAAATGAAGCAGGAGGACAAGATTGGCGAGCAGACCATAAGCCATGGAGTACCTGTCATTCAGACAGTCCGGTACATCCCATCAATCCAGAGAATGTGCGATGGAGGCGCTCCGGCTCAACGGAACACCAGCTTGAAGAAGCAACGGCCAGGGCCGCTGCCTCCCCCAAACCACCACTGGCAGGCCATCACCAGTTGAGTGATAAAGACAAGTTTAATGATAGAGCTTGTCAAACTCCCGCTCTGCATCCTCTTTGCCCATGCCGTACTTCTCTTGCATCTTTCCAGCCCAGGCTTCCCGACGCCCCTTGATCTGCTCAAGATCGTCGTCGGTTAACTTACCCCATTGTTCCCGGAGCCGGCCTTTCAGTTGCTTCCATTGGGCTTCTGCGATGTCCTTGTTCATAACGATCCTCCTTTATCGGATTTTAGGTACCGGGGAGAAAGCAGGCTTCGGGCCAGTTTTCTCCTTACCTTGGGAACACCGGCATTCAAGCGCCCCCTAGCCGACCGATCAGGGCCCGATCCGTCATGTTCCGTAACTATTACAAGAATTACCCGGGCCCGCTGGAAAATTTACAGCCAGCCCAGGTGAGGCTCAGCTCCCCAGCCGCTCCCGCCCATGGGGAGTATCAAGAGTCATTTCCGGGCCGAGGGGCACGATGCGGGTCGGGTTGATCCCCGCATGGCTGTAATAGTAGTGCTGCTTGATATGGTCAAAGTGCACCGTGTCGGCTATTCCTGGCTGCTGGTAGAGATCCCGCAGATAGCCGTAGAGGTTGTCGTAGTCCTTGATCCGGCGCAGGTTGCACTTGAAGTGCCCATAATAGACGGCATCGAAGCGTACCAGGGTCGTAAAGAGCCGCCAGTCGGCCTCGGTAATCTGATTACCGATCAGGTAGCGCTGCGTGCTCAGCCTGGCCTCCAGTTTGTCCAGGGTCCGAAACACATCACCAAAGGCTTCTTCGTAAGCCGCTTGGGTGGTGGCAAAGCCCGCCCGATAGACCCCGTTGTTCACGTTGTTGTAGATCTCTTCATTCAGGGCATCGATCTCCTCCCGCAAGGCAGCGGGATAGAAGTCCAGGTCATTGCCAGTGAGATGGTTAAAGGCGGAATTGAACATGCGGATGATATCCGCCGACTCATTGCTCACGATGGTTTGGCGCTCCTGATCCCAAAGCACGGGAACCGTGACACGCCCGGTATAGTCCGGCGCGGCTTTGAGGTAGAGCTGATAGAGATAGTCCGCATCGTACAGTTGATCCCGGGTTTTCTCCTGTTCCCGGTTAAACTCCCAGCCGTTCTCCAACATATTGGGATGCACCACGGAGACGCCAATGTGAGGTGCCAGCCCCTTGAGGCTACGAAAAATCAACGTGCGGTGGGCCCAGGGACAGGCATAGCACACATACAGGTGATAGCGACCGGATTGGGCCGGAAACCCACCCTCACCAGTGGGGCCGGGCTGGCCGTCGGGCGTAATCCAATTACGAAACCGGGCTGCTTCCCGCTCAAACTTTCCCCCGGTGGTGTCCGTGTCGTACCAGACATCCCGCCACACACCATCAACTAATAATCCCATGTTGCCTCCTCCAGGCTCTCACCAGACTTCACCCGATTCTAGCCGCCGGCCACCGGCCCTATAAACCGAGGCTTTTTGATGCAGTTGTTCATGAATTCTGATGAGCCGGCAACGTCTCCCCCAGGGCTGGCTCCACCAGGCTCACCAGATTGCGTCCCTGGGCCTTGGAGCGATAGCAGCCTTCGTCAACCCGCCGGAAAATTTGCAGGAGATCCTTGTCCTGGGGGGTCAGTTCGGTCAGCCCAATGCTGGCGGTAATCCGATATTCCCGGCCATCGGCCGCCAGGCGATATTTTTCCAGATCCGCCCGAATCCCTTCCGCAATCAGGAGCGCCCGCTGGCTGTCGCAACCGGCCAGGAGCAAGGCGAACTCATCGGCTCCCAGGCGGGCTACCAAGTCTCCACGACGCACGTTGTGCAGCAAGATCCGGGCAACTTGCTGCAACATCTGGTCTCCCACTTCCCGTCCGCCCTGTTCATTGAGCAGACGAAAATGATCCAGATCCACCAGGGCCACCACATTGGGCGCCTGTTCCTCCAGGTGCTGGTGAAGACACTCTTCCAGCCGGACTTCGAAAGCCGCCCGGTTTGCCAGCCCCGTGAGCCGGTCATGGCTTTGGCCCCATTCCACATTGCCCGCCCACACCGGCTCATCCTGCTTTTTGAACAGCAGAATACGCAAGCCCGACTTGGTGTCGTCTTCCCGCACGGGCAACACTGTCATCTCAATCGCCTGCCGCTCCCCTGTGGCCCCAACCCATACCAAGTCGAAATACTGCCCTGGCTCCGGCACCCACTCCCCCAGTTCCAGAAGCTCTGAATCCTCCCGCCTATAATCTTCCAACTTATACAAAGGAAGCTGAGCCCACAGGAAACGGCCACTCACGGCTTCCTCCCCCGTGCCGAACAAATCCAGGGCAGCCGGATTCAAGTACTGCACCCGCCCCAGGTCATCCATCAGCACCACGGCATCCTTGACCCCATCCAACAACACCAGCGATTTGCGCCGCTCCAGATGCAGCAGATCCAGGGCTTGCTTCTGGCCGCTGATATCCCGCGCCAGCACCAGATACCGAAAGGGTGCACAAACCTCGGGCAGCTCCTGGATGCCCAGCTCCACCCAGCGTGCTTCTCCCCCCTTGTGCGCCAGCCGTAAGCTATGGCTGCCCGCTGTCACTGCCAGCTCCTGTCCGGCCTCCATCTGTTGCCAGATCAGTTCGACGAGCTTCCGGTCCTCCGGCGCCCAAAGGGCTTCCACGCCCTGGCCTACCAACTCCCTGGCCTCATGGCCGGTCAGAAAGCTCAAGGCAGGATTAAGCGACAGGATTTGGCGGTGACGATTGAGCAGAACCATGCCCGATGTCGAGAAGTTCCAAAGGGTTTGGTAGAGGTGCTCGACTTTTTGATGCTGGAGGGAAAGTTCTGCGTTTTTTTGGGCCAGCCCCTGGGCCTGTTGCAGCAATGTTTGATAGCTCTCCAAGACCTCCTCGGCCTCTGGAGCCACCCCCAAATCCTCCAGGGGCAACTCCGGCGTTTGCTGCAGTCGCCGCATCTGTTCGGGCAGGCTAAACAAGGGCTTGGCTAAGGACAGGAACAGGCCTACCCAGAGGGGTAATGACAGTAGCCATGCCAGGGCTATTCCAAGATGCCCGAGCCAGATCAACAAGATTGCCGGCAGGGCAATAGCCAGTGCAACCAGGCTCCCCAGTTTGAAGGCGAAAGGTGCAGGTTTCATTCTTATCATTATTCTGTTCCTCTTGCCGTCGCTCCATGAGGGGATTGGTCTTATTCCAAGGGCACCAGCCCCTGGCGCACGGCATACAGCACCAACCCTGCCACATCATGGATATTCAGGCGCCGCATAATATGGGCCCGGTGGGACTCCACCGTTTTGACACTCAACCCCTGTTCGCTGGCGATCTCCCTGGAGGTTTTGCCCCGCCCGATCTGTTCCAGAATCTGCACCTGCCGCGGGGTCAGCAGGGAATGGTAGGGTGCGGCAACCTGTTCCTGGGCCTGGTCCGGTAGCTGGAGCAGCCGATCCACCAATAACTTGGCAATGGGAGGGCTCAGATAACGCTCACCGCGCATGGCCGCCCGGATAGCCAACTCCAACTCCACCGCTTCCGCGCTTTTAAGCAGGTAGCCACAAGCGCCAAAGCGCAACGCCTGCATGACGGTGTCCAAGGTGTTGTGCATGGACAGCATCATGACCCGGACATCCGGGGCAGACTCACGCAACCGGGTCAGGGCCTCAATGCCATTCACCGCGCCCATGGCCACATCCATCAGCACCAGGTCCGGCCGTAACCGCGTTGCCCGCGCCACCGCCCGCTCCCCATCGTCTGCCTCGCCGACCACCTCGACACCGTCCAGATGCTCCAGCAACCGGCGCAGGGCAACCCGTACCAGGTTGTGGTCATCCACTAACATCACTCGGCAGTACATGGATCGCTCGTCAGCTAGCAAGGTTGCCTCCAAAGCCCGTGCCATCAAGACCAAGGACCTGTGCCATCACATATGGGAGACGGCCTGGAATGAACTGCTCAAGGGGAGGAAAACAGAATCTGGGGATAGCAGCTCTGGAACGCGGTAACTCTCGCTATCCCGAAGAATCATTGTAGTCATTGGGAATGCCCTTGTCCGAATCCGGCCAAGGGCAAGCTGAGCTGCAGAGACGACAGGCCAGAGAGTTGGGTCAGGCGTCCTTGATCACCAGTTGCAGGGCTTCCCGGGCCAGGTCATCCAGGCTCAGGTTGCCATCGGGGCGATACCAGGTCACAGTCCAGCTTAAGGCGCCGGTGAGGAAGCGGCGGGCAATAAAGGTATCGGCAGGCACCAGTCCCTCTGCCTTGGCTTCATTCAAAGCCTCCAGCCAGATATTTTCATAGACATCCCGTAACTTCAGGATGCTCCGCTGGTTCTCCTCCGACAGGCTGCGCCACTCGTAAACCAGAACCGCCATAGCCTCGCCGGTGACGCCCAACACTGACTCCAGCTCGCAGCGAATCAGGGCCTGTACCTTCTCCTTCGGCGTTTTGGCGGCAGCGACCGCGGCCTGCATCCGCTGCGTATTGAAGAGAATGGTCTCCTCCATCACCGCATACAGAATATCTTCCTTGCTACGGAAGTGATGGAAGATGCTGCCGGACTGAATACCAACTTCCCGTGCGATATCCCGCACGGTGGTTCGTTCGTAACCTTTTTCCTTGAATAGGTGGGCCGCCTTTGCCAGGAGTCGTCCCCGAGCACTGTGGGGATCCGTAATCATTCCCTCCTCAATCATAGAGGCCATATCGCTCATGAGCCCTGTCTCCGCCTTATCTTCAACAACTTATGGTAACCACATCCATCCCAATGCACGTAATGCGGCCGATCTTTCTGTGCTTGCCCTGGGTTGGGCAAGCCTGATGCTAGTTTACTTCATGTCCGCCACTTTACAAACCAAGCGCTTGCTTGGTATGTTTGTTCCAGGGTTCAATATCACCGGTTCAAACAGGCAGACGGAGACAGGCCAACCGAACTAGGCCAGCTCCCCACGCCTGCAGGCCAGGTTCCAACAATAAACAAGGAACGAATCCATGAGCACTACAAAATCCGCCATCCGTATCGGCTGCGCCTCGGCCTTCTGGGGCGACACGGAAACCGCCGCACGCCAGCTGGTCATGCAGGGCAACCTGGACTATCTGGTTTTTGACTATTTGGCTGAAATCACCATGTCGATCATGGCAGGCCAAAAACTGAAGGATCCCAAAGCCGGCTACGCCACCGATTTCGTCAAAACCGTGATGGCCCCGTTAATGGGAGAAATCAAAGCCCGCAGTATCAAGGTGATCAGCAATGCCGGCGGTGTGAATCCAATCGCCTGCCGGGAAGCCTTGCAGGAGGCGGCCCGGGAAGCCGGTGTGGATCTCAAGATCGCCCTCGTCCTCGGGGACGATGTGCTGATGAAAAAGTCCCAATACGCCAAACAGGGCATCACGGAACTGGATAGCGGCGCTCCCCTGCCCCCCATGTGTGTGAGCATGAATGCCTATTTGGGAGCTCCCGGCATTGTCACTGCCCTCCAGGCCGGCGCAGACATCGTCATCACCGGACGGGTGGTGGATAGTGCGGTGGTTCTGGCCCCGCTGGTCCATGAGTTCGGCTGGGCCTGGGATGACTACGACAAGCTGGCCCAGGGCAGCCTGGCCGGACACATCATCGAATGCGGCGCTCAGTGCACCGGCGGCAACTTTACCGACTGGGAAGAGGTTCCGGGCTATGAAAACATGGGCTTTCCCATTGTAGAGGTCAGCCCTGACGGCAGCTTTATCGTCACCAAGCCCGAGGACACTGGCGGCCTGGTTACCACCGCCACGGTTGGCGAGCAATTGGTCTACGAGATTGGCGATCCCCGCGCTTATTTCCTGCCGGATGTGGTGTGCAACTTTACCCAGGTGAAGCTGGAGCAAGCTGGGCCAGACCGGGTCCGCGTCTCAGGCGCCCAGGGCCTGCCCCCCACCGACCAGTACAAAGTCAGCGCCACCTACCCCGATGGTCACAAATGCACCGTGACCTTTTTGCAGGCGGGCATCGACGCCCGACGCAAGGCAGATCGGGTAGCCCGCGCCATTATCGACAAGACATCCCGCCTGTTCGCGGAGCGGGGCATGAAGCCCTATTCCGAGGTCAATATCGAACTCTTGGGCAGTGAAGCCACCTATGGCCCCCATAGCCGGATTGATAACCCCCGGGAAGTGGTGGTGAAGATTTCCGTCGCCCATCCGGAAAAACATGCCTTGGTCCTGTTCTCCCGAGAAATTGCCCAAGCCGCCACGGGCATGGCCCCAGGTATCACAGGCATCGTCGGCGGACGTCCCACGGTGTGGCCGAAAATCCGCCTGTTTTCCTGCCTGATCCCGAAAGATTCCGTAAACGTTGTGGTGGATCTCAATGGAGAGAAGATCCCGGTGACGGTGGCAACCCAGGACGGCTTCGATCCAGAGCAGCTCCCGCCCCTAGCCGTGGAAACCGGCGCCCTCTCAACCCCCGAAACCAGCGTCCCCCTGGTCAAGCTGGCCTGGGCCCGTAGTGGTGACAAGGGCAACCACAGCAATATCGGCGTAATTGCCCGCCAGCCAGAATACCTGCCCTATATTCGTGAGGCACTCTCGGAAGCGGCGGTAGCCCGTTACATGAGCCATGTTCTGGACCCCGAAAAGGGCAGAGTCAGCCGCTGGGAGTTGCCAGGCATCCATGCCCTGAACTTTCTGCTGGAGCACAGCCTGGGCGGTGGTGGCGTCGCCAGCCTGCGGATCGATCCGCAAGGCAAGGCCTTCGCCCAGCAACTACTGGAGTTTCCAGTTCCCGTTCCCCAATCCATTGCCGATTCAGTGAAATAAGAGGACGCCATGCCATACCAGTCTGTTTTGAAAGAAGGATTGTTTGAAGGCAAGACCATCATCGTCACCGGTGGTGGGAGTGGCATCGGCCGCTGCACCGCCCATGAACTGGCTTCTCTGGGCGCCCATGTGGTCGTGATTGGGCGCAAGCTGGAGAAGCTGGAACAGGTTTGCAACGAAATCCAGGAAGATGGCGGCAAAGTCTCCGCTTTTGCCTGCGATATCCGCGAAGAAGACAAGGTAAAGGAAGTCATCAAAGCCATCGTTTCCCAACAGGGACACATCCATGGCTTGGTCAATAACGCCGGCGGCCAGTATCCGGCGCCCCTGGCCGCTATCAACCAGAAGGGCTTTGAGACCGTGGTCCGGACCAACCTGGTGGGTGGCTTCCTGATGGCCCGCGAGGTGTACAACCAGAGCATGGTCAAGCACGGTGGCGCCATCGTCAATATCATCGCCGACATGTGGGGTGGCATGCCCGGTATGGGCCACTCCGGCGCCGCCCGGGCCGGTATGGACAACTTCACCAAAACCGCCGCCGTGGAATGGGCCGCCTCCGGGGTTCGGGTCAATGCCGTTGCCCCCGGCTGGATCGCCTCCAGCGGCCTGGACAACTACGACGCCACCATGAAGCCCTTTATCGCCTCGCTGAAAAATGCAGTGCCCCTGAAACGCCTGGGCACCGAAGCGGAAATCAGTGCCGCCATCTGCTTTTTGCTCAGCGAGGGCGCCAACTTTATCAGTGGCGCCACCTTGCGGGTGGATGGCGCGGCTTCCCAGGGAGGCCGTGTCTGGCCCCTGGCCAAGGCAAAGAACTCAGAGCCGTGGAATGGCTTTCACCGGGCGGTAACGCCGAGGGTGATTCAGGAGTTGGAGAAGGAATAGAAATCGATACGAATACTTGGGTCGAAAGGGGCACTAACCACTCCCCCATTCATAAAGGGGGTTAGGGGGGGGGGCCGCAGGCACCTCTGCCACATCAGAGAGCCCCGGACAACCCGATGAAATCCCCCTCATTCCCCCTTTAACAAAGGGGGAAGTAAAAACAGATCCTGCCTGTTTCAGACCTTCAGGCATCGCAGAGCAACAAGTGCACGAATAACAGACGGGGTAAACCCATGCCAATCCTGCAATCTCAAATCGATTCGAACTCCGAGGAGTTCAAGGCCAACCGCGACGCCATGCTGGCGGCGATTGAAGAGTTCCGGACAGTTGAGCAGAAAGTCACCAGCAAGGAGCTGGAAGCCAAAGACAAGTTCCACAAGCGGGGCAAACTGCTGCCCCGGGAGCGCCTGAACCTGCTTTTGGACCGGGGCGCGCCCTTTCTGGAGCTCTGCTCCCTGGCCGGCTACAAGATGCACGATGACAAGGACGGCTCCCTGGCCGGCGGTGGTGTGATTGCCGGCATTGGCTATGTGGAGGGCATCCGCTCCCTGGTGGTGGTGAATAACGCCGCTATCAAAGGAGGCACCATTTCCCCGGCCGGTCTCGACAAGAGCCTGCGCCTCCAGCAAATCGCCATGGAAAACAAGCTGCCGGTGGTGACCCTGGCGGAAAGTGGCGGCGCCAACCTGAACTACGCCACGGATATTTTCGTCCTCGGCGCCCGAGGTTTCGCCAACCAGGCCCGCATGTCGGCCCAGGGCATCCCGCAGGTAACAGTGGTCCATGGCAATGCCACGGCCGGTGGCGCCTACCAGCCCGGGCTTTCGGACTATGTGGTGGTGGTGAAGAACCAGGCCAAGATGTTCCTGGCCGGCCCTCCCCTGCTCAAAGC
>Ga0079224_100004374_pt1 | contig 18231 bp, 10 predicted proteins | sample Stecom2015_FD_80414 | JGI IMG/M metagenome (GOLD analysis project Ga0079224, IMG submission 80414) | Agricultural soil microbial communities from Utah to study Nitrogen management - Steer compost 2015 | ecosystem: Environmental > Terrestrial > Soil > Agricultural land | place: USA: Utah...
ACACCTCCTGGGCCTGTCACCAATGTACAGGTAACAAACGATCACGGTAAAGCTGTATTAAGATATAGGCTTCCAGATGATGTTGACTTATTATATGTCAAAGCAGAATATCCGTTAGCGAACGGACAAATGCGGGTGATCAAGTCTTCTCAATATACCAATGAATTGGTTGTGGATGGCTTTGCGGATACGAAACCGTATCAAATTAAGTTGTACGCCGTTAATAAAAGTGAGATTAGTTCGGACGCTACGGAGGTTACCGTTCAACCCAAAGAACCTATATTTAATTTGGTTTTTGATGAGATCCAAGTTACGCCGAGCTTTGGCGGAGTCCGGATCCGTACCCTGAATAAACTAAAAGGAAGTGTCGTCATTGTACCTTTACTAGATTCTCTTGGCACGGGCGAATATGCACAACTCGATTCATATTATACAGAAGATTCATTGATTAATTACAATGTTCGGGGGTTAAAGCCGGAGGAAATGAAATTCGCCTTTTATGTCCGGGATCGTTGGTTGAATACTTCTGACACGCTATATACCTCTATAACCCCCTTGGAAGAAAATCTCCTGGATCGAAATCTATTTCAAGCCATCCGACTTCCAAATGATGCTGAATTCCGGTTTGATACCAACCTGCAGATGCTTTGGGATGGAAATATGAGTGAAGGCAAATGGCCAAGTCTATATACGCAGGATGTCGCCAGTTCGCCTACTTCGCTGACATTTTCAATAGGCAAAGAAGCCAAAATAAGCCGTGTGGTGATATTTCCACGCCGCGAAAATGGTTTCTATGACAAAGGAAATCTAAGGGAATTTGAGGTGTGGGCGACTAATGAATATAATCAAGATGGATCATGGGATAGTTGGACAAAACTTGCATCCTGTCTCGTCGTGAAACCATCAGGCACACCGGTTGGAACTTCCACGCCGGCAGATGATGCGGCGGGAACGATCGGCTGGTCCTTTGATATGCCCGAAGAAGCAGCCAAGTATAAATATTTAAGAATAAGAAATTTGCGTAATTGGCAGGGAAGCTACTTTATGCAGATGCGACAAATTCAAATTTGGGGTGTATATTAATCAATATATGATGAAGACAAATAATCTAATCTATATCATTGTACTACTAAGTAGTATAATTTTATCCGCTTGTTCCAAGATGGATGAATATAAACAGTATGTCGAAGGGGGTGAAATCGTGTACCCGACAAAAATTGATTCATTACAAATACTTTCCGGTAAAAATCAAGTTATGGTGCATGGTGTAGTCAGCGTAAATAGAGGAATGACAAACTATAGAATATTTTGGAATAATCGACAAGATTCGATAGTTGTTCCTGTAGAACTGACGGGGAATATCGATACACTGACGTATGTCATCGAAAACCTTCCGGAAGGAACGATTAACTTCGAGGTTCGCAGTTACGATGATAAAGGTAATAGTTCCGTGCCGACTTACCTTGTTGGAAATGTATATGGTGATCGTTTTAGAGAAGGTCTGTTCCAACGGGCTATCTTGAATTCCGCTTTTAATAAGGAAGGTGAATTCAACATTACCCTTCAGGATGTATCCAAAGACATGGGCTTTTATGGTATCCGGTTAGAATATAAGAATATCGATGATCGACAAGTTGACACGGTGATTGTCACACCTAATATCAATGCAACGGCAGTTTTGAAGGACTATGTCATGGGTAGTACCATTGACTATACAACGGTTTATCGCCCCGAGCCGAATTCAATTGATACCTTTGTTTATAACAAACACGAAGCTGTCCGTGTCATAGGCGACGTCTCGGAAGTATATCTCAAAAATTATAAAAAGCCTTTCTATCCATCAGACTATGACGGAAATCGATGGGGAACCTTGCTGGATTGGGAAACAAACGCGGCAGCGAAGAACCATTGGGCCGGAGATATTTTGGTCGGTGGATATGCTTCCGATAATGGTGGATCTGCTAAATTTGAAGCTGGATGGGGAGCGGCAGATATCATTAATGGAAAAATCCATCATACCATATTGCTTCCTAAAGGAAAATATCGGTTCTCGACGCGAGTAACCGAAGACGCTTGGGGTGGAGATGTTCCTGGCTATTTAATCGCGAATGAAGGCAATCAGCTTTCTGACTACGATTATATAGATTCAGACACACGACTCGGTAGCGTCAAAATGACCGGTGGAGATGTAAGTTTTGAATTTGAAGTCATGGAAACATCGGCGGTCAGTCTCGGTTATGTGGTGAATATGACAGCGGAAAAATGGTTAACCATGGAATATTTTAAGTTAGAAATTTTATAATAACCTCAAGTTATTCATGAAAATAAAAAAAATAGCTATCCTTTTAATTTTTTTGTGGACCTGCACGACAACTGCACAACCTTTTAACGCATTAACACTTTGGGATGACAAACCGGCTAAGGATTGGATGACACAATACTATCCTATCGGTAATGGGCGATTAGGTGCCATGTTATCTGGTGGAGTGACGCAAGACCATATTCAATTTAATGAACAATCTTTATGGACAGGCGACGAACAGGAAACAGGTGCCTATCAAGCTTTTGGTGATGTTTTTATAGATTTCGACCATCCATCTCCAGCTGTAAAAAGTTACAGTCGATCACTGAACCTTCGGGAGGCAAGTCACGATGTAAAGTACCAGTCGAACGGACAGACCTTTCAACGCTGCGGTTTTGCTAATCATCCTGATAATGTATTGGTGTTCACGTATAAAGCCAGTGCCAAGGGCGCCTATTCCGGACGCATCCGATTAATCGATGCCCACGGAGCTATCATCTCAGGTGATAACGACGCATTACACTTTAGCGGCCAGTTAGAAAATAAGCTCCGCTACGGAGCCTCGTTAAAAATAAAGCATATCGGTGGAACCGTCGGCCTTCAAAAAGACGAAAATAACATGGTAAGTCTGGAATTTAAAGCTGTAGATTCCTTCACGCTCTATCTCGTTGCGTCAACGGATTATAGTCCATTACGAAGTGACAATTGGAGAGCTGGGGATCCCATTATCAAGAATAAACAAACACTGGATAATATCTTCAAAAAATCAGATGAACAGCTTTTTAAAGCGCACATGGCCGATTATCAAGCCCTTTTCAACCGCTTTAATCTATCCATTGGGAAACAGCATAAGGAAAATAATATCAAAACCACTGTACAACGCATTATCGACTATAAGGAGGAGACTGACCCAAGTTTAGAGACACTGCTCCTACAATATGGGCGATACTTGCTTATCAGCTCCTCGCGAAAAGGCGGACTACCCGCCAATTTACAGGGGCTGTGGAATAATAGCAATACACCTCCGTGGCGTTCGGATTATCATTCCAATATCAATGTGCAAATGAATTACTGGCCGGCAGAAGTAAGCAACCTTGCTGAATGTCACGTTCCTTATCTGGAGTATATCCAATCCATGCGGGAAGTAAAGAAACAAAATACACAGGTGGAATTCCCGGGTGTACGGGGCTGGACAGTGCGTACCGAAAATAACATTTTTGGTGGAGAAAGCTTTAGTTGGAACACCCCGGGCAGCGCATGGTATGCGCAGGCATTATGGGAACACTATGCTTTTAATCACGATAAGGAATACCTTAAAAATTTTGCGTATCCCATCCTAAAAGAGATCTGCGAATTTTGGGATGACCATCTCAAACATCGTGACGACGGTACGATAGTAGCTCCCAATGGTTGGTCACCGGAGCATGGCCCCACGGAAGATGGCGTGAGCCACGATCAGCAAATTATCTATGACTTATTCACCAATTATGTAGAGGCTTGCGATTCTTTACAGATTGATCCCGAATATCGAAATCACATTGCAACGCTACGAGATCAGCTATTGAAGCCTAAGGTCGGCAGATGGGGGCAATTGCAGGAGTGGGAAACAGATCGCGACGATCCGGAAGATAAGCACAGACATGTATCCCACCTTTTTGCGCTACATCCCGGAAGGCAGATTTCGGTTAACAATACACCTGAGCTGGCAGAGGCCGCCCGCGTCAGTCTTACGGCAAGAGGCGATGAGTCTACCGGCTGGTCTATGGCTTGGAAAATGAACTTTTGGGCAAGGCTTCAAGATGGTAACCATGCATACACCATTCTGCATAACTTTATTACGTTGGCTGCTAGCGAAGGTGTAGATTATGATAGTGGAGGAGGTGTATATGAAAATTTGCTTTGTGCACATCCGCCTTTCCAGATCGATGGCAACTTGGGTTACGTGGCAGGCGTGTGTGAAATGCTGGTACAAAGTCAAGAAGGCTTTATCGATCTTCTTCCCGCCGTTCCCGATCAATGGAAATCCGAGGGAGAAGTATCCGGTCTCCGGGCTCGTGGTGATATCAGCGTGGATATGACATGGAAAGATGGAAAAGTCGTGTCCTACCGATTAACTTCTTCCAACAAAAAGAACGTAAAGATCAAAATCAATGGCAATTTTAAAGACGTGATTGTTAGCCAACTGTAGTTTTTTATATTTAGTATATCCCCTATGAACTGTAATCGTAACCTCTATTTGTTTTCTGCATTATGCCTGTTTGTTTTACCACTTCACGCTCAACAGCATTTAAAATTGTGGTATTATGAACCTGCCGAAAATTGGGAAGAAACGCTACCTCTTGGAAACGGGCGCCTTGGCATGACGCCAGACGGAAATGCAACGCATGAAACGATTGTCTTAAACGATATCACATTGTGGTCTGGCGCTGTACAGGATGCCAACAACTACGATGCCCATAAAAGTTTGCCAAAAATCCGACAATTGATACTGGAAGGAAAAAACGATGAAGCGCAAAATCTGGTGAATACCAATTTTGTATGTTTAGGGCCGGGATCCGGTGGCGCGCAATGGGGTAAGTTTCAAACGTTAGGAAGCCTTCATCTGGATCAGTATTATGGCGAAAATACCGCAATAGAAATCAAGAATTACAAACGTACGCTGGATTTGCAGGAAGCTATCGCAACGTCGACTTATACGGTAAATGACGTTCATTATCAAAAAGAGTATTTTTCCAGTTTTGATGATGACGTGAATGTGATTCGCTTAACGGCTGACCAACCACAGATGTTAAACCTACAGATCGCCCTACGTAGGCCTGAAAAGTTTACGGTAAAAACGACCGATCAGGAATTGTCTATGTATGGACAACTGGATAATGGAATCGATGGAAAGGGGATGCAGTATGAAGCAAGAGTTCGTGTCCAATTAAAGGATGGTGTGCTCTCTAACACGGACACCTCGCTCGTGATCCAAAATGCATCCGAGGTTATACTATTTCTCGCTGCTGCTACCGACTTCCGGCAACGTGACTACAAACGAGAAGTACGCGAAGTACTTGATGCGGCCTATCAGAAACCCTATGTGCTGCAAAAGAAAAAACATACGCAAAACTTCAACAAATTATTTGGGCGGGTGAAGCTGGATTTAGGGAAAGGAAGAGAAACGGAATGGTCTACCCGTCAACGATTGGATAATTATTATGAGGGTTATGCAGATGATGTATCCTTACCTGCATTATTTTTTCAGTTTGGACGGTACTTGAGCATCAGCAGTACACGCATTGGATTATTACCGCCAAATTTACAAGGGCTTTGGGCGAAGGAAATCAATACACCCTGGAATGGGGACTATCATCTCGATGTAAATGTCCAGATGAATCACTGGCCATTGGGTGTGGCGAATCTATCCGAGTTGAATTTGCCGTTGGTCGATCTGGTGAAGGGATTAGTTGAGCCGGGTAAAAAAACAGCCAAAGCATATTATAATGCCCAAGGGTGGATTGCGCATGTGATCACGAACGTATGGGGCTTTACCGAGCCGGGAGAGAGTGCCAACTGGGGGGCGTCTAATGCGGGTTCAGGCTGGCTATGCAATAACTTATGGGAACATTACGAATATACTCAAGATATGGATTATCTAAAAGATATCTATCCGGTACTCAAAGGATCAGCTTTATTCTACAACGATGCCCTCGTGAAGGATCCAAAAACGGGATGGGCGGTCACTTCGCCATCGGTATCCCCGGAAAATTCATTTTATTTACCGAACGGCAATCAAGCTAGTATCTCTATGGGGCCAACGATTGATAACCAGATTGTCCGTGAATTATTCAGCAATGTCATCACAGCATCCAAACTGCTGGGGATTGATCATGATTTTAGAAGCGTATTGGAAGAAAAATTACCGATGGTTCCACCCCCGGGCGTCGTGAGTAAAGATGGTCGGATCCAAGAATGGCTTGAAGACTATAAGGAGGTAGATCCAGAACATCGGCATATTTCGCATTTATATGGGCTATACCCGGCAGCATTGATTACACCGTATAAAACACCGGAACTGGCTGAGGCATCTAAAAAGACACTCGAGGTACGTGGAGACGATGGGCCGGGTTGGGCAATTGCCTATAAGCAGTTGTTTTGGGCACGCCTCCATGATGGAAACCGTGCCTTCAAACTATTTAAAGAAATATTAAAACCAACATTACGTACCGACATTAATTATGGTTCGGGAGGCGGGGTATATTATAATATGCTCGCTGCCGGTCCTCCTTTTCAAATCGATGGAAACTTTGGTGCGACAGCAGGGATTGGTGAAATGTTGCTACAGAGCCACGACGGCTTTATTGATCTGCTGCCTGCATTACCCGATGCATGGAAAAGTTATGGAAACGTACAGGGTCTAAAAGCTAAGGGAAATGTAACGGTCGACCTGAAATGGAAGAACGGAAAGGTCGTGCACTATAAACTTCGATCTCCCGAAACCAAGACCGTGCAGGTAAAGGTGAATGGTAAATTAAAGAAAATAAAAACACAGAAAATATGATGAAAAAAAACGTATGGTTTATCTTCCTAGTCGTTTTAGCTGGTTTACAAACCGCCGATGCAATCGACATTCCCTTCGGTAATGGAGGAAAGGTTCTTTACGATATGAACACCGGAACCTTTGACATACTTTCCCGTGAGGGGGTATGGCTAAAAAGAGGATTTTCAACAGCGAAAAATGGGGAGGCCTTCTTAAACACCAAGCAATATACACAACGGGAATATACGAAAGGCTCTTTTGAAGATGGGTATGGGGTGGGAGCGAAACACACCATCACGTCTAGCCAGCGGGGTCTTCCGGATTTCAAGCAGATATTTTACGCCTATGCCGGCAAAGACTATATCGTCGTGGAAGTGGAAATCTATGATAAAACGCGTAAGTTGATCACGAATGGCTTCGTTCCTATCGAGGGAACCCTTGTCACCGATCATACAGACCAATTACAATCTCTTTTTGCGCCGTTCGACAACGATACATTCATCAGTTATGATCGTAAATCTTTAAAAGATACAGATGAGTTATACAGTGCCGAAGTAGGCGTTTTGTACCATGAACAAAACCGTTTGGGACATATCATTGGATCTATTGATCAGCAAATTTGGAAAACCGGAATCCGTACCGTCAAAAATCAGGATCAATCGATAACGGTACAGGCGCTCGTTGGCTTTACCGCCAAAGATATTAATCGGGACGATATGCCGCACGGCTCGCTGGAAGGGAATAGCATTCATTCTGCAAAGGTGATGGTAGGCCAGTTCTCAGATTGGCGCACAGGTATGGATACGTATGCTGCACACATCCAAGCACTCCAACGCCGTGTCGTACATGAATGGAAAGAGCATACGCCGGTAGCATGGAACAGCTGGGGTGCTATGCAGCAAGACATCAATTACGACAGACTTCTGAAAGTAACTGATTTTTTTGCGCACGACGTCCAGCAGTTGGCATCGGAACAATCTATTTATATCGATCTGGATTCTTATTGGGATAATATGTTGAAAGGGGGATTAGAAGGTGATTATTCCCAGTTAAAGAAATTTGCTGACTACGTGAAATCCAAAGGGCTAAAACCTGGAGCCTATTGGGCACCATTTGTAGATTGGGGTTTTGGCGGGGGTGCAAATCGTCGTGTGGAGGGAACCAGCTATACCTATGGCGATATATGGACAAAGGTAAAAAATGGTTATCATGATCTGGATGGAACCCGAGCGCTGGACCCTACTCACCCCGGAACACAGCAACGTTTAGCCCTTGTCATTGGCAAACTCAAAGAATGCGGTTTTGACATGATTAAAATTGACTTTTTAGGGCATGCGGCGATTGAATCTACAAAATTTGCTGACCCTACTGTAAAGACCGGTATGCAAGCCTACCATCGGGGAATGGAATATCTGGTAGAACAGTTGGATGACCGAATGTTAATTTATGCTGCTATTTCGCCAAACATCGCTACAGCACCTTATGTACATATGCGCCGCATCGCTTGCGATGCTTTCAGTTCCATTAAGGACACCCGTTATACACTCAATGCATTGACGTTTGGTTGGTGGCAAACCCACCTCTATGATTATATGGATGCTGATCATATCGTCTTTAAAAACGCAAGCGAATCGGAAAATACAGCTCGATTCCTATCTGCTGTGATTACAGGAAGTGTCGTTTTAGGCGATGACTTTTCCCAACCCGGCATATGGCATAAAACGACACAACAGCTTTTTGAAAATCAAGATATTTGGCCCGTAATCGCCGACGGAAAATCGTTTGTACCGGTGGAAACTGACCAATATGCTTCCCGTGTTTTTGTAAAACATACGGAGACAGATGCCTATATCGCATTATTTAATTACGACGAACAGGAATTGCATTTGACCTTATCAAACGAAAAACTAGGCTTTGATAAAAACGCAAGATACAAAATGATTAATCTAACGGACAACAGTATACATTATTTGTCGCCCGAAAAACCTATTCGTTTAGACGCTAAACATGCAAAACTATTTAAAGTACAGAAAAACTAATTCTAACTCTTAACAACAACATGCAATCCATGCTACAGAAATTTTTTACCGTAAGTTCCGTATTCCTTTTTATTGCTAGCTTCCTGCCTATATGTACTCAGGCACAGAGTATCCCTATCGAAACACAATCCAACGCTTTGGTGCTACATAAGGATAGCGCCAATAATCTTACCGTTATCTACTATGGAAAGAAACTATCCGATGAAAGGGAATATGTATTGGTGCCCGCTTCTTACAAGCAATCGGAAGATTATACGGGTTTATCCAATGCTGCCTACACACCTTCGGGATCGAAAAACATCCTGGAACCAGCTATTAGCGTCGTCCATGCCGATGGAAATAAATCATTGGACCTCCGATATGTAACGCATAAACTAGATCAGCTAGCAGATAATGTTTCGCTGTTAGAAGTGGAATTAAAGGATCCTGTGTATGACTTTACTGTCCGCTTGTTTTATAAATCTTATTTTGCAGAGGATGTCATAGAGCAGTGGTCCGTGATCGAACACAACGAAAAGGGTGCCGTGCTCCTCGAAAAGTTTGCTTCCGCAAACTTGACCCTGAAATCGAACAGTTACTGGCTGCGCCAATATCATGGCGACTGGGCTAAAGAAATGCAACCGGAAGATTCCAAAATTACACATGGAATTAAGACGATAGACAGTAAATTGGGAACACGCGCGAACTTGTTTCAACCCTCCTCTTTTATGGTCTCTCTGGATAAGCCCGCACTAGAAGATGAGGGAACGGTATTGTTTGGCACATTGGGGTATAGCGGTAATTTCAAAGTCGATATGGAGCTCGATTATCTAAATAACCTACGCATCATCGCGGGCATAAATAACTATGCTTCCAATTATACGCTAAAACCCCAAGAGAAATTCACTACACCAAAATTCATCTATACGCTTTCCACTACCGGTAAAGGAAAGGCATCACGCAATTTGCATAACTGGGCGAGAAAATATAAACTATTGGATGGCCAGGGCGACCGACTAACGTTGCTTAATAACTGGGAGGCAACTTATTTTGATTTCAATGAAAACAAGCTGAAGGAATTGCTTAAAGATACCAAGAAGTTAGGTGTCGATCTTTTCCTGCTAGATGATGGTTGGTTTGCCAATAAATATCCTCGGAATAATGACGACACGGGGCTTGGTGACTGGCAAGTAAATAAGAAAAAGCTACCAAACGGAATCACTTCTTTGGTAAAAGAAGCCGGTCGGCAAGATGTAAAATTTGGTATCTGGGTAGAACCCGAGATGGTCAGTCCAAAATCAGAACTCTATGAGCAACATCCGGACTGGGTCATTAAACAATCCGCACGGGCAGAGCATTATTTTAGAAACCAATTGGTATTAGATCTGTCCAACCCTGCCGTTCAAAACTTTGTATTTGGTGTTCTTGATGAACTGTTTACCGAAAATCCGGAATTGGCCTACATCAAATGGGATTGCAATGCCATTATTTATAACGCATATTCTGCGCACTTGAAAAATCAGGAGCATTTCTATATCGAATATATGCGGGGTCTCTATCATGTATTGGAGCGTATCCGCGCCAAGTATCCGAAAGTTCCGATGATGCTCTGCTCCGGTGGTGGTGGTCGTGTAGACTATGCTGCTTTACAATATTTCACAGAATTTTGGCCGTCGGACAATACCGATCCGATGGAACGAATCTTTATGCAATACGAATATTCGTATTTCTATCCGGCTATCAGCACGTCAAACCATGTAACAGATTGGGGGAAGCAGCCAATCAAATTCAGAACAGATGTAGCTATGATGGGGAAGCTAGGTTTTGATATTGTGGTCAGTGAACTGAATGAAAAAGATCTTAAGTTCTGTCAGGATGCCGTCCAAATATATAATAATATGAAGGACATTATATGGCATGGTGATCAATATCGTTTGGCAGATCCAAGGGAAGGAAATTTTGCGGCTATTCAGTATATAGATACCAATCGGTCTGCAGGCGTTATTTTTAACTATCTCGTAAATAACCGATACGATCAGGGCAGTCATTTCCCCGTGCTTTTGAAGGGATTAGATGCGAATAAAAAATATAAAATAACGGAAATCAATCTGTATCCTGGAACATCTTCATCCATAAATAATAAACAGGTATATTCGGGGGAATTCTTAATGAAGATCGGTATTAATCCGGATTTACACAAAGATCGTACGAGCGTAATATTGGAAATTAAAGCTATCGACTAAAAAATGACGAAAAAGATTATAAGCATCGCTTCGCTTTTGTTGGTTATTCTCTTTGTGGAAGCAGAGGTGAAATTGCCGGCCGTATTTAGTGACAATATGGTCTTACAACAAAAAAGTAAGGTCAAAATATGGGGCTCGTCTTCCAATCAGGAGGAGGTCACCGTAAGCCCTTCGTGGAGCAAGAAGAAATACGTAGTGCCTGTGCAGGACGATGGACATTGGTCTGCATATGTCTCCACTCCTTCTTTTGGCGGTCCCTATGATATACAGATCGATGACGGACAACAATTGGTTTTGAAAAACATATTGATTGGTGAGGTATGGGTTTGTTCAGGTCAATCCAACATGGAGATGCCCTTAGCGGGCTGGGGAAATATCAACAACTTTAAGGAAGAGATTGCAGCAGCAAATTTTCCAGACATCCGCTTTCTACAGGTACAACATACTACCCGTAACCGGCCCGTGCAGGATGCAGAGGTCCAATACGGCGGTTGGGTTGCAGTTACACCTCAAACGATTGCTGAATTTTCTGCTACTGCCTACTTTTTTGCGCGCGAATTGTATGAAAAGACCGGTATACCGATAGGATTAATACATACCTCTTGGGGAGGTACGGTAGCCGAGGCATGGACAAGTACAGAAACGCTGAACAAAATTCCAGATTTCCAATCGGCCATACAACGGGTAACGAGTGCCGATGCGCAAGCGGAATACGAGCACGAATTACACGTCTGGAACCAAATTATGACTCAACATGATGAAGGACAACAAGATGGGGAATTTGGTTGGCTCTCCCACAAAACAGCAGATAGCGACTGGTCTGTTATGCAATTACCCACGCTCTGGGACACAGACATTTTACCAAATTTTGATGGTGTAGTATATTTCCGAAAAGAAATACAACTACCAAAACACTGGATAGGAGAAAAACTTTATCTTCAACTGGGAATGATCGATGACGAGGATGTTACCTATTGGAATGGGAAACAGGTGGGTACCACACAAGGTTATAACCAAAATAGAGTATATGAAATACCCGCTTCATTGGTGCAGTCTACCGATGTAACCATAGCCGTCAGAGTCTTCGATAGCGGCGGTGGTGGTGGAATATATGGCGAGGCGGCACAGTTCAATGTAGTGGGGCCGAATGGCGAATATCTTTCCCTGGCATCCGATTGGAAATATAAAATCGGTGTAGACTTGGCGAAATTACCCGAGATGCCTATCTCCAATGAGGGTCCAAATCGTCCTACAGTGCTATACAATGCCATGATACATCCATTTACGCCCTTTAAAATACGTGGTGCAATATGGTATCAGGGAGAGAGCAACGCGGATCGAGCCCATCAATACCGTAAGCTATTTCCAGATTTGATTCGGGATTGGCGTACGCACTGGAATCAAGGAGATTTTCCTTTCTACTATGTACAATTGGCGAATTTTATGCATAAAGAACCTCAACCGATAGCTTCAGCATGGGCCGAACTGCGAGATGCGCAAAAGGGTGCGCTACAACTGCCCAATACGGGGATGGCCGTTATCGCTGATATCGGCGACGCAGACGATATACATCCTAAAAACAAACAGGAAGTAGGTAGACGTCTGGCTCTTATCGCGTTGAAGAAGACGTATAAAAAAGCAATTGTTTTTTCGGGGCCTATCCTTCGGTCTGCTGTGGAAAAAGACGGAGCGATTCATCTTACATTCGATCCGGTAGGCAAGCGCTTAATCAACCGAAATGAAGAGCCCCGATTAACGGGCTTTACCATCGCTGGCGAAGATCAGGTGTTTTACAATGCTGAGGCCCTACTGCATGGTGATAAAGTTATCGTAAAAGCATCGCAGGTTAGCAAACCCGTTTCGGTTCGATACGGCTGGACAAATAATCCCGATTTGTCTCTGTATAACGATGCAGGTTTGCCGGCCTCGCCATTTAAAACGGATAATTGGAAAGATAGTACCCAAAAAGCTCGGTCCGCAAATCCTGATAGTTATGCAAAATGACTTCGGCATTATTGAAATCACGTTGTGTCATATATATCTGCCCCAGCTTGTCTGCAATAGCCAGCTGGAGCAGTTTATTATCTGCTGATTTAGCCAGTTCGTCTGCTTGCAGAAATTCCTTTTTTGCGACATTATAATTCTTTTGGACAAATTTGGAGGACGCCAGCATATATTCGATTTCCGCAAGCTCTCCGTTGAAGTTTTTGCTATTTGCCAGATCGCGTGCCTGAATCAGAAACCATTGGGCTTCTGTATGTTTATTTTGTAATTGGTAAATCCGGGCTAAGGTTTGCCAAGCGATGATTTTTTGTTCGTAGGCTTTCGCGCGGTTTAGCAATGGGATAGCCTTACGGATGATATTGTTTTCTGCAGAACGGTAATCTTTGTCGTGTGCTTGGATAAGTGCTATTTTCAGAAGAGAATTAGCCTGATCGACAATACTCTTCTGCTGCACAGCTGTTTTATAGTAAGCTTCTTGAAAATAACCTGCCTGTTGAATATTCCTATCGTACAAATAAGTGTTGGCCAGATTATATTGAATAACAGCCACATCGGATGTGTTTGATGTTTTCTGTGCATGTTGAAGGGCACTTTGCAGCAAGCCTAGGGTTTGAGCGATAGTTCCTCCTTTTAAGGATAACGATGCATAAGTATGCAGTAAACCGTAGGCTGCGTTATAATTGCCACGCTCAACTTCCCGTTCTACCAGTTCATTCCACGCCAAAGCAGTGCTGGGTATAGGCGACAGCAAGTGCTGCACATTCATTTCAGCGCGCGTGGTTTTAAAATCCACAATCAATTCTTGAAAGTCAAGTGCTCTATCGATACTGTCTTGAAAGGCTGTTTTTTCGTTGTATGAATCCGTCAGTAATTCCTCACGAGTCCGTGGAGCTGGAAGTACGTATACCCGTGGACCCACCCCGTCAAAATCAGTATCATACTTATTAACATAGCCTGCGGGATCCAACGCGACGTCGGCCTCCTGTGCTTGGATATGGGGTACGCTCAGTCCGAAAGCGAATAGCCCTGATGTAATATAAAAAAGACTCTTTTTATCGAGTGTCATACGCGTTCCTTTCCTGTTTTACAAAAGTAGGGTCTAATTGGGAGAATCACAAATGCGGTGCTTTGCATATCCGTCATAGAATCTTTACACAATATCTCACCGTTTATTCAGTTATTTACAGGTGTATGTTTGTTTGGCAGAAGTAACTTATTGCGTTAATTTTTGCGACCTTGTTATTTTGTGCTTTGTTTTCAGTATTTTTATGGCAAACAAAATTTTATTGCAAGTTTTGAATACTGAAAAGGATTATTGCAAATGCATTTAAAAAAAATAGCTTATATGTTTAAGAATATCGTATTTGGTCTGGCTTTAATTTCATTTATCGCATGTGGATCAAAACCTAGGGTGAGTTTGGATGAAGAGGCATTACAGTTAAAACCTTCGGCACAGCATGAAGTTATTGCCGCCGAGGTAGCCAATCTGTTGGAAAACTATAGCTATAAAAAGGTTCCGATGACGGATTCCTTGTCACGGATCGTTTTTGCCAATTTGTTAAAATCGATGGATCAAGGGCGTAATTACCTGCTACAGTCTGATATTGATGATTTCAAGCAATTTGAAAATACCATTAGCCAAGACTTTAGAAAAGGCGACTTATCTGCCCCATTCTATATTTTCAATCTATATTCACAGCGTTATTTGGAGGCGATGGAATACGCGCTGACACAAGTAGATGTGCTGCATGATTTTGATATGGATGAGAAATATGTGGCTTATCGAGAGAAACTTCCTTATTTCAAAGATGAGACAGAATGGAAAGACCAATGGCGTAAGCGTGTGAAATACGACTTGTTGAATTTGCGGTTGACCAGTACAGATAAAGATTCTGTGGATGTAGAAAAACACAAAGAGACATTACGCAAACGGTATAAAAATTTGGTTAGTCAGGCAAAACAAACCAATTCCAATGACGCATTTCAACTCGTTATGACAGCGTTGACAGATGCTGTTGATCCGCATACGACCTACTATAACCCGTCGTTCGCGCAAGCATTTAACGAAAGTATGTCCAATACATTTGAAGGTATCGGTGCGCGTTTATCGATGGAGAATGAAATGGTTACCATCAAAGAAATTATTGCGGGAGGACCTGCTTTTAAAGATAAAAGCTTAAATGTAGATGATAGAATTATCGGCGTAGCACAGGGAGAAGGTGAGTTTGAAGATATTATCGGCTGGCGTTTAGATGCGGCGGTAGCAAAAATTAAGGGACCAAAGAATACGATCGTGCGGTTGAAAGTTATTCCCGCTGGGCAAGAGCTTACTGCTCAGCCAAAAGTGGTCGCACTGAAGAGAGACAAAATTGTTATTGAAGAAGAGTCTGCGCAGAAAGAAATAAAGCAAGTTAAGGGAGACGATGGTAAAACCTATAAAGTAGGGCTTATCAAGTTGCCTAAATTTTATATTGAATTTGAAGCTTATCGTCGGGGTGATCCGAATTACAAGAGTACAACGCGAGATGTTCGCCTGATTTTGGATACTCTTCGTCAAGAAAATGTAGATGCAGTTGTATTGGATTTAAGGAACAACGGTGGTGGTTCCTTGCAGGAAGCTATTGAATTGACCGGACTGTTTATTGACAAAGGGCCGGTTGTTCAAGTACGCGACGTACGTAATCGGGTAGATGTAGAAAGTGATAAAGATGCCGGAGTGGCTTGGGATGGCCCGTTTGGGGTACTGATTAATCGTTTTTCGGCATCGGCTTCCGAGATTTTTGCTGGCGCCATTCAAGACTACGGCAGGGGAGTGGTGTTGGGAACGCAGTCGTATGGAAAAGGAACCGTACAATCGGCTATTGATATGTCACGTTTTATAAGCGCAACCAATAAATTGTTGTTAAAAGCTAAAGGATTAGACAAAGATCCGGATACACCGAATGGCGCTCCAGAGTTCGGTCAGATCAATATTACCATGGGTAAATTTTACCGTGTAACGGGAAGTAGCACGCAACATAAGGGTGTGGTGCCGGATATTACGTTTCCGACACAGTATACTGCAGAGAAATTTGGGGAAAGCTCGGAGCCTTCGGCGTTGCCGTGGGATCAAATCAAGTCATCTAGCTTTACCGCTGTGGCGGATCTAACGAATTTAAAGGATCAGTTGAAAGAAATTCACGAATCGCGGATGGAAAAATCTCCCGAGTATGCCTATCTGCTGGAAGATATCGAAGAATTCCAGAAGCTAGATTCTATCCAAGAGATTAGCTTAAATCAAAATAAATTAAAAGAGGAGCGGGCGAAAACCAGAGAGAAAAATAGGGCGCGTATCAACAAAGGATTAGAACTGCGTGGCCTGCCTTTATGGAAAGAAGGGGAGCCGCAGCCAAAAACGGATTTCGATTTTATCTTAGACGAAAGTCTGTCGGTGATGACCGATTATATACGGCTTGGACAGACTAAGTTGGCAAAGAAATAGGAAGGGCATCAAAATAACTTCAATTGGGGGTCAGTAACCCGAAACGATTTTCTATGGTGTGGGCTGATACCATATTGTAGGATTGCATTTCGGTGCTTAATAGTCGGATACCCTTTATTGGACAGCCAATCATAATAGGGGAATTCACTTGCCAGATTATGCATGTATTCGTCCCGATAGGTCTTTGCCAAAATCGATGCAGCAGCGATAGAAAGGTATTTTCCATCTCCCTTTACGATACACTGATGGGGGATGTCTTGATATGCGCTGAATCTATTGCCATCTACAATAATGTAAGCCGCCTTTGTTTTCAGCTGATCCAACGCACGGTGCATCGCCAAATAAGAAGCATTTAAAATATTGATATGGTCGATTTCTTCTGCGGAGACACTCGCTACCGCGAAATCTAAAGCTTCTTCCTCAATAATGGGACGCAAAGCCATCCTTTTCTTTTCCGAAAGTTGCTTGGAGTCGTTAAGCAGTACATTGCAGTAATCGGGTGGAAAGATAACGGCAGCAGCAAATACGGGTCCCGCTAAGCACCCTCTTCCTGCTTCGTCACAACCCGCTTCCACAAAATCTTGCTGAAAAGTTGATAATAACATTTTGCTAAAATACGAAACCGAGATGTAAATAAGCATTCACACACAAAGGAATGATTATCTAAGATGAGCTCGCAAGCTCGGTTATTTACTCGAGCTCTCATCGGCCATAAAAAAGAAATAAATAGATGAAAAGAGCAGGACTGTATGTAACATGTGTGTGATATTCGATAAAAAAGTGTTTCTTCTTTTTTACTTTGCCGTGATATAGGAGTCTATAGGTAAAGCATTAAAGTCGCAAAGTAATCATGAAGAACAACGTCCTTCTGGGTATATTATTTATAATGGCAACGATTCCATCTTTTGCACAAAAAAAACAAAAGATAGTGATCCATTCTTTATCGGACGTAACGGTCAATGCAGATTTGGCAGAATGGGATACGTTAAACAACGTTGCAGAAGAAGGTTCGTGGTTCTATCAACTCGCACAGGATGCCTCCAACCTCTACGTTGCCATTCGTGTAGAAAACCCGATGATACAGCATTTGGCAGCCAGAAACGGTATTTTGCTGACTGTTCAATCTAATAAAAAAAACAAAGACGATATTCAATTTCTATTTCCTTTTCCTGATAGCGAGGTGAAGCGTGCGATGATAAGTGAGGACCACGATTCTGACGGCGCTTATAAAGCGGAATTGATCAACCGGTCGCGAGGATATTTTGTTTATGGATTTCCGACAGTGCCAAATGGGCTGTTATCTTTAAAAAATGGCTATGGTCTGGATGCCAAGGCACGCATGGACGATGGAAAATTGTATTATGAAGCTGTTGTCCCCAAGTCATTACTGGATTATACGACACCTGTAGCAACCTTAAAACTGGGGATTTATGATGGTTTTATGTCGTTAATTTCGTCTAAGAGCGTAAAAGCCGCCCGTTCGGGCGCCATGTACGGTCCTTATCGTGGAAGACCTGCAGCTCGGTCTAAAGACAAATTGACACTAACCGTACTTTTAGAAACAACATTAGATTAGCATTCGACTTAAAAAAAATATGAAAGGTTTATTGACAATAATTTGCGGTTTGGCGGTTTGGTTATCCGCTTCCAACGCGGTGGCA
>Ga0079224_100004375_pt1 | contig 18230 bp, 14 predicted proteins | sample Stecom2015_FD_80414 | JGI IMG/M metagenome (GOLD analysis project Ga0079224, IMG submission 80414) | Agricultural soil microbial communities from Utah to study Nitrogen management - Steer compost 2015 | ecosystem: Environmental > Terrestrial > Soil > Agricultural land | place: USA: Utah...
CAGTACGAGGTATCGACGTCCACGTAGATCGTGTCGCTCGCGTACTGCGTCCATCTCGTGTTGCCCTTGGGCGTGCTGCCGAAACACGTCGTTTGCGACAGGTGCCGGAACTTGAACGTGGTGTCGCGCACGATCTCGATTTGAGACTCCGACAAAAAGCGCTCGTTGAGCCAGCTGGAAACGGGTGAGTACGTCATCAAGTTGTAGGCGTACTCGCCGATCGTCCCATCGGGACCGTTGCGGACCTCCTTCGACAGTGGGTCCAAGACGCGCTTGCCGCCATAACTGTTGCCCGCAAGATACCTGTTGCCACCGATGTACATGCCCAGGCGGTTGGTCGAGGTATTGGCCTCGAACCAGCACAGGTCCGGGCAGTTCGCCCCGGACGTGGCGCAGCTGTCCGGACACTTGGTCGAGGAACCGTTGAGCGCAAAGCTCTTGTACCCAAGGTCGTATCGCCGGTGGTACTCCTCACACTGCTGCCGACCGGAGAAGAAGAAGGGGGTCTCGTCGAGGCCGCTGTCGACGTAGACCAGGTCCCAATAATTGCACGGGTGGTACTCCGGTGTGCCGGGGACGGGTGGCGTCGGATACCTCACCACGCCGCCGCTGCCGTGCGGGTGCACCATGTTCAGATGGTGCCCGAGCTCGTGTGCCATGTTGTGGCTGACTCCGGCGGCGTTCACGCCATCCTGGATGTCGCTGCGCAAATAGACGTAGTTGCTCGACCGAGAGGCGCCGTTGTCTGCATTTCCAGAGGGCTTGCCCGCGCTGTTCAGGCGGGGCTTGACGACGAACACGTTGGCCCGGAAGTTCGCGCCCCGCCAGGGCATGGCGGCGTTGCTCGCGGACTCGAGCCACTCGTGAGAGGCTCGTTCGGTGGACGCCGCCCACCGACCCGCGACGGGACCGAGTTGCTCGAGCTGGTCCTCGACGCTCGCGAACGTATAGAGCGTGGACGCTCGCTGGCGCGTGAAGTTCGGCATCACCACGTCGTCCACGCGATCCACGAAAAACTGCGTGTTTGCTGGAGCGTAGGCCCAGTTCGCGGTGGAAACGTGCGACGCGAGCCGTTCATGGGAAATCGGCGGGGACTCGCCTTCCTCGGCCACGATGCGGATGACATGCAGCCCGACGCGGTGGTGCGCGTAGATGCCGGGCGTGACCGCGAGCACGCCCTGATCGGTCTGCGCGACCCCCTCCTGCTCGGCCGGGAGCTCTTCCACGACCTCGAACGTGCAGCCCGCCAGCGCGAGCGATAGAACGAAACCCCCGCTTGAAATACGCTTCATCGACGCTCCTAACCCAAAATGTGATGGAATGCGGGGGCACCCTAAGCAGGCGCGCGCGAGCCTCGCAAGCGCAAGACCCACGCGCTGGTCATTTCTGACGATAGGGGGACGGAGCACGCACGAGCGCTTCGCAGCGACGCCGGCAAAGCGCCCGCCCGCCAGCTCTCCACGTCAACTCGACAGCATCGCCCGCAGCTCGTCGAGCCCCACGGGTTTCGTCAGGTGAGCGTCGAATCCGGCGGCGGTGGAGCGCTCGATGTCTTCGACGCGGCCATAGCCAGAGACGGCCACGAGGCGAATGCCGGTCCCGCAGGTCTCTCGCACCCGCCGCGCGACCTCGAAGCCATCGTAGCCCGGCAACCCGAGGTCGATCAGCGCCAGGTCGGGCCGCTCGCCAGTGATCATCGCCACGCCCTCCGGGCCATCTGCGGCGCTCGCGACCCAGTGCCCTTCCATCCGCAGCAGCGCCTCTTGAAGCTCGCGGATGTCCTGGTTGTCCTCCACGATCACGACCCGCAGCGACGGCTTGGCGCCAGCGCCCGGAACGCTCGCCGGTTGAACCGACGGGCGTTCGTCCGCGAGGCGCAGCGTGACCGAGAAACAGCTGCCGTGGCCGAGGCCGCCGCTCTTGGCGACCACCTCCCCGCCGTGCAAGCGCACCAAGCTTTGCACCAGCGTGAGGCCGAGCCCCATCCCGCCCGACGCGCGGTCGAGGGTACGATCCGCCTGCACGAAGAGGTCGAAGATTTGTTCGACCATTTCCGGTGAGATCCCGATGCCGTCGTCGCTCACCTGCACCACCGCCTGGTGGTCCTCGCGAGCCGCCCGCAAGGTCACCCGACCGCCCGCCGGCGTGTACTTGACGGCGTTGGTCAGCAGATTGCCGAACACCTGCTCCAGCCGCACCCGGTCGCCGTAGACGGGCAAGGCTTCGGCCGGCGCTTCGAACCGGTACTCCAGCGACCGCTGCCGGGCCGGCTCCTCCACGGACTCGAAGCACGCGCGGAGGACGTCGTTGAGGTCCAGCAGCTCGCGCTGCAGCAGCACCTTGCCGTGCGTCACCCGCGCCACGTCCAAGAGGTCATCGACCAAGCGCGAGAGGTGCAGGGTCTGCCGACCGATGACCGCCAGCTGGCGGTCCCGCTCGGCCTCGTGCCCCCCCTGCCCCAGGAGCTCGCCCGCCAGGCGGATGGCGGCGAGCGGATTGCGCAGCTCGTGTCCCAGCATCGCCAGGAACTGATCTCGCGATTCGATCGCACGCCGCACGGCGTATTGTCGCCTGCGCCCGCGCAACGCGGCCTGCACGGCGGCGACCATGCTGCGCACCCGTACCGGACGATCGAGGACGGTCACCGTCGCGACCTCCGCCAAGGCCGCGACGGCAGACGGCGCCTGGCTCGTCGGATTGGTGGCCACCACGAACGGCAGGTCCGACCAAGGCGGCTGGCGCTGCAACACGTCCGTGAGCGGGGCGATGGATCCGGCTCCCAGCGCCTCCTCGGCCATCAGCACCGCGCCCGCCCCGGACGCGATGGCTTCGCAGAGCGCGCCGATGTTTCGGCACACGTCTCCGCGGACGCCCGCCTGCTCCAAGAGCTCCAGCGTCAGGCGGGCGTCGCGGGCGGTGGCGGTCAGGATGAGGACGGTCTCCGAGTCCGCCGGCTTGGGCGGGGTCACGACGCCCCTGACGAGGGGCCGGGCCCTGGCTCGCCGGAGCTCGGGAGCCCGAACAGAATACCGGTCATTCCGGTCAAGGGTTGACTCAACGAGATGCCGTCGCGTCCGAAGCTGAGCTCTCGGATGGTGTCCTCGTGGTACCCCGATCGTTTCTTGATGACGGAGATGGCCTTCCGCAGACGGCCCTGAGCTTCGAAATACCGCAGCAGCACCACAGTGTCGGCCAGATAGCTCACGTCGACCGGCGAACCCATGCTCGCCCCCAACGTGCCGGTCTGGGCCATCGTCAGGATCGACGCCACGCCGAGCTCGCCCAAGTACGCCAAGAGCTCGTGCATCTGCAGCGTGAGATAGCGTGCCTGCGGCATCGCGTTGAAGTAGCCGTTGATGCTGTCGATCACGACGAGCCGCGCGTGTTTCTTCTCGACCGCGTCACGCACGAGCGCCGTGAACTCGTCCGGGGCGAGCTCCGCGGGGTCGACTTGGTGCAAGACGATGCGGCCTCGCTCGATCAGCTCGTCCAGCGGGCTGCCGAGGGCGCGCGCGCGGCTGAGCAAGGTGCCGACGCGCTCCTCGAACACGAACAAGGCCGCCACCTCTCCCCGGCGGGCCGCCGCCGCGGCGAAGCTCACGGCCAACGCGCTCTTGCCGGAGCCCGCGGGACCCATGATCAGCGTCGCCGTGGACCGATCGAGCCCGCCCCCGAGCAGCGCGTCGAGGCGGCCGATGCCGCTCGGCAGAGGCTCGGCGACGAAATCCGTCCGGTGCTCCGCCGCGACGAGCCGCGGGAACACTCTGAGCCCGCCGGTCTCGATCACGAAGTCGTGGTGACCGCTGCGAAAGCGGGAGCCGCGCAGCTTCGCGACCCGCAGCCGTCGCCGGTCCGCGCCGTATTCCATGGCGGTTTGCTCGAGGCCAATCACCCCGTGCACCAGGCTCTCCACCTGGATGTCGCCGGTCGCTCCGGAGCGATCGTCCAGCAGCAATACGGTGCACCGCCTGCCGGCGAAGAACTGCTTCAAGCTCAGCAGCTGTCGTCGATAGCGGAGCGGCGCCTGCGCCAGCAATCGCACCTCTGCCATCGAGTCGAACACGACGCGGGTGGGGTGGGCTTGCGCGACCTCGTCCAGCAAGAGCCGCATCGTTTCCTTCAAATCGACGTCGGCGGTGGCGTAAATCGTGTTCTCGTCTTCCAGCCGTAGCGTCTGCTCCGCGCTCGACAGCTCGAACAGCTTCAAGCCGTCGAGCGACCAACCGTGGGAGGCTGCCACCTGCCGGATCTCACTCTCGCTCTCCGACAGCGTGATGTACATGCACGTCTCGCCCTGCCGGAGTCCCTCGAGCAAGAACATCAGCGCCAGCGTCGTCTTGCCAACGCCTGGGGTTCCGGTGACGAGGTAGAGCCGGTCGCTCGGCAAACCGCCGTTCAAGACGTCGTCGAGTCCGGGGACTCCCGTTGCCGCCCGGCGGTCACCGCTGGACGGCAACGGATCGCGCATGCCCGTCGAACATGGCAATCCTCGTCCATGGGGTCAACCCTGACGACCGGGTGAAGCCAGCGCGAAAACGCCACGCTACTTCGGACAGCACACCGCGCCTTCGACCCCGATCGGCTCCCCCGCGCCCGCCACGATACTGCCGAGCGGCGGGTGTCCGCTCGGGCACACGTACTCCGGACGGTGGACGGCGCCGTCGCCGATGTCTCCGACCACGCTCCCCCCTTGCTCGAGGCAGGTCTCTTCGGAGAGGGAGGGGCGTGCCGCCGGCGCCGGACTCGGCCCGGGCGGCGTCGCGTCTCCACGCGGCGTCGAGCCGTCCTGCACGACCGCCGCGGGCGGCGGGCTCGAGCTGCCCGAGCACGCCACCAAACCAAGGACGACGACCGAGGACATGAGACGACCAACGACGCTCGACATGCGGCCAGTCTGCATCCGGTTCGGCGTCTTGACTAGCTGGCGCCCGTCCCTGGGGAGGGGATTCGCCGAGCCCTGCGCCGAAAATACCGCCGGGGCTGCTCGCCTACTTCAACGCCGAGAACTCGACGCAGAAGTCGAAGTCGATCGCCGACGACGTGCCGGGCGGCACGTTCACTTCGAGGCCGATGAGCTGGCGGGGATCGAGATCCTGGCCATCCTGGACCCAGTCGCGCTGGCGGGCGTCCTGCATGATGGGCCCAATGAGCAACAGGTCGTACTCGCCCCCCGCGGCCGGCACCTCGATGAAATGGCTCTTGCCGTCGGCGCCCGTCTGCTCGGCATCCTGAAGCGCAACGCGAGTCCCTGCCGGCACCGCGCCCGTCAAACGGACCCGAAACCCCCGGAGCCCCCGGACCAGCGCGTCGTAGGGCTCCGCGTCGGCGCCCGCCTGGTTCAGGTTGAAGCCGAGGCCAGCGCCCCAATAGCCATCGGCGCCCGGCGTGGGCGCCGCCGCCACTTGTCCCGCCAAGCACGCCGTGTCGCTGACCGTCAGCGTCGCCGTGGAGTAGTCGTCATGGAAGTCGTGGACGTTGCCACCGATTTGCAGGCCCCCGGTGTCCTCCAAACGCATCCCCTCGCCGCTGTGGGTGATCGTCACTTCCTCGGGGGCCAGCCGCGCTTCCGAGATGGCGTTCATGCAGAAATCGAACGGCACGTCGGCTCCGGCTTTGGCGTTGACCACGAGCATCACGGACGTTAGCGGCGTGCCGACGTACGGCTCTCCCGAGCCGTCCCAGCAGGCGGTGTTGAAGTCACCCCACCGAAACCGGTCGGTCACACCGGTGAGGTTCACGCACCAGCGGTCTCCGGGATCGCCGCTCGGACCTTCGATTTGGAGCCGCAAGGGCGCGGTGGACTCATTTTTTACATCGACGTCGATGCCGAGGCTCGCCGGGTCGGCCAGGGCCGGTGTCACCGTGAGGAGCTCCGCCGCTGCGCCGGAGCCCTGGTTCAGGTTCCAGCCCAGCGTCGCGTGGCTCACATAGTCCGGATCCTGGGGCACCGTACCCGCCACGCAGTAAGGCCCATTGGCGGGTGCTCCCGAGAGCTCGGACGGGGTGATCGTCGTCGCCTCCCGAGGCGGCTCGGCCGCCGCTGCCATCTCGGCGTCCGGGAAAATTTTCGTCCAGACGTAGCCGTGCCAGTCACCGCTCGTGTAGTAGTGGTTGGGTGGCGGGGTAGACCCGCCGCTGCCGCCCGCTCCGCCACCCCCGCTCGGGCTGCCACCGCTGCCGCCGCCCCCGCTCGGGCTGCCTCCGCTGCCACCGCCAGCACCCCCGGTGGCCACGCCACCGGTTCCACCGCCGGCGACCCCGCCCGAAGCGTTCCCCGCGCCTCCCCCGCCCGTGGGATCGCCTCCCGTTCCGCCGGTTTGGTTGCCGCCGCTGCCGCCGCCCGCCGTCGTGTGGCTGCCGCCGCTGCTGGCCTCGGTATCGGCGGCGGGGTCGTCCAGAGGCGCGATGAGCATGCAGCCGCCGCTGCTCAGGCTCACCATCAGCAGCGCGAAGCGTCGTCGAGTCGAAAACATGGGTGGCTCCAGGGTGCGCGGGCGCTCCTTCCAGCGTCGGGCTCAGAGATGGCCCCCGACGACCAGCCCGCCGGCGTCGGCCGTGACCCACGGCGCGACGAGCGTCCCCCGCGCTGGGGAGCGGGCGTTGGCTCGCTGGACGATCAGAAACGTCGTGACGCCAGCGCCAACGACCGCGGCGCCCGTCAGCCCAAGGCTGACCCAACCGAGCGTGCGCGCCTCGTCGTGCAGGTCGTGGCGGTCGTCGGACAGGGCGGCGTTCGCCCCATCGAAGTCGTCCCGCTTGGCCAGGTACTGAAGCCCCGTCAGCGCGGCCCCGGCCCCTACCGCGAGGGTCAAGCTCCCGGCGATCACGATCGGCGCCGTGAAGTAGCTGGATGACGTGTCTGCTTCGGCTGCCGGCGCGGGGGGCGGCAGGACCGGCGATGGCGCGGGGCTCGTGTGGGCGGCGGGTGCGGGGGGCGCCGGCGCCGTAGGATTGGCGCCGGAGGGGGCCACGCTATCGTCGGCTTCGAGCACCGGGATGGTCACGGTCGTCTCGCCGGGTTGATCAGCAACCTGTAGCTGCTGGACCCAGCGTCGTCGCGCGGGCGCCGTCGCGACCACGATGTGCACGCCCGGGTCGAGCGGCGTCGGGACGTTCAGCGCGGCGGGAGTCAGCCGGTAGCCATCCAGCCGGACCTCCAGCCCCTCGATGTCCGCCCCCTCCGCCAGCAGCAGCCGAACCCGAGACACCTGTTGCTCCAGGCTGGCGATCCGCTCCTCGCTGAACCTCGCGCGATCTTCGCGCTGCTCGCGGCGAGCCGCGACCAGCGCCGCCTTGTAGTGCGCCAGCGCGGTCGCGGATCGGCCGCGCGCCTCTTCGCAGCTGGCGAGGTTGATCAGGGCCCCGGTGCCGTTGGAGAGCCGATAGCTCTCGGCGAACTTGGCGCAGGCTTCGGGGTACTTCTTGTCGGCCATCAGCCGCTGCCCTTCTTCGAAGAGCGAGTAGGCGAGCGACATGTTCGCGTCGGACTGCGCCCGGGCAAGCGCCGGGGCGAGCGCGAGCACCAAACCCATCGTCCAGGGCCGAAGGGGACGGCAGCGCCGCTCGAAAAACCCGGTCGTCATAGTGGACTGTCCCTCCTGGGGTTGTAGGTCGGCACGCTGGCGGGTCGACTCTTGTTCGCTGTGGCGGTGGGCGCCGGGGACGCGCGTGGTGCTGCCGGCGGCTTGCGCGGGGCCGATCGTTTGCTGGCGGCGTCGACCACCGTCGCTGCTCGCTCCGGTGGCGAAGCCGCGGGCGGGGCTGGCGCGCTCTCCGGCGTTCCGGCGTCGCCGCCCGCGGCCCCAGCATCGCTCTGTGCGATCGGCTTGGGTGCGGGCTCGACCTTCGGTGCGGGCTCGACCGCTGCTTCGCGGGCGACCGCGGCGGCGGGCGGCGCTCCGCCCGCGCTCGGTGCCGCCTGGGCCGCGGGCGCGTCGTCAGACGCCGCGCTTGGAACGAAGTAGACGGCAGCGGCGCCGCCACCGATCAGGACCACGGCCGCCATCGACAGCAGCCACTTGCGCGAGCCGCGGTCGCTGCGGGACGTCTGGCCCCAGGCGACGTCCGTCGTCTGCCCGGGCACCGCCGGCGGGACCGCGGCGGCCGCGGCGACCGGCGGCGCCCCGGGCGACACTCCGCCGATGATGCGCGAGATCCGATCCACCGATGCCCGCGCGTGCGCGGGTGCGAGCGGCGCGAGCGCGGTCGCTAGCTCGGAGATGGTCTGGTGGCGCTCCGCCAGATCCTTGACCAGGCACTTGGCGACCGCGGCCTCGAGCGTCGGCGGCGCATCCGGGGCGATGTCGCGCAGGCGAGGAGCGGGCCCCTGGAGCACCAGCGCGCAGAGCTGCGGCAGCGAGTCGGCGATGAACGGCGGACGCCCGGTGACGACCTCGAACAGGACGGCGCCGAGCGCCCAAATGTCCGTGCGTTGATCCACGTCCCGGCTCGACACCATCTGCTCCGGCGACATGTAGAGCGGCGAGCCCATGATCGTCGCCGTGCGGGTGAGCGCCATGTCGCCCCCGCTACCGCCCAGCGCGGCGGCCTTCGAGATCCCGAAGTCCAGCACCTTGATGCAATCGCTCTTGTCCGCGCGCTGCGTGAGAAACAAATTCGCCGGCTTCAGGTCCCGGTGCACGATGCCGAGCCGGTGCGCCTCGGCGAGCGCTTCGCAGGCTTGAAGCACGTACTCGACCGCGCGCGGGGCAGGCAGCGGTCCGTGCGCTTGCAGGTAGGCCGCCAGATCCTGCCCCTCCAGAAACTCCATCACGATGTAGGGCGCGCCGTTCTCCAGCGTGCCGACGTCGATGACCCTGGCGACGTGCTCGCTCTTGATCTTCACGGCGGCGCGCGCCTCGCGCGTGAACCGTCCCACGGCCTCCGGATTGCCGAGCACCTCCGGCAGCAGGAACTTGATGGCGACGCGCTCGTCCAGCTGCAAATGCAAGGCGGCGGCGACGATCCCCATGCCCCCGGCCCCGAGCACCCGCTCGATCCGGTACTTCCCGGCCAGGACGTCTCCCGCTTTTGGCTCAGATCCCACCGGCGGCCCCAGTCTCTACGAAAAAAGAGCCCCCAGCGTACACGCGCGGCGCTCGGTTGCCTAGCGCTTTCGCCCCCCCTTAGATTAGAGGTCTGTCGCCTCTCCTCTCGCGCAGACCTCAGGCCAGCGCCGCGAGACCGTCGACCATCTTCGCGGCGAGGGTCGCACGCGGCAGGCCCGCCTGCGCCATCAAGTCCGGGTGCGGATCGTGCGCCCACTCCTCGCGCAGCTCCGCGAGCGCCCGCGCTTGCGCGGCCTCCACCAACCGCGCGTCACGCGCCGAGAGCTGCGTCCGAAACCAGCGGTGCAGGGCCCAGGAAAACGCCGCGTGTCGCCGCTCGTCGGCCGCCACCGCGCGCAGCGCGCGCCGCACGCGCGCATCCTGCGCGCACAGCGCCTGATAGCTGCCGACGATCGCGCCGAAGGTCTCCCGAACGCAGCCTTCGACGGCATTGTCGAGCGCGGCCTCGCGGAGGCCCTGAGGACACGGCGGATCGAGCGCCGGCGCCTGAGGTTCCGCGCCGAGCTGCAGCGCCAGCCGTCCCATGAGGCGCGCATGACGGACCTCGTCGCCCGCCGCGCGCCGGCATTGCTTGACGAGCCGCGCCGGAGCTCGCCAGCGTTCGAGCTGCGCCGCAAGCTTCTGGAACGCAAACACCGCGGCGGCCTCGAGCCGCGCGACGTCGGCGAAGTACGTCGCGACCGCGTCGGCGGCGATGCCCCCCGTTCGCGCCAGCAGCTCGGGGGGCCGCCGGCCCACGCACACCGGCGAGCGCTTGGCGACCTTCGCCCCCGACACGGTGACCTGGCCGTCCGCCGAGACGTCGAGCTGGTAGTCGGTGATCTCGATGGGACAGTCTTTTGTCATCTTCGTCGCGCTGACGCGGTAGCCGCCCGCGCGCGGCTCGACACAGGCCGGCTCGTAGAGATCGTACCAGGCGAGCAACAGGGCTTCGTCCGGGGTGTCGATGCGCCCCAAGAACGCGAGCCACTGCTCGCGGCTCGTCCAGGCCCGCACCTCATCACCCTGAGTGGTGATCAAGAAGTGCTCCGACTGCACCTGCCCCGGCGCCAGCCTGCCGCCGGTGACCGAGGCCGCCAGACGCTCGATCTCGCGGCGGCAGTCGTCGGCGCGCGCGGCCGTAGCGCAGGCGTCGCCGATCGCCCAGCGCTCGGTCGCGGGGCCCGCGGCGATGCTCAGCCGCTCCATGATCGCGGCGAAGTCGACCGGACGCGCCGGGCTCAAGCCATGCAGCGGGTGCCAGTCCGCATCCGGACAGCGGCGGGCGGCCGGCGCTGGATCCGCGCTGCCGGTATCACCCGCCCCCGGGCGCCCGCCATCGGGAGGCGGCGGCACCGCGATGGTGACCGGCGGCGGCTCGCTGGCGGCGCCGCCGCGGCTGCAGCTCGAGCAGCCAAGGGCCATGCCGCTCGCGGCCCACGCCAGCTCGAAGAGCCGCATTGAAAGGGAGGGTGCGCGAGGTGCCACGCAACAAGCGTTAAGCGCCGCGCCGTCGCGAAGCAAGCCGGTCCCCGGCACCGCCGCGCGATCTACTGCGTTTTGGCGGACGGCGTGAGCTTCAAGAGCTCCGCGTCATCGTCGTCGGTGAGCAGGTAGACGGCGCCCTCCGGGCCTTGCACGACCTCTCGGATGCGGTCGCCACGATCGGCGAGCAGGCGCTCTTCACCCACCACCCGGTTGTCTTTCAGCTCGAGCCGGATCAGAGCCTTGCTGGACAGGCCGGCGATCAGAAAATTGCCCTTCCACTCCGGAAACAGGTCTCCCGTGTAGATCGTCAGCGCGCCCGGGGAGATCACCGGATCCCAGTAGTAGACCGGCTGCTCCATCCCCGGCGCCTGGGTCCGATCGTGGATGCGCTTGCCGGAGTACTCCTCGCCATAGCCGATCGTCGGCCAGCCGTAGTCCTTGCCCTTCTCCACCAGGTTCAGCTCGTCACCGCCCCGCGGTCCCATTTCGACCACCCAGAGCCGCCCCCGCGGGTCGAAGTCGGCGGCGAGCACATTTCGATGACCCAGCGACCAGATCTCGGGCCGCGCGCCCGGTTTGTTGACGAACGGGTTGTCTTTCGGCACCGACCCGTCCGGATTGATGCGCACCAGCTTGCCGAAATGGCTGCCGAGATCGCGCGCCTGCACCCGACCCTCCAGGATCGAACGCTCACCGAGCGCGACGAACAGCTTGCCGTCGGGGGCGAACACCAAGCGCCCCCCGGCGTGCTTGGTCGATTCCATCGTCGGCTGCATCCGGAAGATGATCTGTAGCTTCTCGAGCTTCGGCGGATCGCTCGGCACCAGGCGCGCGCGCGCTACGGCCAGGCCGTTGCCGCCCTCCCGCGGCTCGTAGTAGCTGAGATAAATCAGCTGGTTTTGGGGGTAGCTCGGGTCGAGCGTCACGTCGAGCAGCCCCCCTTGATCGCGACCGTCGACCCGAGGCACGCCGGCGACCGGCGGCGACACCGTGCCGGTCGCGCCGACGATGTGCAGCTCACCGTCGTGTTTCTCGGTCACGAGCATGCGTCCGTCCGGCAAAAACTCGATCGCCCAGGGCTGATCGAGATCGTCGGCCACCTCGCTGACCTGGATGGGTGTCCGGGTCTTGATGGCCGGGGCCCGCGTTTGTTCAGGGAACGCCGGCTCGAACTCGGGGACGTTCGGCGCGCCGGTCTCGACCGGCGCCGACGTCGCGACGTCGGTGCGCGGCTTGGTCGGTTCACCCTCGCCACCGGCGGGGATGATGTTGGCCGCAGGCTCCTGTTTGTTCGCGGTGGCGGACCGATTGCAACCTGCGAGCAGCGCGACCGCTCCGATGAGGATGGCTCGTGAATGGCGCATGGTCCGCCCCAGGTAATCACGGGCCCGCGGTGGTTCCAGGGGCCCCTGAGACCGGGGGGCGCCGAGCGGCGCGAAAGCGACCGCGGCATTTTCGCCCCACTCGCTTCGCGAGCGGCGGTCGCGATCGTAAAGCCGCAGACCGTTTGTCGCGCAAAGTGACACCATCTAGAGCACCGAGCCGTGAGCAGACGCGAGGGTTTCCCGGAGAATCGGGGCCCGCACCCCGATGGGGGCGCCGATGCTTCGGGATCTCCGCTCGGGCAAACGGATCGGTGCTCTAGGGAAGCGTCCGAGGCTCGGGCGTACCACCTTGCCACGCTGATTTTGCAGGTGATCCTCGGGGTTTCGCAGTGGCCCGGTGGTTATCGTAGCGAGAGATGGCCCGGATCTTCTTGAGCATGTCCGGCGAGGGTCGAGGGCATGCGAGCCGCATCGGCTCCCTCCTCGAATGCTTGCGCCGGCGTCATGAGCTGATGGTCTTCGCGCCCGCCCTCGCGTACGACCTGCTCGTCGAGCCCTGCCAGCGCATGGGGGTAGCGCTCCAAGCCATTCCGGGCATCGTCAATCGCTACAAGGACGACAAAAGCTTCGACGTGTGGGGCACGGTCGCCGACGTCGTGCCCTATGCGCTCGAGCTACCGCACGTCCTGAGCCGCGTGGAGGAGGTGGTCCGCCGCGAGAGGCCGGACCTGGTGGTGACGGATTTCGAGCCCATCTTGCCGCGGGCGGCGGCGCGCTGCGACGTGCCGTTCATCAGCGTCAATCATCAGCACCTCTTGGTCGTGGCGGATCTGTCGGAGCTGCCGGCCGATCTGCGCTGGCACGCCGCCGTGATGTCCGTGGGGGTGCGCGCGCTCTATTCGGGCCAAGTGCACACGGTCGTCTCCGCCTTCTACCCCTTCAAGCTCAAGCGGCCCTACTTGAACCAGGTCACCCACGCGGGGGTTTTCTTGAGGCCGGCCGTCAAGCAGGCCGCGACGCGGGTCGACGATCACCTGGCCGTCTACCTCAGGCGCGGCGCTCCCTCCAGCATGCTCGACGCGCTCGACGGCCTCGGCGTGCCCGCGCGCGTCTACGGGCTGCCCGAACGGGGTCGCCGGGGCAAGCTCGAGTTTTTGCCCGTCGACGCGGACGCCTTCGCCGATGATCTGGCGAGCGCGCGCGCCCTCGTCACCACCGCCGGCAACCAGATCGTCGGTGAAGCGCTCTACCACGGCAAGCCGGTCTTCGCGCTGCCAGAGCCGAAGAACTACGAGCAGTACATCAACGCGCACCACCTCGCGAAGATGGGCGCCGGCGACTGGCTACCGATCGAAGAATGCCGGACCGAGCACCTACGAGACTTTCTGAAGCGCTTCGAGCCGGCGCCGCGCCATCACGGCTCGGACGGGACCAGCACGGCCGTGCGCTGCATCGAGCGCGAGCTCCGCGGACAATCCACGCCGGCGTGGGAGAAGCGCCGGTTTCCGGATGCCTTCGAGTTCGCCTGAACGTCTCGCGCCGTCTCGCGCTCAGGCGCGGTGCCCGCACACCGGCGCTTGCGCGTCGGGGAACACCACGAACGCCGCCGAGGCGGGTGACAGGCGCAGCGGCTCGGCCGAACGGTGCTCCGCGGGCTCGAGGGGCCCGAGCCGACCGCTCGCGTCCACCTCCAGGCGGCGTCCGTTGAGGCGGATCTCCGCGCTGTCGAGGGCGGGGGCGGTCACCTGAAAGAGCCGCGCCGTGCTCCCGAGCAGCGCCTCCTCGATCCGAATCTCCGCCGAGTGCTCGGTGTCGACGTTGATGGCCAGCAGGGTCACCGCGCCCGCGGGCGCCCCGAACCGCTCCGGCGTGCAGTGGGCGTAGCTGCGAACGTAGGGGTTTTCGCCGCGCGTCTCGGTGGAGAGCACGCGTGTGCCCATGAGCCGCTTGTGCATCACGGAGGTGAAGTAGTCCGGTCTCGGCTCCAGGCTCTCGTCCTCGATCAAGCCGTAGTGCGAGCCGGCCAGGGTCTGCCGCACCACCACCTGCTCACCCCGGCTGGCCGAGGCGCCGAGCTGATCGAGCCACCACAGGCTCGAGGCGAAGCGGTCGGAGACGCCGGGCTCGCCGCCACACTGGGCGTTGCCCGTCTCCCCGAGCCACAGCGGTGTCCCCGGCGCCAGCCGATCACGCAGCTCCGACAAGTAATCCGCCCAGCGGTGGTACTCGTCCAGAGACACCGGGTTGAGCATCACGTCGGGGGCCGCCCGTCGCGTGGCCATCGGGCAGCGCCGCGACTGTTGCGGATAGAAGTGCCAGGTGATGGCGTCGAGGGTCTCGCCACCCCCCGCCTGCAGCATCTGCTCGTAGATGCCGAGCTGCGCGGCCAGCGGCTCACCCATGACCGGCCACAAGAACCCGGCCGGGCCGACGATGCGCGCGTCGGGCTGCGCGCGTTTGACCGCGTCCGAGAAGCGGCGCAGGTCAGCGGCGTATTGTTCACCGCTCACGTGGTGACGCACGCCGTGCGTGAACCAGTAGGCGTTCACCTCGTTGCCGAGCTCCCAGACCGGTACACGGTCACCGCGACGTCGCGCGTGCTCGAGCAGACCTGCGAGGTTCTGCGCCGACCAGGCGCCGCTGTCGTCGCGAGGCCCCGGGCCCGCGTTGGCGGTGAAAAATAGCTCGAGGCCGCTGCGCTTGGCGAAGTCGGCCGTGGCGTCCCAGTGCGCATGGGTGAACGCCAGCTCATAGCCGTCGGGCAGCTTGTCGGGCGCTTCGGGCGAGTAGTAGACGTGATCGGCCTCGGTCCCGCCGATGCGCAGGTAGGCCGGCGCGAGCTCCCGCGCCAGCGCGTCGAAGCGGGGACGTGACAGGTTCATGGGCTCCGTGCGCCCGCTGCCGCGCCCCACTTCCACACGATCGGCGGCCTTTCCCCACCAATGACCACCTGCGATCTGGCTCGTGTCGAGCGCGAACGACAGAAACCGTTCGTCCACGGTGGCCTGCGCGCGAGTGAGCTCGATGCGCAGCGAGACGGGCGCTCCCGTGGCCGGCGGCGGCTCCGGCGGCGAGCCGTAGACCAGCCCGAGCGCCGCGCCGACCAGCCGATCCGACGAGCCGAGCGCCAAGAGCGCCGGCTGATGGAACACGGCGACGCCAGCCGCGACTGCGAGCGATCCGATTGCTGCAGTGCGATATCTGTTGAGTGTCCGCAACGTGCGGAGGCTTAGCCGATACCTCGCGCCTGCGCCAATCCGAAGCGCCTGGATTCGTCGCGCTGCCGCTCGACGCGTTCGGTCGCGACCGACACCGAGCTCGAGCGGTCGAGGACACCGCGATCACGCGTGAGCGCGCGGGCGCTCCATCATACTTCAGAGTGATGTATTCTCAGATGGGCGCTTCGCGGCGTGGGGTCATGCGTGACATGCTCGTGCGCGCACCGAGCCAGGTGAGGCTGAACGCGAAGAACACCGCGATGACCATCGACAGGATGACCTGCCCCGCCGGCAGGCCCGCGGCGGGGCTCGGCGCCACGGCGAGCTGAAGCAGGCTGAAGACCAGCACCGTCACCGACGCGCCGATGGCGGGCTCCAGCGGGTTCGCCCCGGGGCGCAAGCGCAAGGTGGCGAACCCCACGCCAAAGAATGCCAGCGCCGCCAGCATGAGCATCAGCGCCGGCGCTTGGATCAACGAGGCGATGAGTCCGGCCCCGATGCTGAACGCGACGGTGAGCCCCGCAGCGATCAGAATGCCTCGCCAGTTCATCGGCCGCCGACGTTCGGACAGGGTTGCATTCGCCATCTCCGAGCTCGATGCCAGAACCATTCCATCAGCCGCCCACCGACGCGTCCGCCCCGAAAAGCTCGGCCGCGCCGTAGCACTCGGGCGCGCGACGCGTCGCCCAGGCGCGGCGGGCCAAATCCAGCACGCGCGCGTTGAGCGGCGTCGGCACAGCGTGACGCCGCCCGAGCTCCACGAAGGTCGCGTGGTATTGGTCGGCCTCGAGGCTGCCGACATCGTCGGGGGACTCGGAGCGCTGGTGAAACGCTCGCCAGACTTGATTGTATACCGGAGCGGGCCGGTGACTGGTCCCGCGCGCCAAGGAAGCCCGCTGGGAGGCGATCTCTTCGTCGAGCGAGCGATCGCGCCCGTCACAGCTCGTCGCCACGATGCCGGCGCCCAGGACCACCGCCTGCGCCTCTTCCAGAAGCCGCGCCTTGCCTTCGACGAACGCGCTCGTCCGATGGTCCTGCTTTCGAATCAGCGCGTTCGGGATGCTCATGAGGTTGATGCAGAGCTTGAGCCATTTGTCCGCCATGATGTCGGGCGACACGCCGACGTCGAACGCCGCCGCGCGCAAGGCGTCGGCCACCGGACGCACGTCGCGGTCGCTCCCTTGGGAGTAGGCACCGACGATCACCCGCGGCGCTCCGATCGAACGCACTCCGTTGGGCGCGATGCGGGTGCAGGTCTGCCGCCAAACCCCGCCCACCACCCGGGGACAATGACGAGCGAGCTCCTGCTCGCTCGTGACATGATTCTGCCAGCTCACGATCGCGCCGGAGAAGACGGCTCCGAGCCGCGGAGCGAGCGCCAGCGCCTCCGCCGATCGCGTGCAGAGCAGGACGGGGGCGCCCGGTCCCAGCCGCTGCGCCGCCTCCAAGCTCGAGACGGCGGCCACGCGGACCTCGATGCGGCGCGCGGTCTGCAGGTCGTCGAGATATGCCCCCTGCTGCTCGATCCGCTTGGCCTGCTCCTGGGTCCGGGTGACGAGCACCACGGACAGACCCGGACCAGCGAGCCGGGCAGCCAGATTCAAGCCCACCGAGCCCGCGCCCACGACGATGAAATCGACGGCCATCGCGATCAGGATACCTCCTCGCCATGGGCGTCTGGCGCGCGACGGCTCACGCTCAGATGGGCGACCGGCCTCGGCGGCCGGCCGCGGCGGCGTGGCGGGATGCCCCGAGCCCAGAGGTCCCCCCCACCCGCGTGGCTGCGGACAGTTCCGGATCGAACGCGGGGCATGCTGATTGCAGGCCCGATTCAGGCGCCACCCGCGCACGGACTCGGAGCATTCCCCTTGGACAGTTGGGTCATCGGCATCGTTCAATCGCTGGGATACGTGGGCATCGCGCTGTTGATGGCGCTCGAGAACCTGTTCCCCCCGATTCCGTCCGAGCTCATCATGCCCTTGTCGGGTTACACCGCGTCCCAGGGCACCCTGAACCTGTGGCTGGTGATCCTGATCGGCTCGGCGGGGACCCTCGTGGGGACGCTCCCCTGGTACGCCGCCGCCCGCTTCATCAACAATCAGCGGTTTCACCGCTTCGTCGACCGGCACGGCCACTGGCTCACGTTGGATCTCGACGAGCTCGAGCGGGCCGAGCGCTGGTTTCGAAGCCACGGGCGGTGGATGGTCGCGGTCGGGCGGTTGATCCCCGGCATCCGCACGCTGATCTCGATTCCGGCCGGCTTCTGCAAGATGCCGCTCGGACAATACTTGGCCTACTCGGCGGTCGGGACCCTCGCATGGTCCGGCATCCTCGCGGCGGCCGGCTACGCGCTGGGACAGCACTACGATCGGGTCGCCAAGTATTTGGGGCCGGTGACCTGGGTCGTGCTCGGTCTGATCGTGGGGACGTACCTCGTCCGCCTGATCCGGATGCGGAAGCGCAATCACGAGCGGCGCGGGGCCGCCGGCGCTTCGGCCTGAGGCCTTGTGCCTCGACGCCCCGAACCTCATAGTTGAGGGTGTCCGACAACCTGAAGCGCCTGGTCGAAACCCTGGGTGAGCGCGGCGTAAAAAGCCCGGTGCTGCAGCGCCTGCGCTCCTCGACGGAGGCGGCTCGCGCCCACGCGCTGGCCGGCGTACAGCAGGAGGTGATGGCCGAGATGGCCGCCGCGCTGGGCCGCTCTGGCCAGCGGGTGGACGAGGAGCTGCTCAAGCTGGAGCTCTGCCGGGACGATCTCGAGCGCGCGCGCGACCGCTGGCGGGCAGGTCTTGCCGGCGAGGAAGACGTGCGCCGCCGGGTCACGGCCTACAACCAGCAGCGGGACACGGCGTTTTGGCGGATCGAGAACCTGAAGGTACAGCGCGAAGCGTTCGGCCTGCGCGACCACCGCATGGTCAAAGAGCAGTACCCGCTGCCACCACCGGCGACGTTCGACGCCTGAGGCGCGGGCCGCATCCCGAAACCGAGCGCCGCGTGCGCGGTCATCGACGCAGCTCCCCGACGTGGTCCAGGAGGAACACCGGGCGACGCTCGAGATCGGAGCGTTTGAGATCGACGCGACCCTCCACCACGTACTCGCTCACCTCTCCGTCGACGAGGATGTTCTGAGTGATCTTCCACTCGCCGTCGCC
>Ga0079224_100004376_pt1 | contig 18230 bp, 14 predicted proteins | sample Stecom2015_FD_80414 | JGI IMG/M metagenome (GOLD analysis project Ga0079224, IMG submission 80414) | Agricultural soil microbial communities from Utah to study Nitrogen management - Steer compost 2015 | ecosystem: Environmental > Terrestrial > Soil > Agricultural land | place: USA: Utah...
ATCAGAGCAACAATACGCTTGTCGTACACATCTTCTCTCCCGCTTGCGAAACATAAGTAATCGCACAAACATGTGAAGATTGGCATGATGCTGTTGCAAGAACTGCTGCACCGTCTTCAAGAACAGCAATACGTTTTTCAAAAACATCTGTAGTTGGATTCATGATTCTTGTGTAGATGTTTCCAAACTTCTGCAGGCTGAACAAATCAGCCGCATGTGCTGCATCATTAAAATTGTAGGAAGTTGTCTGGTAAATAGGAACTGCACGCGAGCCTGTAGTAGGATCGGGTTCCTGACCTGCATGAAGCTGCAGGGTTTCGAATCTGTAATTGCGGTCTTTGCTCATTATTGTATCCTTTCTGATTAATGAATTATGAGTGAACTTATTTTGATATAATCTTTAAAACTAAAAAACCTCTCCGGGAAAGATTGCTCGAAGAGGTTTACAAACTTCTTGTCTCATCTTTCCCTTAACCCGGAAAACCGGAAGGGCAGGAAGTAGCACCGGACGCTCAATGAGCCGGTTGCTAAGGTTTCAAAGGGCCTGATCCCTCAACCTTTCTCGATAAGAGTTTTTATTTTATTTTATTAATTCATGCCGATAATAAAAAACCCTTCTCGATCTTCGGAAGGGTTCAGTTTCTCAATCTATTTTTTCAAAGATTAGGCTGTGTCCCTTCGTGCAGATGAACGCATCATCATACAGCAGCAACACATTGCCATTGCTTTAAATTCTGAGTTAATATTTAATTTATGTTTTTCCATTAGTCCTGGCAAAGATAAACGATAGAGGTACTGTTGTCAAGTTTGTTTAATTTTTACTTAAATCATTATCGTGTTTATCACAAAGTTATTTAATCAATCTTGTATAATCTTGCAGCTTTATCTGCCGAAGTTACAATGCCTCTTATTAATGCCGAACTAAATCCGTGATGTTCCATCTGGTTTAATCCGGAAATTGTGCAGCCGCGTGGAGTTGTAACTTTATCAACCTCACTTTCAGGATGAGATTCCCCGCTCAATAATAAAGCAGCAGCACCTTTTGCAGTTTGCGCTGCCATCAGTAATGCTTCCTCGGAGTGAAATCCGATTTCTATCCCTCCCTGTGAAGCTGCGCGGACTGCACGAAGAAAGAAAGCAATTCCACATGCGCATAAAGCAGTAGCCGGAATCATCAGTTCTTCACTTATAATCAGAGTTTTACCAACCGAATCAAAAATTTCTTTTGCCGCATTAAGTTTCTTACTATCAGTTGAATCACTTGCAAGACATGTCATCGATTCCTGAATAGCAATTGCCGTGTTTGGCATTGCCCGTACTACTGCAGCATTGCTGTTAATTTGTTCACGAATTGCTTTTATACCTGCACCGGAAACAACAGAAATAATTATATGTTTCTCTTCATCTATTTCATTTTTTATTTCGGTAAGAAGATCATTTAACTGCTGCGGCTGAACTGCAATAATTACAATTTCGGATTCACGCACTGCAGAATGATTATCTGTTGAAACGGCAAATCCTTTATCAGCATATTCTTTAAGCGGTGCAATATTTCTTCTTGTAATAAAAATATCTTCAGGTGAATATAATCCTGATTTCACCAAACCTTTTGCAATTGATAATCCGATATTACCACCGCCGAGAATTGCTGCTTTCTTTTTTTGATTGTTCATTTTATTTCTCTTTCTAAGATTCTACTTTATTTAAAATGAATGATTTGAAATCTTCATACCTTGAAGAAATTTTTATCGATTGTTTTTCTTTCTTAAGTGATTCTTTCAGAATTTCCGGAAGTTCAATCTTGCTGCCGATTGTTTCTTCAACAGCATCTTTAAATTTTGCCGGATGTGCAGTTTCCAGAACTATACCGTTATAATCTTTGTAATTATTTTGTGCAATAAATTTTTGTAATGCCAGGTAACCAACTGCTCCGTGCGGATCAAGAAGATAATTATATTGCTTATACACTTCTTCAATTGCTTCCTTTGTTTGATCATCATTAAAACTGAAACTGGAAATGTTTTCTTTTATAAAATCATGCTGATTATTATACAAATCAAGTATGCGTGCAAAGTTGCTTGGATTGCCCACATCCATTGCGTTTGATAAAGTTTTGACAGAAGCGCGAGGAGAAAAATTTCCTGTTTGTAAATAATGATCAAACACATCATTGGCATTAACTGCAGCAATAAATTTTTTAACAGGAAGCCTCATCTGTTTTGCAAATAATCCCGCAGTAAGATTGCCGAAGTTTCCGCTTGGGACAGATATGAAAACATCTTTTGCTAAATCTTTTAATTGAGCATAAGCATGGATGTAATAAAAGGATTGCGGAATGAGCCGTGCGATATTTATTGAATTTGCCGATGAAAGAATTTTTTCATCAGTAATATCTTTATCAAGGAATGCCTGTTTAACAAGCCGCTGGCAGTCATCAAATGTTCCATCAACTTCAAGTGCGGTAATGTTTCCGCCGATTGTGGTTAATTGTTTTTCCTGAATCAGACTAACCTTGCCGGAAGGATACAGCAGAATTACACTTATTCCTGCCGAGTTATAAAATCCCTGTGCAACAGCGCTGCCTGTATCACCGGAAGTAGCAGCAAGAATTGTGATTTCTTTGTCTTCGTTTCTGATAAGATACTCCATTACCTTTGCCATAAAGCGGGCGCCAAAATCTTTAAACGCAAGTGTAGGTCCATGGAATAATTCAAGAACATTTAATTGATTGTTTAGCTTTACAAGCGGTGCACCAAAAGTAAGTGAACTTTCAATTATGCTTTTTAAATCAACGGATGGAATATCTTCTGATAGAAGATTGGCAGCAGCCTGAAATGCAATTTCATGAAAAGAAAGATTTTTTATTTCTTTAAAGAATTTTTCAGAAAGCGGAGGAATTTCTGAAGGCATGAACAATCCACCATCATCAGCGAGACCTTTTAAAACTGCTTCACGAAAACTTACCTGGTTTGATTTATTATTTGTGCTGTAAAACTTCATTTAACACTTTGATAAAATTACTTTAAAACTTTTGGTCCAACCGGATTTATTTTTGAAATGTACAGATCACTTTCTATATCAATATTTCCCAGTACCTTCTGCATAGCTTTCCCGGCTTCACCTGCAATACTTTTTGATGTACTGAGTGCGAAGATAGAAGGTCCCGAACCAGAAATGCTGCAGCCAAGCGCGCCTGATTTTATGGCTGATACTTTTACATCATTAAATCCGGGAATTAATATTGAGCGGATTGGTTCGATAATAACATCCTGCAAAGATCTTCCAATTAAATCATAGTCATTTTTAATTAATCCTGTTATAAGTCCGGCAACATTTCCCCACTGTTTAACGGCATCCTCTAAAGGAATTTCTTTGCGCAGAATTTTTCTTGTATCTGCAGTATTAATTTCAATGTGGGGATGAACAATTGTGCAGTAAAGATCTTCAGGTGTATCAACATTTATTACATCAAGCGGATAAACACTTCGTACAATTATAAATCCGCCGAACAAACATGCTGCAACATTATCAGCATGGGGAGTTCCGCCGCAGGTTAATTTTTCACCTTCAAGTGCAAACTGAAGCAGTTCTTTTTTTGTTAATGGGTTTCCGAGTATTTCATTCATAGCAAAAACGCTTGCAACAGCACTTGCCGCACTTGATCCTAATCCGCTGCCCAGCGCCATTTTTTTATGAAGTTCAAGTTCAATTCCTTTATCAAAATTAAGATGATTCATTAATGCAAGCAGTGAAAGTCCGGCGGTATTTTTTTCGGGTGTTAAAGGAAGTCTCCCATCATCTCCTGTAATTTTAGTAATACGCAATCCGGGCTCATTTGTAATTTTAAGATGAACTTCATCGCCGGGATATTCAATTGCAAAGCCGAGAATATCAAATCCGCAGCTTACATTTGTTACAGAAGCCGGAGCGAAGACTTTGATTTCTTCTTCAATCTTTCTTTCAAAAAGATTATGAATATCAATTCCGGCTTCAGTTATTTGCTTCTGTTTCATATAAAGTTTCTTTATTGATAAAACCTTTTTCTTTTAAAAGTTCGGCGCACAAAATAGCGCCGCCTGCCGCGCCTCTAACAGTGTTGTGAGAAAGAACTACAAATTTATAATCAAGTAATGTATCCGGTCTTAATCTACCGATTGCAACGCCCATTCCATTTTCAATATTGCGGTGAATACGCGGCTGCGGATATTTCGGATCATCAAAATAATGTAATGTTTTACGCGGTGCCGAAGGAAGATTTAACTTTTGCGGTTCACCTGAAAATTCATCCCATGCTTTTTTAATATCTTCGATGGAAGCTTTTGTTTTTAGTTTTACCTGCACACATTCAAGATGGCCGTCAACAGCTCCAACGCGGTTGCATTGCGCACTAATTTTCAAATCAATATTATCGATTGTGTTTCCGTTAAAGTTTCCTAAAATCTTTAAAGGCTCTGATTGCATTTTTTCTTCTTCACCGGAAATGTAAGGGATGACATTATCAATTATATCAAGACTTGAAATTCCCGGATAACCCGCACCAGATAACGCCTGAAGTGTAACAACATTCACTGCTTCCAATCCAAATTTATCTGCCAAAGGCTTTAATGCAAGTACAAGTCCTATTGTTGAGCAGTTTGGATTTGTAATTATACAACCTTTATGATTTTGATTTTTAATTATATCAAGATGATCTGCATTTATTTCAGGAATAAGAAGCGGGACATCATTATCCATCCGGTGATTTTTTGAATTTGAAACTACATAATATCCCGCTTCGGCAAATTTAGTTTCCACCTCACCGGCAATTGATGAATCCAAACCGGAGAAAGCAAGAGTACAATTTAAATTTGGTTCACACTGTTTAACAGTAAGATTACCGATACTTTCCGGAAGCGGGGATGAGAGAATCCAGTTAACTGCATCTTTGTATTTCTTTCCTGCTGATCTTTCCGATGCTGCAACTTCTTTAACTTCAAACCACGGATGATCTGCAAGCAACGCAATAAATTTTTGTCCAACACTTCCTGTTGCACCTAATACGCCAACTTGTATTTTATTCTGCGCCATAATTTTTCTCAATTTATGATTAATAATTTAATTTCAGATTCAAAAAGTAAAACTGATTCTTTAACTAAGATAATTTGCAATTCTTATAATATCAGCAAAAACACCTGCTGAAGTTACATCAGCACCGGCACCCGGACCTTTAATTACAATCGGCCTTTCATTATAATGCTTTGTGTAAAGAGCAATAATATTGTCATTTGATGAAAGCGAAAAGAAAGGATGTTTTTCATCAACCGCCTGAAGTGAAATTTTTGCTTTACCTTTCTCATAACTTGCAATATAACGGAGAACTTTTCCTTCAGCAGCAGCGTTTTTTCTCCGTTCTTCAAACTCAGTATCAGATTTTTTTAATGCTTCAAAAAATGCTTCAATTGTTTTTGCTCTTTTAGCATTCTGCGGAACAAAATTTTCAACTTCAATTTCATTCAGCTCAAGTTTAACACCAATCTCACGCGCAAGTATTAATAATTTTCTTGCTACATCCATTCCGTTTAAATCTTCTCCCGGATCAGGTTCAGTATATCCTTTTTGTTTTGCTTCATGAACTACTTCGCTGAAAGTCTTTCCTTCAGATAAAGAATTAAAAATGAAACTAAGCGTTCCGGAAAGTACGCCTTCAATTTTAAATATCTGATCCCCGGTTGAAACTAAATCTTTAATTGTTCCGATTATCGGAAGCCCGGCACCAACATTTGTTTCATACAAAAACATTACGTTGTGCTTCAAAGCCATTTCTTTAATCTTCTGATAAAAATTATAACTGCGTGCATTTGCTTTTTTATTCGGAGTAACAATTGAGATATTTGATTTTAAAACATTCAGATAATAATCAACTACATCATCGCTTGCAGTGCAATCAACAAATATGCTGTTGGGCAGATTCTGCGCCTTCATCTGTTCAATAAAAGATGCAAGATCAGTTTTGATTCCTTCTTCTTCCAAAATGTTCTGCCATGAACCTGCATCAATTCCTGATTCTTTCAGCAGCATTTTTTTTGTATTTGCAAGTCCGGCAATTTTAATATTCAAAGAATACTCCTTTGCAAGAAATTCAACCTGATTATGTATTTGTTTCAGAAGCGTACTGCCAATTAAACCAGCGCCAACTATATAAACATTCACCGTTTTTGTTATTGAAAGGAAGAAAGCATCATGCAGTGCATTAAGTGCTTTAGCTTCATCCTGCCGCGGAATTACTGCTGATATGTTCAGTTCTGACGAGCCTTGCGCAATTGCAACAATATTAACGCCATTCTTACCTAATGCCTGAAATACTTTGCCGGAAATACCGGGAGTATTCCTCATATGCTCACCAACTACAGCAATAATTGATAGATCATTTTCAATAACAACTTCGTTAACTATTTTTTCCCGTATCTCATACTTCAGTTCCTGTTCAATAGCTTTTTTTGCTGTAAGAGAATGAGCAGGCAGAACAGCAATACAGAGAGAATGTTCTGATGAAGCCTGAGTAATAAGTATTACGTTAATAGCTTTTGAAGCAAGCGCAGCAAAAATTCTTTGAGCTATGCCGGCAACTCCTACCATACCGCTTCCCTGAATCCTCAACAGCGTTATATCATCAATTGATGAAATTCCCTTTATAATAAAATTGTTAGAGCGGGATTTATTACTTACGAGTGATCCATTAAATTCAGGATTAAAAGTATTTTTAATCCTGATAGGAATTTTTTTGTTCAGCGCCGGCTGCATAGTTGGCGGATGAATTACCTTTGCGCCAAAATGTGAAAGCTCCATTGCTTCTTCGTAGGTAAGATCAGGAATTGAAAATGCCTTTTTAACTTTTCTTGGATCAGCCGTAAGAACGCCGTCAACATCTGTCCAGATTTCAATTTCATCAGCGTTAAGTGCCGCAGCAAAAATAGAAGCTGAATAATCAGATCCGCCTCTGCCCAACGTTGTTGTTTCATCATTAACTGTTGATCCGATAAATCCGGTGATAACCTGGAGTGAATTATTATTTTTGAAATGTTTTTTTATTGCATCATTTGTAAGATCGAAATCAACTTTTGCACTGCCAAAATTTTCATCTGTTTTAATTACTATACGTGAATCAAGATAGGCGCAATCAATATTTTTATCCTTCATTGCTTCGCTGATAATGTAGGCAGAGAATCTTTCGCCAAAGCTCATAATAAAATCAAGCGTTCGGAGTGATAATTCTTTAACAAGGTATACGCCGTGAAGAACATCTTCTAATTCATTTAAGTTTAACTTGAGATTTGCAAGAATGCGGCTTTGATGTTTAACAGATATTAATTCCTTAACTGCATTTATGTGGCGTGTTTCAAGATTCAGAAAAAGATCGCGGTAACTGCTGCTTCCTTTTGAAGCAATGCGGCTTATTTTTATAAGATCATCAGTAACTCCCTGGAAAGCCGAAAATATTACTGCAATCTTATCTTGCCTGCTGCTGTTTATAACAATATCAATAACTTTTTTTATTCTTTCAGCATCGCCTACTGAAGAGCCTCCGAATTTCAGGACTTTCATTTTTGTTCCTTAGTAAAAAATTTATTTTCCTTTAGTTAAAAAAGTTCAAAAAAAAACCGGCTTGTTTTGCTGAAGCCGGTTTTTATTTTTTTCTTACTTACAAAATTTATTAATACCGTTCTTCAGCCTCCGCTATACATCATGGTAGTGGGGGTAGTTGCAGTTGTAGTGCCGCAAGTGGAAGAGAACGATATGTTTAATTTGTTTTTCATAATCCTTTATTGAGGTGCAAAGCTAATACATATCGGTTGTTTTGTCAATAAAGAATTTCAACTGAATGAAAAAATAATGAAGAGATTTAACTTCTGCTGAATAGTTATAGATATTTTTTCATCTTTTATTAAAAAGATAAATACATTACGTTCGATCTTTAAATAATTCAATTATAAATTCCGCAGTGCATGTACAAGCTGGGTTTTTCTTTCAGTATCTGATGTAACATGTTTGATATATTTTGCAGGAACTCCGGCAGCAACTGTATTTTCTTCAACATCTTTTACAACAACAGATCCTGCGGCAACAACTGCGCCTTTGCCAACTTTAACTCCTTCAAGTATTACGGCATTAGCACCGATGAAAACATTATCCTCTATTATTACGGGTGAAGCACTAGGCGGTTCAACAACTCCGGCAAGTACAGCACCCGCACCAATGTGGCAGTTCTTCCCAACAATTGCTCTGCCGCCGATTACTGCATTCATATCAATCATTGTGTTATCTCCGATAACCGCACCTATGTTAATTACAGCTCCCATCATTATTACACAGTTGTTCCCAATTTCTGAATGTTCTCTTATAACTGCCCCGGGTTCTATTCTGCAATTAAACTTTGAAAGATCAGCTAACGGCACTGCTGAGTTTCTCCTGTCAATTTCAATTCTATGCCGGTGAATGAATGATTCATATTTTTTGTGGAAGGATTTAAATTCTTCCAGCTCACAAAAGAGTATCCCTGATTGATCATTTCCATAAAATTCAAGTTCACCAAAATCAATCTGGTTTAAATTTCCTTTAAGAAAAAACTTAGCCGGATTTTTTTTAGATGCTGATGAAATCATTTTTATAAGTGATTGTGAATCCATTTTTCTTCCTCTTCTGATTTAGAATTAAATATAACATCTTTTATTGAATAGATTCCCGGCTTTTTATCTTTAAGCCACAATGCGCATTTAACTGCGCCTTCGGCAAAAGTCCTTCTTGTTAATGCTGAATGATTAAGCATTAGACACTCGCCGCTGCTTGCAGCTAATATTGAATGTGAACCGGGAACTCCGCCGATTCTGTGTGAAGATATTTGAGTGTTATTATCCAGTATATCTTTGATGAGCAGGGCTGTGCCGGATGGTTTATCCTTTTTAAATCTGTGATGGATTTCTGAGATTTCAAAATCCCATTCAGGTAAAAAGGTTTTTAAGAGTTCTGTACATTTTAAAAGAATCTGAATACCAACAGAAAAATTATACTCCTGTATGATTGGGATAAACCGGGAAGCATTTACCAATTCTTCTTTATCATTTTCACTTAATCCGGTTGTACCTGTTACAAGCGGTGAGTTAAATTCAATCGCTGTTTGAATCGTTTCTTTCAAAGCTGATGGAGAAGAAAAGTCAATCAGAACATCAGGAACACCGGTTTGAATTTTTTCCTTGCTGTTCAATTGAAAAACTATTTCAAAGCTCTGTTCTTTTATTACAGATGTTATTTCTCTTCCCATTCTTCCTGTACTGCCGGTAATTCCATATTTAACTTTCCGCATATGAAACTCCGAGCACTTCTAGTTCATCATCAATTAGCTGCATAGTTTTTTCTGAAGCAGGAGAGAGCGGCAGTCTTAAAATATTGCTGCACAAGCCCAAACATGAAAGCGCATATTTTATGGGTATAGGATTTGTTTCAGCAAATAAAATATTCATCAACCTCAGATATTTTTTATTAAGATCAACAGCTTTCTCAAAATTTTTATCAAGCATTGCTTTACATATTTCTCCCATAACATCCGGCAGAAGATTTGAGAATACAGAGATCACTCCATTTCCTCCCAAAGCCATAATAGGTAGAACCTGATCATCATTTCCTGAAAAGATTAAGAAATCATCAGGCATAATTGAAAACAGTTTTACTATCTGGGAGATATCTCCGCTTGCTTCTTTTATACCTGCTACATTTTTACATGATGAATGAATCTGATAAACAGTTTCGGGCAGTAAATTCATTCCCGTTCTTGAAGGAACATTATAAAGAAGTATGGGAAGTGAAGTATGTTCAGAAATATTTTTATAGTGATCAACAAGACTTTTTTGTGTTCCTTTATTATAGTATGGATTAACTATAAGAACGCCCGCAGCATTGTATCGCTCAGCAATCTTGTTCATCTCAATAACTTCTGAAGTGTTATTTGTTCCTGTGCCGATTATTACCGGCATTGAGCCGGCAATCCCGGATGAAACAAAATCAATAATCTTTTCTCTTTCATAACGGGTAATAACAGGAGCTTCACCTGTAGTGCCGAGTACAACAATTGCATCAGCCTTATTTACCTTTTGATGTTTTATCAGTTTCTTTAAAGAATAATAATCAACGTTACCATCATTATTGAACGGTGTAACTAAAGCGGCAGCAGATCCCCGGAACATAGAACCTCCTTTTATTTGTTAATGAAAGAAATCCGGTTAAGGCAAAAAAAAACCGGCTTTATTGCTAAAGCCGGTTTTATTATTTATTTAAATTTATAAATGTATATAGAATCCCGTCCTCAGCATCGGAAAGGTGCATCCTTCTTATTCTTCTTAGACTTTATGAAGCCGGGAGTAAAGTTCATTAAATATTTCTCTCTGAAAAAATTTGGGTAAACATAATTCCATAATATTGCAGATGCAACAAAAATTTTTCTATTTATATGAATTTTAATTCAAAACGATATAAGACAAATATGAAAATGAATAAAAATTTAAAATTCTTTAAAGTATACCTTGACAAACAAAACCCCGAACTTTATATTGGGGACTAAATCTTTAACAACATGTACAACGCGAATAAAAATATAACCCAAATAAGAGCTGTTACCACAAATGGCAGCCGCCGTGTTGTATTTGTTGATGTCCTTCCTTTAGATATTATCATCCTAGGGATATCTATTATTATCAGCATTCTAGGCATTATTATTCTTAGCTGATACATAGGTCAATCCCAAATCTAAAATAAATCAAAAAATTCAAAGTAAGATGAGGGGTTGACCTGAAGACCCGATGTTATATCTGATCGAGAGGATTGTTTAAGGATTATAATGAATTTAATCATTAAGAGGCAGCAGTGAGATCGGAACCTGAACATCAATGCTATAAGCAGGATGCCTGCACAGGCAGATACTCCGGTACTTTTCACACCACAAGTGTTGTAGAATTACAACATCTCACCCCGGGCTTCATAAATTTTATTTCACACGCAAAAAAATATCTAAATAGAATAATTACTCCGGACAACACACTATTTGCAAACAGAATTCTGATTCTCTGTGTGTTAATTATTTCTATTTAAAAGCTGATTTAAAATTAAAATAAAATGAAAGGATCACTTATGCGAACCTCCCAACCGATGTTATCAGGCGCTGATATCTTTTTTGAATGCTTGAAAAGGGAAAAAGTAGAATACATATTCGGATATCCAGGCGGTGCAGTACTTAAACTTTACGAAAAATTATATGATATAGATTTTCTTAAGCACATCCTTGTACGCCATGAACAGGGTGCAACACACATGGCTGAAGGTTATGCCAAAGCTACAGGAAAGGTTGGGGTTGTTCTTGTTACCTCCGGGCCCGGTGCCACAAATACTGTAACCGGAATTGCAGATGCATATATGGATTCCGTTCCGATTGTTGTTTTTACGGGACAGGTTCCTACACAATTAATTGGTAATGATGCATTCCAGGAAGCAGATATAGTTGGAATTACACGCCCGATTACCAAACATAATTTTCTTGTAAGAGATGTTAAGGAGCTTGCTTCAACAATAAGAAAAGCATTTTACATTGCATCAACTGGCAGACCAGGGCCGGTACTTGTTGATATACCTAAAGATGTGATAGCTGCAGAATGTGAATTTGAATATCCTGAAAAAATAGAACTGCGCGGATACAAGCCTACATTCATCGGGCACATGAATCAGATAAAGAAAGCCGCTGAGATGATAAGAAAAGCTAAACGCCCGCTGCTTTATGTTGGCGGCGGTGTTATCATGTCCGGCGGGCACAGGGAATTAAGATTGTTTGCTAAAGAAAATAATCTTCCGGTAACTATGACATTGCAGGGACTCGGAGCTTTTCCTATGAATGATCCGCAGTCTCTTGGAATGCTTGGAATGCATGGAACGTACTGGGCTAATCAGGCAGTAAATAACTGCGATCTGCTTGTATCACTCGGTGCAAGATTTGATGATCGTGTAACAGGAAAAATAGATCAGTTTGCAACCAGGGCTAAAAAAATACATGTTGATATTGATCCTACCTGTATAGATAAAAACGTAATTGTTGATCTTCCGATTGTTGGAGATGTAAAACATGTTCTTGCCGAACTTGCTGCAGAAATGAATACACCTTTGCCGATAGATGATTGGTGGAAACAAATTGAGCAGTGGAAAAAAGAATGCCCGCTCAGTTATGAAAAAAATGACGGCAAGCTTCGTGCAGAATATGTAATTGAAAAGATATCAGAAAAAACTAATGGTGAGGCTATTGTTGTAACAGATGTTGGACAGCACCAGATGTGGGTTGCTCAATATTATCAGTTTACAAATCCCCGTTCACATTTATCAAGCGGCGGACTTGGAACAATGGGCTTTTCTGTACCTGCTGCTATTGGTGCTGCATTTGCTGTAAAAGACAGACCAATAGTTTCAATAAGCGGAGACGGCGGTTTCCAGATGAATATTCAGGAACTTATAACAGACGCACATCATAAACTGCCTGTTAAATTCTTTATTCTGAACAACAGCTTCCTTGGAATGGTAAGGCAGTGGCAGGAATTATTCCATGCTGAAAAATTCAGCTTTACAGATTTGAGTGACAGTAATCCTGATTTTGTAAAAGTTGGTGAAGCATTCGGTATTAAATCATTCTCAACAGATAATCCGGCACATGTAGATGATCTGCTTGATAAAGCATTTGCGCATAATGATGGACCTGTTCTTGTAGAATTTAAAACTGTAAAAGAAGACATGGTATTCCCGATTATTCCCGCTGGAAAATCTATAAATGAAATGATGACAAAGAGACTTGACCCGAAGGAGATGGTATAACATATGAAGCATACAATATCAGTATTAGTTGAAAATCAGTTTGGCACTTTTAACCGTGTTGTAACAATGTTCAGCGGAAAGGGATTTAATGTTCATTCACTTTCAATTGGTGAGACAGAAAATCCTGAAATCTCCAGGATGACAATTGTTACCGAAGGTGATGATAAAATAATTGAACAGGTTGTAAAACAGCTTAACAGATTGATTGATACAATAAAAGTGGTTGATCTTACCGGACAATCAAGGGTTGAAAGAGAACTTGCACTCATAACAGTTTACTATCAAAAAGGAACCCGGGTTGAGATAACAAACGTTGCAAATATTTTCCGAGGAAATATTGTTGATATAAATAACAAAACAATTACTCTTGAGATAACCGGTCCGCCTGAAAAGATTGATGCAGCAGTAAATGTACTTGAGCCATACGGAATAAAAGAAGTTGCCCGCTCAGGCACGGTTGCTTTAAAAAGAGGTGAGCAGCTTAAACACGATTTAGTAACACAATAAACCTGCTACGGCAGTAATGGAGGAATAAAAAATGTTAAACGAAATGAAATCAGCACCGGCAATGAAAGTCTATTACGATGATGACGCATCGCTGGATTCTTTACTAAATAAAAATATTGCTGTACTCGGCTTCGGAAGCCAGGGACATGCGCATTCTCTTAATCTTAAAGAAAGCGGATTAAACGTATGTGTAGGTTTGCGTAAAGGCAGTTCAAGATGGGAGAAAGCTGAAGCAGCAGGACTAACTGTTAAAACAATTCCCGAAGCTGCAGCGTGGGCAGATGTTGTTATGGTATTGCTTCCTGATCAAAATCAAAAAGAAGTTTATGAAAAAGATATTGCTCCAAATTTAAAACCGGGCGATACCCTTGTATTTGCTCACGGCTTTAATATTCATTACAAACAAATAGTTCCTCCCGCTGATATAAATGTAATGATGATAGCTCCGAAAAGCCCGGGGCATCTTGTACGCAGAACATTTCTTGAAGGAAGCGGAACTCCATGCCTTATTGCTGTTCACCAGGATCCATCAGGACAAACAAAAGAAATGGCACTTGCATGGGCTAAAGGAATAGGCGGAACAAGAGCCGGAGTTATTGAAACGAACTTTAAGGATGAAACTGAAACAGATTTATTTGGCGAACAGGCTGTACTTTGCGGCGGCTCTGCAGAACTTATTAAAGCAGGATTTGAAACTCTTGTTGAAGCAGGCTATCCGCCTGAACTGGCTTACTTTGAATGTATGCATGAAATGAAACTGATTGTTGATCTTTACTATGAAGGAGGATTAACAAGAATGAATTACTCCGTTAGCGATACAGCAGAATACGGGGGAATGACAAGAGGAAGCAGAATTATTACTCAGGAAACCCGTAAAGAAATGAAAAAAATTCTGCAGGAAGTTCAGAGCGGTGAGTTTGCCAGGGAATGGCTGAACGAATATCAATCAGGACAGAAGAATATGGAAAAACTCCGCAAAGAAAACAGCGAACACCCCATTGAAGCAGTTGGTTCAAGACTTCGTTCTATGATGAGCTGGTTATTTAAAAAGAATAAGAAGGAAGAGGTTGGGGTATGAATTTGAAAGTTACGCTGCTGCCCGGCGATGGAATAGGTCCGGAGGTTGTTAACTCTGCTGTAGAAGTTATGAAGGTTGCAGCAGCAAAATATGATGTTACTTTTACTTTTGATGAACGATTAATCGGAGGGTGTTCTTATGATAAGCACGGAGCACCTATTACAGAAGAAGTACTTAGCGCTTGTTATGATTCTGATGCTGTGCTGCTTGGTGCAGTTGGCGGTTACAAATGGGAAAATCTTCCCCACAATCTTAAACCTGAAGCAGCGCTGTTGAAATTAAGAAAAGCACTCGGACTTTATGCAAATATTCGTCCGGCAAAAGTTTATTCGGCATTGTTATCAGCATCATCATTAAAGCCTGAAGTACTTAAAGGAACAGATGTACTTATTCTCCGTGAACTGACGGGTGATGTTTACTTTGGTGAGCCGCGCGGGTATGATGAAGAGCGTGGATGGAATACAATGGTTTATTCCAAAGAAGAAGTTATAAGAATTGCACGCACTGCTTTTGAAGCAGCAAGAAAAAGAAGAAATAAAGTTACTTCTGTTGATAAAGCAAACGTTCTTGAAACTTCACAGTTCTGGAGAAAGATTGTTCATGAACTTCATCAGCAGGAATATTCTGATGTTGAACTGAGTGATATGTATGTTGATAATGCGGCAATGCAGCTTGTCCGCGATCCGAAACAGTTTGATGTTATTCTCACTCAAAATCTTTTCGGTGATATTCTGAGTGATATTGCCGCAATGATTACCGGCAGTCTTGGAATGCTTCCATCAGCAAGCCTTGGAAGCAGCTACGCACTGTATGAACCTGTACACGGAAGTGCACCTGATATTGCCGGACAAAATAAAGCAAATCCGCTTGCAGCAATCTCATCTGCTGCAATGATGTTTAATTATTCTTTTGAAATGTACAAAGCAGCCGAACTTATTGAGAAAGCAATTGATAAAACATTATCAATGGGTTACAGAACGGCTGATATTTATTCCGAGGGAAATATTCTGGTTGATACAAAGAAGATGACTGAGGCAGTTATTGAAAACTTTAACCAGATATATGATGAAGAAGCACTCGGAGTTTTCACTTTATAAATAAATGCAGAACAAAATTCTGCCAAGCATTAAAGAGGAAGAAATGGATAACAACAGGGTAGTAATTTTTGATACAACCTTAAGGGATGGTGAACAATCACCAGGCGCATCTTTAAATATTTTTGAAAAGCTTGAAATTGCACGCCAGCTTGTAAAACTAAATGTTGATGTAATTGAAGCAGGTTTCCCTGTATCATCACCGGCACAGTTTGAAGCTGTAAAGCGTATTGCAGGTGAAGTTGATGCCGTTGTTGCGGCACTAGCACGTGCCAAGGAAGTTGATATTAAATCTGCTTATGATGCGCTTAAGAATGCCGGGAAATTCCGCATTCATACATTTGCAAGCACTTCTGATATTCATATACTCGGCAAATTCGGAGATGAGCGTTACGGCAAAACTCTGGCTGAAAAAAGAAATACTATTCTAAAAATGGCTGTTGATGCCGTTTCTTATGCAAAAACATTTACAGATGATGTTGAATTCTCTGCTGAAGATGCCGGCAGAACTGATCTCGGTTATCTGTCTGAAGTTGTGGAAGCTGCAATTGAAGCCGGCGCAACTACAATTAATATTCCTGATACAACAGGTTATACTTATCCGCATGAGTTCGGAAGCAAAATTGCTGAATTAAAAAAACGGGTAAAAAATATTAACCACGCTGTTATTAGTGTTCACTGCCATGATGATCTCGGACTTGCAGTTGCTAATTCACTTGCAGGAATACAAAACGGCGCACGGCAAGTTGAGTGTACAATAAACGGAATTGGTGAACGCGCAGGCAATGCATCTCTCGAAGAAATTGTTATGGCTCTTAAGGTGCGTAAAGATATTGTTGATTATTATACAAATATCAGAACGGAAGAAATTTCCAACACAAGCAAAATGGTTTCTTCTTTTACCGGAATTATAGTGCAGCCGAATAAAGCAATTGTTGGTGAGAATGCTTTTGCACATGAATCAGGTATTCACCAGGACGGAATGCTTAAGAACCGCCAGACTTATGAAATAATGACTCCCGAAAGTGTTGGCGTATCAAAAACAAAAATTGTGCTTGGAAGGCATTCCGGAAGACACGGATTAAAATCGCGTTTGCTTGAACTTGGTTATACAATCAGTGAAGAAGAATTAAATCCAGTTTATGAAAAGTTTGTTCTTCTTGCAGATAAGAAGAAAGAAATTTTTGATGAAGATCTCCGCATGTTAATGGGTGATAATGAAAGTGAAGGCAAGGAAGATTATTACGAGCTTGATTATTTCCAGGTGCAGATTGGAACAACTGCAATACCTACTGCAACTGTAAGAATAAAATCGGGTGATTCCATATTTCAGGAATCAGCAACAGGTGATGGTTCTGTTGATGCATGCTTCAACGCAATTGAAAGAGCGCTCGGTATTAAACCTGATCTTGAATCATACCACGTACGTTCTGTTACTTCCGGAAGACAAGCTATGGGAGAGGTGATTGTACGGATAAGGCAGAATGAAAAATCATTTACAGGCAGAGGCATTTCAACAGATATAATTGAAGCAAGCGTTAAAGCCTATCTGCAGGCGCTCAATCAGCAGCAGGCTCAGTTAAGAATGGATGGAGAGGATGAATTCAACAGATCACTCTCGGAACTATCACAGGCAGTTTAAATAAGAATAAATAAAAAATTAACCGGTGTTTGAAAGGTATATTTTATGGCGATGACAATAACAGAAAAAATTCTGGCAAAAGCTTCCGGAAGAAGAGAAGTTACTCCCGGCGAAAACGTTTGGCTTAATGTTGATGTATTGATGACGCATGATGTATGCGGCCCGCCCACAATTGGTATCTGGAAAAGAGAGTTCGGCAGCTCTGCCAAAATCTGGGATAAAGATAAGCTGGTAATATTTCCTGATCATTATATCTTTACTAAAAATCCGCAGGCTAACAGAAACGTTGAAATATTAAGAGAGTTTGCAAAAGAATATTCTGTTCAGAATTATTATGATGTTGGAACAGACAGGTATAAAGGCGTTTGCCATATAGCTCTTGCAGAAGAAGGATACAATGTTCCCGGCACTGTTTTATTTGGCACTGATTCTCATACCTGTACCTCAGGCGCATTTGGTATGTTCTCAACAGGAGTTGGAAATACGGATGCAGCATTCATTTTGGGAACGGGAAAAATCTGGGAGAAAATTCCTGAATCATTAAAGTTTACTTTTAACGGTGAACTTCCTCCATATATAACAGCTAAAGATTTGATTTTAAAAGTGCTTGGTGATATTACCACGGACGGCGGAACCTACCGCGCACTTGAATTTGACGGCGATGCTGTTTATGCATTATCAATTGATGAAAGAATGACGCTTACAAATATGGCAATTGAAGGGGGCGCAATGAACGGAATTATTGCCGCCGATGAAGTAATTGAAGATTATGTTAAGCAGAGAACAAACAAACCGTATGAAATTTTCCGCAGTGATGCTGATGCAAAATACAGGGCAAAATATTCATACTATGTTACGAATATGGAACCATCAGTAGCAAAGCCGCACAGCCCTGATAATTATGATGTTGTAAGAAATGTGCAGGGAACCAAACTTACCAAATGCTACATTGGTTCATGCACCGGCGGAAAGCTGAGTGATTTTGTTTCTGCGGCAAAAATAATTTTTGGCAGCAAGGTTAAAGTGCCCACCTTTA
>Ga0079224_100004377_pt1 | contig 18229 bp, 12 predicted proteins | sample Stecom2015_FD_80414 | JGI IMG/M metagenome (GOLD analysis project Ga0079224, IMG submission 80414) | Agricultural soil microbial communities from Utah to study Nitrogen management - Steer compost 2015 | ecosystem: Environmental > Terrestrial > Soil > Agricultural land | place: USA: Utah...
GATCTGCTCGAGGTGAAACACCACGCCCTTCGCTTCGTGCAGCGTTCGGATGAAGTCGCCCAGCACCTCGCCCATGACGCGCTCCAGCGGGCGCTTCTCCGGCGCCACCACGTGCACCTCGACACCACGCTGGCGCAGCGAGGCGGCAACTTCGAGCCCGATGAAGCTCGCCCCGATGACGACGGCACGCTGCGCCCCGGCCTCGACTGCGCGGATGATCGCCTCGCTGTCGGCCTGCGTGCGCAGGTAGTGCACGTGCGGCAGCTCGGCCCCGGGCGTGTCCAGCCGCACCGGTTCCGCGCCGGTCGCGAGCAGCAGCGCGCCGTAGGCCAGCGTCGTGCCGTCGGCCAGCCGCACCTCGGCGACGGCCGGATCGATGGCTTCGACCTTCGTGTTCAGCCGCAAATCGAGGCGTTGCTCCCGGTAGAACGCATCGCTGCGCAGCGGGATCCAGGAGGGCTGGGCGGTGCCGGCGAGGTAATCCTTGGACAGGTTCGGCCGGTCGCAAGGCGGCGCGGAATCGTCGCTCAGGATCGTCACCGGTCCGTCGTAGCCCTGGTTCCGCAGCATCTCGGCGGCCGCCTCGCCCGCTGCGCCCCCACCGACGATCACGACGGACGCGGGCGAGTGTGCGGGCTTCGGTCGCGCAGCCGGCGGTGCGGCCCGCTCGCGCACGTAGAGCTTTCCGTCTTCGACCTCGACGCGCCAGCACGCGACGGGATTGAGCGCCGGCGCCCCGATCGCCTCGCCTGTTGCCAGGTCGAACCGGGCGTGATGCCACGGGCAGCGTACGGTGCCGCCCACGACCAGGCCCTTGTCGAGCGGCCCGCCGTAATGCGTGCACTTCGCGCTGAGGGCGCACAGCTTGCCGCCGCTTCGCGTGACCAGCACGTTCTCGTCCCCGACGTGGCCGCCCAGCATGCCGCCCTCGGGCACCGCCTCCAGGGGTACGCCTGCCGCCAGGTCCGGACCCGTCGGTCCCCGTTTGCCGCCCATGCGCTTGCCTCTTTATGAACGTCCCGTCAAGTCACCTCACCGGATGGTGCGCCAACCGTCGCCAGGATGGAAGGTCTCGTTTTCGGCACGAGGGACAGCACCCTCAGGCGTTGCTCCCGTATTCAGTTGCCTGCGAATCGCAAGCCCGACCGGGTCGGCAGCGACAGCGTCGACGGGCGTCCCTCGAGGTTGTGAATGCTGACGACCGGCGGCGGATCGAAACTGATGGTGCGAAACCGTTGCCGGGGATCCGCACCGGCGAGCGTGAGCCTGAGCCGGCTGCCCGCAGGAATCACGGTGGACGTGGGCAACAGGTCGAAACGCATGCGGACGACGTCCCCGGGTTCCACCTCGGCGGCGTCGTCCCTGTTGCCCCGATGATAGGGAATCCCCATGTAATTCAGCTCCGGCTGCTGCTCATGGCGATGCGACACTCGCAGGCGTCCGTGCGTAACGATCGTCTCCGCGCCATCCGGTGCAACGGCCTCCAGGTACGCAAAAAGATCCGCATCCGGGGTGGTTATCGATACCTGCAGGTCCACCAGCGGGTGGCCGAGCACGTGCACGGCGCGTTCCAGCGGCGGCGTCACGAAGCTGGTGCCCGGGTTCTCCAGCACGCAAGGTCGAAACATGAAGTACGGATCGACGTCCTCGTCCGCACACGTTGGCGAATAATCGACCTGGAACTCGCCCGCGACCCCGGCTTGCCCGGCCGGCGAAGCCGCGAGTCGGCCCGATGCGCCGGATCCGGCGGCGAGGTGGAGCTCCGTCGTCACAATCCCTTCCGGCGGCCAGCGCTCCGACGTCGACCATCGCTCCCCTTCCGGGGCGCCGATCGTGTAGTAACGAACCGCCGGCTCGTCCTCCCAACCGTTGTCGATATTCTTCAGGTAGTAATCGAAGAAGCGCCGCAGCTCGGTCTGCATCGGAAAATCGCCGGTCTCGCAATGCCCCCAGCCGCCCATCCACAGCTTGCGCGGGTTGTCGAGATTGTTGAATGCCAGGACCTGCTGGAAGCTGCCCTCGTCCAGCCAGTTTCCCCACATGAATATCGCTACACCGGACTCCCGTATCTCGTTCACGTACGTCGCAGGACTCGTTTCCCGCCAGAAATCCGTACCCAGGAGGGGCGAGATGTCGTCACGGAACGGCATCCCTCGCCACAGCTCGGCCATGGGCGTACCGGCGTAGTGCATCTCGATCGCGGCGGCCGCCATGCTGCCGTCGACGTCCTCGTCCACCGGCGCAACACCGTGGCCGTAATCCTGCTCGGGATTCTCCGGGCGGGTGTTGAATTGCGCCAGAATGCCGCCGCGCGCCACGAAACGATAGGAGTCGAACGCGAAGCAGCCAGGGGCAATCGCTTTCAGGTGAGGAGGCGCGGTGGTTGCCGCATGCAGGGTGGAAGCCCCGTTGTACGAGCAACCGGCGATACCGATGTTGCCGTCGCTCCATGGCTGCGCGGCGAACCATTCGGTCATGTCGTACGCATCCTGCGCCTCGGTGCGATCGAGAAAGCCTCGCCGCGCCCCGAAAGACGCTCCGCGCCCGCGCGTGTCCACGACGGCGACCACGTAACCGTAATCGGTCAGGGGCAGCAAATCGGTATCGCTGCCGGCCAGGATGCTGACCCTCTCACCATCCGGGAGAATCCGCGCGCGGCGATAAGGCGTGTGCATCCACACCACCGGAAAGCGCCCATCCGCGGCCTTGCCTCCTTCTGCCGGCCGGAAGATGTCGACGGCCAGCCTGGTTCCATCGCGTACGGTCACGTATCGCGATTCGAGAACACGTTCCGTGAACAGCCTTTCCGAGTAGCCGCGGTACTCGCCCGGCGCGGATACCTGCTCCGGCGCGCGGTCGGCCGACCCCGCGTCACAGCCGGCGCCGAGCACGGCCGCAGCGAGCAACAGCGGTCGAAACAGGCTCCGCTCAGCCACGCTTCACCTGGTCCCCGTCCGCTGCACGACCGGCCTCCAGCCACTCGAGAACCGCCGCCCGGTGCTCGTCCAGCGCAGGCGGCGGTGCATCCACACCGGGGGCATCCTGCGCCGATACGAAGCCCGCGTTCAGGATGCTCAGCGCATCGCCATTCGGCAATCCCGGCACGGTCAGCGGCAGCCGCAGGCCCCTGTCGTGCAGATGCTCGAACTGTGCAGCTTCCCCGACCTCGCGGACCATTCCACACGGAATCCCGACGGCACTCATCGCCGCTTCCCAGTGCGCGGCCGGTTGCGAGCGAAACACCTCCTCGAGCAGGGCATGCAGCTCGGCCGCGTGCTCGCGGCGCGTATCCGGGGTTGCGAAGCGCGGGTCGTCCAGCCATTCCATGCGATCGAGGAACTCGAGAAGGGCCACGAACTGCCGCTGTTGCACCACCCCCAGCGAGATCATCCGTCCGTCCGCCGCCTCGAAAAGCCCCGAGGTCGGCTGGCCGCTGTACCCGATGTTGCCGGTACGCTTCAAGGTCTTCCCCGTCACCAGGTACGGCACCACGGCGGACGTCAGGAACGACAGCGTGGCGTCGAACATCGCTACGTCCAGGTAGTCGCCGCCACCGCCGCGCGCTCGCCGCAGGAGCGCCGCGACGATCGCGAATGCCGCGGTCTGGCCGGTCAACGTATCGACGACCGGGAATCCCACGCGGACGGGCGGATCCCCCGGCTGGCCGCCCAGGCTCATCATCCCGCTCGTCGCCTGCACGATGTTGTCGATAGCGGGCCAGTCGCGATAACGGCTGGGCGTCTGCCCGTAGCCGGACACCGAGCAGTACACGAGGTCCGGGTTCAGCTTTCGCACATCCTCGTAACCGAGGCCCAACCGCCCCATTACGCCCGGGCGAAAGTTCTCGACCAGCACGTCCGCGCGCCGCACGATGTCCCGTGCGATTGCCAATTGCCCTTCCTCCTTCAGGTCGAGAGCAATCGACTCCTTCCCCGCATTCACCGCTATGAAAGCGGGAGACATGCCGTCGTAGCGCCGGTCATCGCCGTAATAGCGCAGGGCATCGCCGCGAGTCGGCTCCTCTATCTTGATCACCCTCGCGCCGAGAAGCCGCAGCAAATGTGTCGCGAAAGGCCCTGCCATGACGTGGGTGAAATCGGCCACGACGATGCCATCGAGCGCGCGAGCCATCACCTGTCCTCCCTGCAGTTCACCGTTCCATCGGGCGCGATGCTGGCGCGCGCGGTACGATAGATCGCCAATCCGTCGATGCCGAACCGGCCGAGCCCGGCGGCAATCTCCTCGGCGTACCTGGAGTAGGTCTCCAGGAAGGCCGCCTGATCTTCGGGGGGAAGCACCGTCTCCTTCATGCCTCGTTCGATCCCGTACTCCGCGCCGGAATCGACGGCCTGCGTCGTGCGGCGGATCAACGCGGCCTCCCAGACGGGAATGGAGTCCTCCAGAAGCCCTTGCACGTCCTTCGGCAACGAATGCCAGCGCTCCAGGCCTATCGCACGGGCCGGATACGCGCCGCGCGGAATCTGCAGCGAGGCGTAGTAATGGGTAACTTCGGCGAAGTGCAAAGAGCGGAACGTGTCGGTCGGGGCAATGACCCCGTCCAGGATCCCTTTTGCCAGGGCCGAGTAGACTTCTCCCATCGGCAGGCTGACCGGCTCGGCGCCGAGTGCCCGCATCACCGGCAGGAGCTCCGTCGGCGCGCGGATGCGCAAACCCGACAGATCCTCGAGCCGGCGTACGGGCCGATCGCGTGTCAGGATGACCGGCAGGTTGCCGCCCTGCACCGCCAGCACCTTGAGACCCGCCAGCTCGGCGGCCACTTCCTTGCGGCTTCGTTCCAGGCAGCGGTACAACGCGATCTGGCTTTCTTGCGTCGTGATGCCGCTGTAAAAGCCGGTCTGCGTCCGCAGCAGGTGTGCGCCGCCCTTCGCATAAATCGGGGCTATCAGGCCGATGTCTGCGACGCCATGCCGCAACTCGATCATCGACTGATCTGCCGAAATCAGGGCCCCTGCCCAGATCGGCCGGATCCTGACCCTGCCGGCGGCTTGCTCGGCGACCCAATCCATCCAGTCCCTGTCTGCCTGGCTGAACGGATGATTCGGGCTGTACGGGGAAGCATAGATCAACTCGATGATCTCGCCCGAGGGCGAGCGCGACCCGCCGCAGGCAGCGACGGCGAGGAGAAACAGCAGTGCAGGCCAGCTCCTCACACGAGTCCCCGATCGACGAAGAAATCTTCGACCTTCCTGACCATCCGGTCGTGATTCCAGTTCCCGGCATCGACCATGTCTGCGTCCAGCACCAGCACCGGAACACCGCTTGCCTCGAGCCCGGCGGTCACGAAATGAATTCCGCTTTGCGAAAGCCTGTTGCCTGCCGGCCTGAGAATTACCGCTGCATCGATGCCGCAACGCTCCGCTTCGGCGGTCATCCAGCCGTTCATCCATGGCGGCAAATGCAACACCTCGTTCATCGAGCAAACACGGCTTGCGAGCGCGTGCATCGGACGTCCCTTGAGATCGCGCAGGTACTGGGGACCCGCGAAGGGCATGTACATCGACCAGACGAAGACGGCACCGTACCGCTCTTCGAGTACCTGGTAGAACCCGGAGTCGTGCCACAGCCCGGCACCGACCCACATGAGGCGCAGGCGCTCGTCGGGGGCACAGCCGATTCCTGCTTCCACCCTTTCGCGAACCTCGTCCCGGAACCGGCGCGCATGCTCGACGGCCCAGTCCGAGCCGCGATGCCACTGCGGGATCATCGTGTTCGACATCTGCTCCCCGATGGACACGGGGCACGGCCGCGCGCTTCCGACCAGCCGGGCTGCCTCGGCGATGTACTCCTCCTGCTCGTTGATGCGTTCCATGAGCGTCGCGAATCGATCGCGATCGAATCGCCGGTGCGTGCGGGCTTCGAGCAGGCCGATCAGCTGTTCCATCTCCGAGACCAGCAACTCTATGCGCTCCGCCTCGTACACGGTCTCCCAGCGCTCCCGGGAGTTCTCGAACCATCGGGGGTCCTTCACCCGCCACGCCGGCGCCTCCAGCGCGAAAAACTCCGTCCCCAGCGCGCGGGCCCACTCCTCGAAAACGCGCTGTATGCAGTCGCAGGTCAGCCGCGCGACCAGCAAGGCCGGTTTCGGCAAGCCGCCCCAGGGCGCCGTCGCGGGATCGTTCGCCAGCGTGCAGGCGAGGCCCAGGGAACAATAGCGGCAGGTATTCTCGGGGAAACCGGCACGCGACATCGCATCGAAGTAGCGGGCGGACATCTGCTTGGCGGCTATGTAGGCGGACCACCACTGGTTCGTCACCACCGGAATGTCCATGGCGTGGAAGATCTCGTGCGGCGTGTCCGCCTGCGCCACGACGAAAGGCTCGCCATTCTCGAAAACGCGTCGCCTGAGGTCGCCGATGAATGCCTTCTGGTGCGCGGTCGCGGCGGCGGTGCACCGGAGGTCCTTGCGGCTCCGTGGGCCCGTCGCCGTGCTCATACGAACAGCCCTTCGTTCTGCAGGGAGTCGATCACATCCTGGGACAGGCCCGCAATGTCCCGCGCGACAGCCGCGGAATGTTCCCCGATGGACGGGGCACGGAAAGGCTGCGGCCGCGCGCGCAGAAAGGTCATCGGCGTGCGCACGTGGCCAAAGGGCCCGAGCAGCGGGTGCCGCAGCTCGACCAGCGCTTTGCGCTCGTGGATGGAAGGATCGTTCTCGACCAGGTCCTCGATGTCCTGCACCGGGGCGGCCTCGACACCGGCGGCCTGGAGCCGTTCCGCCGTCTCCGCGGCGTCCATGCGCGACGTCCAGGCGGCGATTTCCTCGCCCCCTGCGAGCGACTGCAGTATCCCGACCTCCTCCTCTGTCCTGCAGCTGATCGCCACCCAGCGATCCTCGCCCGCCGCCGGGTAAACGTCCTGGTGAGCGACGTTCGGGTCCGCGTTGCCGGCCCGTCGGGGCGCCTCGGCCGACTGCGCTCGCACAATCGCGTCGCGCATCTGCTGCACGCAGACTTCGTACATGGAAGCATCGATGTGCGCCCCCCGGTTCGTACGGCGGCAGTCCTCCAAAACCGCGAGGCCGGCCGCGACCATGACGAACGGCAGGATCACGTCCCCGTAGGGCACCGAGCCCGGCACGACCGGATCCCGGTCCGGCCAGCCGGTGAGGAACGTGCGGCCGGACAGCGCACCGCCGGTACCGTCGACGCCCCACTCGGACGCCAGCGGACCCGTCTGCCCGAAGATGCTGCCGGAGATCATGACGAGCCGCGGGTTGCGCTTCCGAAGGCTGTCGAAGTCGAGCCCGAGCCTGGCCATGGTGCCTGGCGAGAAGTTCTCGACCACCACGTCCGCCCACTCGATGAGCGGTCCGAGCACCTCCATCACCCGGCCGTGCTTGATGTCGAGCGCGATGCTCAGCTTCGATGTGTTGAGGTGCGCGAACCAGGGCTTGTCGTCGAGGACGCCCGGCCGGGAAGCCCGGACCTGCACGTCGACCCGGCTGAGACAAGGCCGCCTGCGGCTCTCCACCTTCACCACGGTGGCTCCCAGGTCGCCGAGCGTCTTGGTCGTGATGGACCCGACCAATGCCCAGGAGAAATCCAGCACCCTCAGGCCGGCCAGGGGGCCGCGCACGGGGCCGGGGTGCGGCCCGGGACGTGCCTTGCCGCCGGTCGCGATCTCTCCCTGCACGATGCGGACGAAGCGGCCCGGCACTCGAATTCCCCTCTCCTCCGTCCAGAAGCCGCGCGCCTCGAGGTGAGGATCCCCGAGGACGTCCGACGGCTCGGCGACCACGCAGGCATTGATGCCACGACGCCTGCCCTCGGTGGCAATCTCGGCCTTCGTACGGGAACGGAAGAAGCGGCCGATTCCGGCCTCCCATTCCGCGCGCGTGGCGGGATCCAGCGTCGAACGGTCGTAACGCAGCCAGTCGACACCACGGATCGGGTTCGGGAACCCGGCCTCGTCGATCCAGTCGGACAACGCCTGGTTCGCGCCGGCGCCAAACCGGCCGGTCATCAGCGTGTGGAAGCAGAACCCGTCGGCGAGCTCCCAGATGCAACGTACCTGCGCAAGGCCGTAGTTCAGCGAAGGACCGACCCGATGGAGCTTTCGCCGATCGAATTGCCACGCGACCACGCCGCTCACGTTCCGGTTGAACGCGACCTCCTGGACGGAGACGTCGATGTGATCCCCTTTGCCGGATTCGGCGCGCGCCAGGTGCGCCGCCATCATCCCGGCAGCCGCCACCATGTCGGCGTGGAAGATGCAGGCATCCAGTGCTTCCTTCACCGGAGGCCGGTCGGGATAGCCGGTGACGCGCAGCGTTCCGCCCGCCGCCGAGGCAACGAGCTCGCCCCCTCGCCAGTTGCTGCGCGGACCGTAGCTCCCGAACGTCGTAACGGACGCATGAACCAGGCCCGGGTATGCCGCGGCGTCCAGGCCGGCGGCCCGCAGGGCCGGCAGTCCGAGGTCGTCGATCGCGAACGAAAACGCCTCCCCGAGGTCGGCCGGCTCTCCGGCCACGATCTCGGCGCCCAAGGATCGCAGCAGCCTCGCGAGCGGTCGCGCCGCCATTTCCCCGAGCGCCAGCACCCGGTGCCCGGCGAGCGGCTTCATGGCTTCAGCTCCGCCAGGAAGCGGGCGATGTCCTCTCCGGGCGCATCCGACAGGTCCCAGCGTCGCCGGGCGAGGATGAGGGACGGTATTCCCGCCTGCTCGAGCTGCCTCCGGGCTCCCACCACGTCCCAGGCGAACGCTTCGTCCTCCTCGAACAGCCACAGGACGACGGCATCCACGCCGAGCTCACGGGCGACCCTGACGATCGCGGCGCCGCGGTCCCGGAACCCGCGCGGCCCCGGCGAATGCTCGTGGACGTGCCTCGCGATCCGCCTTGCGGGCGGCTCGTCACCGTCCTCGATCGGCGGGCCAAGGCGGGCAAGGTTACGCGGGTGCACGTCGGCCGCCACCGTCCATCCGGCGGCCTCGACCGCCAGGTGCAATCCGTCATCCGGCGGCGCGGAGCCGGCGAGAAGGACCATGCCGCGGAAGTGCGTACGGTCGGCCAGGCGCGGGACACGATCGAGCGCGAGCCTCTCCGTTCCGACGAAAAGGCTGGCACGGGCGATGCGCTCCCGGTAGCGCCCCGGGAGCGCCGCGTCCGAATCCAGCTCCCGCAGCGACTCGCGACGCTTGTTGGCCACCGCGATACCGGCCACCAGGTCGGTGTCCGAGAGACCCAGTTCCGCGGCCAGCAAGCCGACCGCGCGCGCCGTCCACTCGACGCTCGATGCCCGCGGGATCCGTGCAACGTCGAAAACGAGGGGAGTCGGACCGCCGATCTGCTGCTGGCGCTGCAATTCGCAGACGTAATAGTACAAACGCTGTGCGGCATCGTCGCCCCGCGAGAAGATCACCGCCTCGAGGAAATCGAAGCGTCCCGCGGCCCAGTCCTCGAGAATCGTGCGCGCCCAGCCGGGAAAAGCGTCCTCCAGCCACACGTCTGCCCACGGAGTCTTCGCAGGCCGCCGCCATGGAAGATGCAGCGCGGCGTAGCCTGGCACCGCCAGCAGGTCTTCGGGAATGTCCGGACCGACATACCCGATCGCGCGCCCGGCTTCCCGGGCAGGCACCAGCGGTTCGGCGAGCACCGCATCGACATCGAGCATCGTTTCGCTCATTGGTGCACCGTCAGGGGCGTCACGACGCCTGCGTCCGGTCGGACATCCGATCGCTTCGCCCGTGGCGTAATCAGGCTGCCTAGAAGGATTTCTCCAGCGAGACCCCGAACAGGCGCCCGATCGGATTGGCTGCCGATGAGTCATAACCACCGTTGCCGTTCCCCGATGGCGCGACGTTCACGTAGGGAGGATCCTCGTCGAACACGTTGCTCACTTCGAAACCGAGCACCCAACCGTCGGCCAGTCTCGTGCCGTCCGGGTCGCCCAGGTCGATCCACACATTCAGGTCCACCGGGGCGAACGCGTCCACTTTCTGCACGGGATCGGCCAGGTTGTTGTCGTACTTGCCGACATAGTTCGCAACGACCCTGGCACTGTACCGCCCCGACGCCCACATCAGGCTGGCCCGGGCTTTCATTCCGAGCGGGTTGAAGATGACGTTGTCCCGGTCGAACATCGTGCCGCCGGGCGTGTTGGCGACCTTGTAGTCGAGCGTATAGACGCCGCTCAGGTCCGCGACGAAGCGGCTGCCGCCGTCCGTCGACCAGGAGCTCCGGATCAGGAAGTCGATCCCGTCCGTTTCCGACCGGCCGAGATTGTTCGGTCGGCCGTCGACGTACAGGGTCACGGGGTCGGGCAGTACCCCGCGGGCCACGGTGAGCCCCTGGGCGAACAGCTCGTCGATGCGAGCCGCCGCTTCTTCGTCCCGAAGAATGATCCCGGTCCCTGCGAACTCGCTCTCCCGCTGCAGTATGTTGCGGTCACCCAGGTACTGCGCGATCTGGTTTTCGTAGTCGACGTGGAAGTACGTCAGGCTGATGGACGTGTCGCCGAGCGCCTCCACATCCCAGTCGAACCCGACCGACCACGTATCGGCCGTTTCCGGTTTCAACGCGGGGTTGCCGCCGGACTGGAAAACGCCCTGCCGCGGGGCGCCGCCGATCGTCGGGTCCACGAAAGCCTCGACGAACATCGCGGACGAGTTGCCGAACAGGTCGCTGAACTGGGGCGCGCGGAACGCTTCGCCGTAACTGGCTCGAACCGTGACCTGGTCCGAAGGTTTCCAGGTCACGCCGAACTGGCGGTTCGTCGTCGATCCGACGTCGCTGTAGTCGTCATAGCGGATCGCCGCGCGGAACTCGAGCCCTTGCAGGCCGCTCGTTGCGTTGCCCGACCCGAAGATCGGCACGAGCAGCTCGCCGTAGAAAGAATTGATGTCGCGGCTGAGGTCGCTGACGCCCGCGACGCTACAGGGCACGCAGCCATAGGGTGTGCCCGGGTTCCCGCGGGCCAGTCCGGGGAGGCTCGTGGTCTCCTGGTACTCGTAGCCGAGTGTGACCTGCATGGTGCCGCCGGGCAGCTCCGCAACCGGGCCGTTCACACTGGCTTCGATACCGAGGAAATCGACATCCGAGTCGACCAGGAATATCTGGTCACTGATCGCGGCAAGGACGGCATCCGAGGTCCGATTCAACCCGAACGGGTCGAACGCGGTTGCCGGGTCGCTGCTGGCCAACGCCGTAGCGAGATCCCGGGCATCCAGCCCGCGCCAGGTTTCCGATACCTCGTTGTTCTCGCCGTAACTCACCAGGCCATCGAAGAACCAGTCCCCCGGCAACCGCTGCTTGAGGCCCGCGGTCAGTCCCCACCGCGTCACGTCGCCGGTGGCATCGTCGGTCGGCAGGTCGTCGGCGAACGAATAGTTCACCGTGATGCTCGCGGGCGCGGTCCCGCTCGGGTCGACGAAGAAAGCATTCGTGTTCGGCACCGTGAGGGAACCGGAGTGGTAGCCGCTGGCTCGCTCGAACTCCCGCACGGAGTAGAAGCCGTCCAGGACCAGCTCGGTCGCATCGGTCAGGCGGAAATTGGACGTAAAGGCAAAGCTGCTGTACTCCTGTGAAGGAATCAGGTCCTGCGGCACGAGGTTCTCGCACAGGTTCTGCGTGCCGGGCACGAGAGATGCGACGTTGTCGGCGGTCACCCCACCCTCGGGTATCGCGTACGACGTCCCGCCGACGACGATGGTGCCGGGGTTGCACAGCGACGTCCGGTAGTCCGCCTGCGGCTGCAAGGCGCGGAAGAAATCCCGATCCGCGCCGTTGAGGTTGGCATGCCCCCCGTTCTCCAGGGCAAAAAAGAACTGCCCGCGATCCCAGGTCGTGCCCCACGAAAGACCCACGAGGTGTTCGTCGTAGTCCCGGGCGTTGCCGTAGCGCGCGACTGCCTTGCCCCCGTCCACGTTGCGGCGTTGCACGAGGTTCACCACGCCGGCGATGGCGTCCGAGCCATACACCGCCGACGCGCCGTCCGCGACGACGTCGACCCGCTCCAGCGCCAGCGTTGGGAGCAACGAGGGATCGACGTTGCGGGAGTTCGTAACGACACGATGTCCGTCGACCAGGACGAGTGTCGCGAACGGGCCAATGCCGCGAAGGTTGGCGGAGTTGCCGAAGACGATATTGCCGTTTCCGCCCGGCTGGCCGCGCGAGGATTCACTGACGCCCAGGTTGTACGCCTGGGGAATCTGCCTGATCAGCTTGTCGGTGGAGACCGCGTTCGACTGGTCGATGTACTGGCGATCGAGGGTAATCACCGTCGAGCCGACCGGGGCTTCCACGCCACGCATACGGCTTCCGGTGACGACAACCTCCTCGAGCTCGCCACCCTCCTGCGCGTACACCGGTGACGCGGCAATCGCGGCCAGCAGCAAGCCGGCGATGAAGCCGCTCGTCGTACCCTCTGAAAAGTCCGCAAGTTTCACTTTCGTATCCCCCGTTGATGTCACGGCCGGCGGTGCCGGTCCGCTCGTTGTCGCGATACAGTCGATGAAATCCAGGCGGCACACGCGCCTGCCACATGCGCCTCGACCGAGCCCTTGAATTCGTGCATCGTGGCCTGTGCTCTCAGAAACCTTTCGCCGCGACCGTCCAGCCGTCGAGCTTCCCGAGCGTCGGGCCTGGCCCCACGAAAAACGAGAATGCCTGCGCATTGCCGTTGAGGGTGCCGTCCAGCCATTCGACGACGGCCCGAATCGCCTGGAGCTGAACACCGCTGGGGGCGCTTCCGAAAAAACCGGAATGGCCCGCGGATTCGTGCGAAGCGAACACGGCAGGGACGGTCGAGACGAGCTCGTAATTCTCCACCGAGTTGGTGTAGGCGACGTCCGCCGGCCCACCCGCGACGAAGAGCGCCGGGCCACGCAGGAAGTGGAGGCGGTCCCGGCAGACCGCCAGCGGACCGGAGAGCCCCCCGGTGCTCGAGCTCGGGTAGCAGCCACTGTTCATGCTGATGACCGCCTTGACCCTGTCGTCGTTGGCCGCAGTGCGCAGCGCGTCAATGCCGCCGCACGAATGGCCGGCGGTTGCGATCCTCGATGGGTCCAGTCGGTTGAAATACGCCGGTCCGCCTTTGCCGGGCGGCGAGAATGCCCAGTCGATCGCGCTGGCGAGCCGCTCGTCCTGCGCCGTGCTGCCCGGACTGGAGTGCGAATCCGGCGCACCGTAGGCAATCACCACGAAGCCGTGAGCGGCGACCTGGGTCAGGAAGTACAGGTGGGAATCGTTCGATGCGGCACAGGCCCCATTGCTCCATGCGACTACGGGTGCCTTCCCCGTGCCGGCCGTGAGTCCGGCAGGGCGGTAGACCGTGTATCCCGGAAGGCCCGGCGCCTGCTCGCGAACCACGTCGACGTACCGGTCCATTGCCGAAGCAGGGTTCTGCTCCGCAACTGCGCTCGAAAGCGCACAAGACGCTGCGGCCGCCAAGAGGGCAGAGAAGGAGCGACGAACGGAACAATGGCGCACGTGCACGGTCCCCCTTGCTTCACGATGCCCGGGCCGCAGCGCAAACCCCGAAGGCGACCGCCACTTCCCCGTAACCGTCGCCTCCACCCTGCCGCCGCAGTTATCGACAGATTGCCGATAATTTACTGTAAGTCATCAATGATTGCCAATCCAAATCAATTAGGTTTTGAACTAATGGCCGGCGACGCCCGGGTGCGGATGCCTGGCGGCTCACCCATCCCGTTTCGCGGAATGCCCGGGCTGCAACCGCCGACCCGACGGATCCACGCCGCCACCGATCGCGAGCCGGATCGGTTTGCTCGTGCCTTCACCTCCGACGACGCTCCCACGACTCTTCGGGTCGTCGCGATCGTCGCCCACGGAAGCGGCAAGGTTCATGTAGAATTGACGCCCGCGACCCGGTCGGTTGAACTTGCAGCGGAAGGATCGGCGCCGATTCGATCCGCCCGGCACGTGTGGCGCCCGTACAAGAATCGCGCGGATGAGCGGCTCGTTGCGTGACGTCGCGGCCCAGCGGCATCGGCCAAGGATATCGACCAGGGGTATCGGCCACGGGCACGGCGACTGCACCCTTGAGGTCGGTGCCGCGGGACTGAACCAACCATAACAACAATGGCGACACTGAAGGCGAACCGCTCGAGATCGGCAGGAACCGCCGGTTGCGCGCATCGGCCGATGCACGCAACAGGCGTTGTTGCGGCGGCCGGAAACCGCGTGTGCCGCTCCCGGTGCCGGCAGCGCCATGCGCCGGTACTCCTGGCAGGTGAGGTCCGTTGACCAGGAAGCGGGCCGGCAAGCGGCGAACCGCGGGCAAGAAATCCACGCCGTCGGCGGAAGACGCCGCCGGTCGTGCCGCCAGTATCTCACTCGGACCGCTCGCCGACTACGTCGGCTTTCGCATGCGCCGGGTGCACGACATCCAGACGCGCGAGTTCCTGCGGCTGACCCGGGATGAGAACCTCACCCAGGGTATGTTCACCGCATTGGCGCTCATATCGGCGAATCCCGGCAGCTCCCAGGCAAGCCTCGCACAGGAGATGGGTTTACACACTTCGGCGATGGTTTCGCTCATAGACGACCTCGAAAAGCGCGAATGGGTCGTCCGACAGAAAGACGCGCTCGACCGCCGCCGCTATCAGCTCGTGCTGACGGCCGTCGGCGAGGAGGCGCTCGACCGCCTCCTTCGGATTCTCGACGAAGTGGAGTCGAGCAGCCTGAAGGCGTTGACCGCCTCCGAGCTGAAAGCCATGACGCGCGCCCTCGACAAGCTGTACACGGCCTATCGGGGCACCGATGCGTCCGTTCCCAGGTCACGCCGGACGGGAGCCGGCTGAGCCCCCTCCTCCCGCCGACATGGCCCCCGGACGGGGGGCGCCAGGCTCCCGGGCCCGGTTCATCGGCCCGCCGTATAAGACTCCGCCGCCGCCTCGGGTATGAATCGGGCCAAATCCGCCTTCACCTTTCGATAGGCGTCATCCTCGGCGAGGTTGGTCCACTCGTTCGGATCCGTTTCGTGGTCGTACAACTCCTCCGACCCGTCGGCATACCGGATGTAACGGTAGCGTTCGTCACGCACTGCATAGTTTCCATAGCCCCACACCGAAATCGCCGGCCGATCGCGCTTCGCTCCGGGGTCGCGCAACAGCGGGAGCAGGCTCTCCCCGTCCAGGTGCGCCGGGGCGTCGAGACCCGCGAGCTCGACGAGCGTCGGGTAAACGTCGAGCAGCGAAACGGCCTCGGACGACGTGCTGCCGGGTCGCGTCGTACCGGGAGACACGATGATCAACGGCACCCTGGTGGATTCCTCCCAGAGGGTCATCTTGCGCCACCGCTTCTTCTCCCCGAGGTGGAAGCCGTGATCGGAAGTCAGGACCACGATCGTGTCATCGGCCCTTCCGCTTCGCTCCAGTGCCCCAATGATCCTGCCCACCATCGCATCGGCAAAGCTGATACTGGCCAGGTAGCCGCGCACGGCACCCTGCCACAGGTCGTTGCTGACGACCCACTCGTGCTGCTCCGTCGGCTCGGATGGCCCGCCGGGTCGCCCCTGGAAAGGCGCCGCCTCCGGTACGTCGTCGAGGTCGTCGTCGGGGACGTCAGGAACCGCCACGGACTCGAGCGGATACAGATCGAAATAGGCCGGCGGCACGTACCAGGGCAGGTGCGGCTTGTAGATGCCAGCGGCGATGAACCTCGGTCCCGCGGACGTTGCGAGCAGTTGTTCTTCGATCCAGGCCGTGACCTGCCCGTCCCCCATCGCCCTGTCGTCCGCAACGACCGCAGACCAGTCGAAGCCGGTATGCAGCCAGCGAACGTCGATGCTGCCGCCTTCGGTTGCCTCGACGACCAATGGATTGCCGTTGACGGGTGCATCCAGCGGCCTCAGCTCGTCCGGGAGCTGTCTCTCGAGCGATGGATAGAATGCATCCCACGCGTCGACATCCTGCTGCCCCGACAGGCCGATCGACCGATAGGTATGCGCATGGAAGATTTTTCCGGCGCCTGTAGTGACGTAGCCCGATTCGCGGAAATGCTGCGGGAGCGTCGGAACGTTCTGCAGCATTTCCACGTCGCGCCAGTCGCCGCTCTGGTCGTATACGCCGCTGGTGAAAGGACTGACGCCGGTCAGCATCGCGGTTCGGGACGGCAGGCATGCCGTCGATACGGCGTGGGCATTGGTAAACGTCATACCTCTCGCGGCGAGGCTGTCGATATTCGGCGTTTGAGCCTGCGGGTTGCCACCGAGCACTCCCACCCAGTCGTTCAAGTCGTCGATAACGATGAACAATACGTCTGGACGCTCCTCACCTGCCGTGGAGGATATCGGCAGCCACAGAAAGCCACTGCCAATCAGCAGGACTGCACTCAGTAGATATCGCCGTAATCTTGAATGCTCCGAGCAACGCGACATGTCCGTCATCACACCTCCAGCATCTCGCGGACCACGGGGAAGGGGCCCTGGTTGGCGAACTGCCCGGGCTCTTCCGGCAATCCCGTAGCAGCACTCTCTCCCGAACACGCTCGCCGCTTCAACCGACTATCGAGGGCAGCCAAAGAGCCATCATCGGAAATACGATCAGCAGCGCAAGGTGCAGCAAATCCGACACGAGGAACGGCAACACACCCTTGAATATCCGGACGAGGCTCACGTCAGGCGCAATGCCCTGCAGGACGTAGAGGTTGAGCCCGATCGGCGGGTGGATGAAGCCGATCTCCATGGCACGCACGATGAAAATTCCCAGCCAGATGCTCGACAGGCCGAACTCCGATACGACGGGCAGGATGATCGGCGTCGCGAGCAGCATCAGGGCGAGGCCATCCAGGACCGACCCGAGCAGCAGCAATACCGCGGCTACCAGGAACATGCTCGCGACAGGACCGAGGTTCGCCGCGACGGCACCCCCGGCCACCGCTTCGGCCACGCCGGTCACGCTGACGAACACCGAGAACACCAGCGAACCGATGATCACCGCGAAGATCAGGCCGCTCGTGACCAGTGTTTCGCGGAGCGCCCTCACGACGGTGGCAGAATTGAGCTGCCCGCGGCGCGCGCACAACAGCAGCGCGCCCATGGCACCGAAAGACGCAGCCTCCGTGGGTGTCAGCCATCCGACGGCGATACCCCAGATCACGAGCACGACGAGCGCCAGCAGGTCCCAGACCCTTGCCAGCGCCCTGAGCCTCTGTCCGCCGCTCGCCTTAGAAGTTGCGGGAGCCGATTCGGGTTTCAGCGTTGCGATCAGCCAGATGACGGCGCAGTAGAGCAGGAGCTGGGTGATTCCGGGGATGATGGCGGCCGTAAACAGCTTGCCGATCGACTGCTCGGCAATGATGCCGAACACGATGAGCGCGCCGGAAGGAGGAATCGTCTGGCCGAGCGTTCCCCCTGCCGCGATGCAGCCGGTCGCCAGCGAATCGGCATAACCGCGCTTGCGCATCTCCGGCAGCGCGACGAGGCCCATGGTCGCGGCCGTCGCCAGGCTGGAGCCGTTGACGGCGCCGAAGCCCGCACAGCCGGCGACCGAGGCGAGCGCCAGCCCGCCGCGACGGTGGCCTATGAGCTTTGCGGCGGCATCGAAAAAGTCCCGGCTGGCGTTCGCCGAGGAACACAAATGCGCCATCAGCAGGAACAGCGGCAGGGTGCCCAGTTCATAGCGCGTCAACGTCTCGAGGACAATGACGCCACTCTTGATGAAGGCCGGCTCGGGGCCGAGCACGATCGCAAGTCCCGCGAACCCTACGATTCCCAGCGATACGCCGATGGGTAATCCGGCGAGCAGCAGGACGAGCAGGACTGCTACGCCCGTTGAGCCGATGGCGAGATCGGTCACCGGCCCCGCAGCTCCCTGGCAACGCGCAGGCCGTACAGGCCGGCGATGGCAAAGGTGGCCAGGGTGACCACGACCCGCAGCGGGAAGTACGGCACACCCAGAAGCTCGCTTTGCTCGTCTGCTCCCCACATGTCGAGGGCGATCCAGCCGCTGCCGACGGCCAGCACCACGAAGAACGCCGCACTGCCGACTGCCAGCAGGATGCGCATCGCACGCCCGGCGGTCCCTCGATAGCGGCGCGACAGCAGGTTGACCTTGGCGTGCCCGCGGCTCACGGTCGCCGCTACCATGGCGCCGGATGAGGACAGGAGAATCAGCGCCTGCACCAGCTCTATCGAGCCGACCAGGTTCCAGCCGATGTGGCGGCCGAGGACGGCAAGGAACTCGATGAGCATGGCCGCCAGCAAGGGCACGCCGGCCAGTATGACCAGCGAACGCGGTATGCGCTCCC
>Ga0079224_100004379_pt1 | contig 18227 bp, 33 predicted proteins | sample Stecom2015_FD_80414 | JGI IMG/M metagenome (GOLD analysis project Ga0079224, IMG submission 80414) | Agricultural soil microbial communities from Utah to study Nitrogen management - Steer compost 2015 | ecosystem: Environmental > Terrestrial > Soil > Agricultural land | place: USA: Utah...
AATAAAAAACCGTATACATGGTGGCACATTGATGTATCGGAGGGATGTGTTCCGCCGTTTTGGTATGCTTAATGAAACACTGTGGACGGCGGAAGAATATGAATTCAATCTACGCATACTTAGCATGGGTGCAAAAATTGGATATTGCGATTTCATGTTAATGTACAACAGATTGCATCCGGGTCAGAAAAGCATTGGCCGTCACACGCTCGAATATAGACGGAAGCGAAAAGACGAGATCGAACGAATTAAAAACTTGTACCGATGAAACGAATCGCAGCCATAGCCACCATGCCGGGGCGTGAGGAATTTCTAAAGAAAACAATCGAATCGCTGCGCGGTCAGGTTGACGAGATACGGCTATACGACAACGGGAAAGAGTCGGTAGACTTGACCGACAACGGGAAGTTCTACTTCCTTAAGGAGTACAATGAGCCTGTGTATTACTTCTCCTGTGACGATGATATCATTTACCCGCCAACGTACATTCGTGACATGATTGCCGCCATTGATCGGTACAAGTCAATTGTAACGCACCACGGGCGCAAGCTGACAAGAAAAGGGGTGAGTTATTACCGTGGCGGGCATGTTGCTTATCGATGTACCGGACATGTCACTCGAGCAAGAACTATTGACGTTGCCGGAACCGGAGTAACCGGGTTTCGAACAGACTACTTTAACCCGGTAAACATCTACAAGAGTAAGCATAAGTGCATGAGCGACCTTGTGTTTTCTATGGAAGCGAGAAAGCAAAAAAAGATGATCGTAGTGCTACCACACAAGGCCGGGTATATTCAGGCGCAAAAGGTACCAAGAGAAAAAACGATCTTCGGAAATCACGTGCTTAATGACGCTGAGCAGTCCGCTTTGGCTGACGAGCTGCAAAGTCTTGGCGCATGGAGGCCCAGTTCAAAACCATAATGTGTGGCATATTCATTATGTCGTTCACCTTGGTTATGTCTCCTGCGGCGAGGTTGTAAACGACGGCAAGCCATCCCCACTTAGATTCCGGCGTATCCTCTTCCGGTTCATGTTCTTCACCTTCCTCCGGTTCGTAGTCCTCGTCTTCTTCTACCTGGAAGATGCCCTTGTATTTGTCCAGCAAGTTTTCCCGGTATTTCAAGTAGTCATTAATACCACCTATCACCTCTACAATTTTATCATGCCCAGCAACCCGAAGTGGGAACAGGATGTCTCCTACTTCAAATATCTTATCGTGCAGTGGGTGCTTGGTCAGGTATGTTTCAAGGTCGATGAACTTACCAAGTGGTAACGACCGAAACTCAACCGTTTTTTGCGGGTTAATTGGCGTTGGAGTGGTATTGATAAACGACAGTTCCTTTCGGATGTTTCGCAAGTCTTCTGCGGTCAACTCATCATCGTCAAACCCAGGATCGAGGATGTAGGATGCTTCAATAAAGAACTCCGATCCGGTCAATTCCTCAGACCGGAGTTCCTGTATCTCAATCCACTGATCAATCGTTATCTCCTGCCATCTCGACATTAGCCAAGTCTTTAACGGTTTCGCGCGCCTGACGCACCAATAGCGGAATGGCGTAGCTTGCAGGTAGTTCTTTTCTGAACAACTGCGCCTTATGCTTGATATGGGCGTCAGAGTAGTGTTCGTTTTTTGTCAACTGAGAATCCTTGTAGAGAATAGCCGTGACCATGGACGGGAACATGCCTGTGTTCTGTCGGGCTGTCCTTTCAATGGTCACCACGTCCCGGGCGGAGATAACCAAGTCTTGTGTTCCGTCAATATCTACAATGTTTGCGACATAGGTGCGGCCGCCCAACTCAATAACCTTTGGAGGCAACTCGTCGTTGTACTTGGCTTTCTTCAAGGTCTTAGCGTTCTCGATGAATTGATCCTTCGACATCTGGTCAATGATGCCGTCCTCAATTCCAAGGATTCCGAACACCGACAGAAACCTTTCCAACTCCCCTTTTGATTGATCGTTGATTAGGTTACAGATCGATTCAAACTCCTTGATCAGCATTGCGTCCGGCTGGTTAGGTAACTCGATCTCCTTCTGTGGAGAGCCATAAATAAAATTTATCATAACTGTTTTTGTATCAAAAATAACTATACGCCCTGTATTTTACAAACGCGAAAAATATGTTGCCAGTTTACACAATGTCAATTGACGGGGAGAACGCCGAGGAAGAAGAAGGGTTAGGAGTGTTTGAGATTGCGAACACGGACAGCCCGGCTATCAAGATGAAGGGCATTGCCTTTTCATCCCATGAGCCAGCCAAGGTGTTTTTCAAGGACGATCTAAAGTACCGTATTGCCGCCCCTGTTTTGACGCCTGACGACATCTATCGCCGAGACGATGACACGGGAGAGGAAAGCTACTACCGATCTACTACCAAGTTTATTGAACAGGTGTTCATGAAGTTCATGCGCACTCGCGCAGGCAAGCAGGTGTTCAATGAGGAGCATGATGAAGCCAAGAAGGTTCCGGCATATCCTCTTGAAACATGGCTTGTTGAAGACCCGAAAACCGACAAGTCAAAAACAGTATACGGCATCGAATGCCCCAAAGGCACCTGGTTTATGGTGCAGCAATTCACCGATAAGGAGGTGTACCATGATTACGTCAAACGAGGTCTTACCGGGTTCTCCATTCATGGTAACGCCAACTTAGTTATGTCACAACAAAAACAAGATAACATGTTGAAATTCAAAGAAAAAAAACGAAAGGTCGTTGCCAATCTGTCAAGTGAAGACGGATCGGTAGCGGACATCATTTTGGCAGCAGACAAATTCGAGGTAGGCTCCAAGGTGGTTGCGCTCGACAGCGACATGAACGAGGTCGAAAACTTCACCGGAAAATTGGAATCAAACCTTGGTTTGATTACCCTGTCTGAAGGGACGATAGAGAGCATTGAGGCGGAGTTCGACGAGGAAGAAAAAACCGACACCGAAATGGAAGCTGAAAAGGAAACGGAAGTTGAAGCAGCGGAAGAAACGACCGACAAAGAAACAACCGATGAAGGTACTGCATCCGAGGAAGCTGAGAAAACAGACGAAACGGAAGTGGAAGCACAAACCGAAGGTGAGTTCTACACTAAGGAGGAAATCGACGCCAAAATCAAAGAGGTAACCGACTTCATTGCCGAGGCAATCTCATCATTGAAGGAAGGTGCGCGCGAGGAAGCGGAGGACGCTGCCGAGGAAGTTATTGACCCGGTTCAGATGAAGATGCGGAAAGTTGAGGCGTTGAAAAATCCAGCGTTGAAATTCGCCACCGCCAATTAAGTAACAAACGAAAAAACACATAGAAATGGCAAGAGAGTTAAAATTTGCAATGAACGTGGATGCTGCGGCCCTGCTGCAAGTCAATCCAAAAGAGTTCTACACCAAGGCGTTGCTGGGGGACACCTCGTCCTCTAAGTTCCGGCAGGTGTTAAACATCAAAGAGAAAACAAAGATCGGAAGCCTGTCGTTCGGCTCGCTGTTGTTCCCGGCTGATTGCGACTGGCAAGGCGGAAACTCCACTCTGGGAGCAAAAGAGATGGACGTCTGTAAGGCGCAGATCGGAACCGAAATCTGTATGTATGAGATGGAGACATCTTTCCTTGCAGACTGGATGGCGAAAGGGTCGAACGGTGATTGGATGCCCGCCGATTTTGCGTCGTTCTTCTTTGACGAAATCGCCCGAAACATCGACGATCGATTGGAGTACATTACATGGCAAGGGGACACGGACATTGAGTTTGATGCGGAAGACCCGGACACATATCTCGGTATCTGTGACGGCCTCGAAAAGAAACTTTGCTCTGCGAATATTCCGGCGAACCAGGTTATCGCGGGAACAGCCGTAACCGCTGCGAACGTTATTGCGCAGCTGACGTTGGTGTATAACCAGATTCCGAAAGCGTTGCGAACCCGTAAGGGGGAAGTTCTCTGGAATGTATCTCAAAACATTGCTGACGCTTACTTGCTTGCGGTTGCAACTCAGTCTGCCGAGCAGTACACAAACAAAGAGCCGGAATTGAAGTTCCTCGGTTACACTTTGACGGCTGCTCCCGGAATGTCAGATGACACTATGACGCTGTCGCTGCAAAACAACTACGTGAAGTTGGCTGATATGGTGTCTGACCCGCAAGACCTGACGGTTATCGACATGTCGAAAACTACCGGGGATAAGAAGTGGCGAGTGCGCTCCGACTTCAAGATTGGTTTCGACTACTTGAACGACGACGAGTGGGTTGTTTACGGATTGGATTGCGCGTCCTAATTGAATGGTAAAAGAGGGGTTCGCCCCTCTATTGTTTAACATAAAAACTTTGAATTATGGTTTGTGCAACATTAGAAGAGATCATTCACGGATGTGAACGAAACACGGGAGGACTGTTTGAATTGTACGTGGGAGACATTGACGATGTCGACAGTATCACAGAAGATACTGTCGACTGGGAAGTAACAGCGATGACGGTGTCCGCCGCTCCGGTGCAGATCGCAATCAAACGGAAGACGTCAAACTACACGGAGGACTACGCGGAAGATCTGGTGAATGGATCGAGTACCAACACGGTGACCGTTAACCTTATGCTTCACCGCAGAAGTGCCGAGAAGTCAAAGGCACTGAGCATCCTGTCTGCCGGGCAGCGGTACCTGTATGGCTTCCTGAAGGACGCAAACGGCAAGTACTGGTACGCTGACTACCTCCAGGTAACAACAACTGGAGAAGGTTCCGGACAGGAACGCGCGGACGGATCGAAATATTCCGTTGTTCTTGTAGCGGAGATGGATCACTTGATGTACGAAGTTGATCCGGCTGTCGCCGCATCTGTAATCGCAACATCATAACTGGCATAGCGATTGATTTATACAAGGGGGTAGGCAACTATCCCCTTTGTTGTGTAACGAAATCAAATAGTAGCCCCTGTAATTGTATGATCTGTTTGAACAAGGGAGAAGATACGACGGTCGTTGTCACGTTCTACGAGCTGACAACAATTGCTCCGGTGTACTACCTTATAGAGGTGACGAGTTCCAATGACGATGTAACGTATATTGCTCCGGTCGACGTGTCAATATCGGTAGAGCGATACAACAAGTTCGTTATTAACTCCGATCTTCCGGCAGGAGAGTATTACTACACCGCCTATCAGTGCGCGGCACCAAGCCCGACAATCGACGACGCACAAGGAGTGGTGGAACACGGCATACTTGTAGTAACAGACGATGGTATAATTGACACTGTTTACGAATGAAAATACTAGGCATAAACTTTGGGGCCAGCAAGCCCATAATCGTGAAGCATGGCGAGCCGCAGGCGTATAATACGCCGTTCTTGCAAGTGGGAAAAGGCAACTTGTCGCTGCCATACATTCAGAGTACGGTAAGCGGCAAGGGTATTATCTACTTCGGACAGGACAATTTGTATCCGCAGTTGCTCAACCAGATGTATTACACCTCTCCATTGCATGGGGCAATAATTGACTACACGGTTAACGCTGTTATTGGTGGCGGTGTGGACATCAAGACGGACGGAAGCGTAGCGCAAGAGGTAGACAAGGGTGTTTTTCTTCGTAAAATAAAAGCCAAGGGGCTGTTCCCGGCATTATGTCGTGACTACTACATGCACCGCAGGGTACACTTTTGGTTGTCATTTAGCGACTCTGGGAAATTCTTGAAGATGAAACGGGTTGACCCTTCAAAAATACGCAGACGGTTCGACGGAGGGGTTGAGTATTCGGATGACTGGTCAACACAGGCCAACAGAAGAACTGTTACAGAGTATTCGTATGGAGGCAAAAACGTTGGCGATGTACTGTGGTCGTACTGGGAAGAAACCCCGGGAATGGACTATTACCCGCTTCCAACTTATTCTTCCGCCATGAACTGGTGTTTTCTCGATGGGGAGCAGTCATTCCTACACAAGAGCAATATTCAGGAGAGTATTTTCCCGTCAATATTTATCCGGCGTCCAAAACGGTTCGGGTCGAAAAAGGAAATTGAAGAATTCACAGACGGATTAAAGGCGAATAAAGGAGCTGGAAATGCTGGGCATATCGGGGTATTAACGGGCGATGGTTTTGAGAACACGCCAGAGGTGGTTGCCCCTCCAGGATCGCAGAATGACAACTTATTCTTCCAAACATCTAAGAGCATACAGGACAACATTTGCTTTGCCCACCAGATAAACCCATCAATCATGGGTATCAAGGTGGCCGGATCGCTTGGGAATGCGCAAGAATTGGAGATGTCGTACGCCGTGTGGGAAAAAAACATTGTGTTCCCCATCCGGGAAGTAATGGAGGAGATAGGCGGAAGCCTGCTGCAGGTGTGTGGCGTCAAGGGGTCGTTTGAAGTTACCGCTTACAAGGCATTTGGCGACGTTGTCGTCAGTGACGAAAACAATACTGGCGACCTTATCAACGCGATGTCCCCGCTTCTTGCAAACAAAGTGTTGGAAAGTCTTACGCTTAATGAGATTCGCGCACTGGCGGGGCTTCCAAAGGTAGCTGATGGGGATACGATTCCGTCAAAACAACAAAACACCCAAACGCCATGATACACTTCGTTACCGATAATTACCTGAAGTCAAAAACGCCGATAACGCAAAACGTTGATTCCAAAGAAATCGTTGTGTTTGTCGAGCCGGCCGCATTGTCATGGATGCGGTTTATCCTTGGAGGCTACTTCTACAACGATCTGCTTGTAAAGTACAACAATCAAACACTATCTGTCGACGAAACCGCGCTGGTACAGAAGATGCAACCCGCAATTGCGTGGCGCGCGGCTTACGACTGTGTGATCGGTATGACGTATCAGTTAAAAAACAAGGGGTTACAGAAGCAGAACGGGGACAACTCCGAAAGCGTTGAACTAACGGAGGCGCAATTCGTGGCAAGACACTACGAACAGAAAGCAGAGTTCTTTGAAAGCATTGTCCGTAGCTATCTAAAGGCGAATAAAGCCCTATTTCCGGTATACACTTCCGCGCAAAACAACGACTGTGAAGACAGGCCGCAAATGGACGACAACTTTAACACTGACATCTTATTCGTATGATAAGCTACAACCAACTCATATCAGTTATTCAGTTATTCGCTACTCAGCATGAGCAAGTACAGAGATTCGGCGCTGAATTCAAGGAGCAGCTACCTAACATACAAACGTCAGGCACAACGTTTCCGTACCTGTTTATGGTACCAGTAGGCACAACTACCAGCGAATTTGTCAAGGAGATAGAGGTGGAAATATATTGCGTTGACAGGTTGCGCAAAGACCGGGCAAACACCAATGACGTGGTAAGTGACACCGAGCAGATATTAACAGACCTTGGTGTGTGGTTGGAAAACGAGCAGGATTACGTTGGCATTGTCAAGAGTTACACGGCGACACCTGTCAACAATGCGACATTGGACTATGTAGACGGATGGATACAGCGGTATCGTTTTGAGCTGGAGCGAATTGGGGCATGCGAAATACCAATTGGCGAAGGGGGACTACCTGTAAACTGCCCTGAATTCGAAGACGTCACAGTCAACATCAACGGTGAAGAAGTAGCCACGGCCGGGAGTGGTGAAACAGTTGATCTGAATGTGACACTAAACGGAACACCTTCCGGGTCATGGAATGCAGGCACGGGCACATGGGAAGTTATAGCCGACCTTCCGCCGAAACTTCCGGCCGGCACCTATTACCCGTCCAATGACGGGTCAGGCGGCCTTACATGGATCGGGGCCACCGCCAATGTCACAACTGGCGACGGCACGATATCGAAGGTGTCCGGTTCCGGAGCATGGGATGGGTCTGCCTATTCGCTCGTTAATCATTATGGTGACTTTGAATTGTTCTTTAATGTCACCTCTGGCAATGAGGCGATGATGGGCATATCGTACTATAAGTCCCGACCCGGGTTTGAAAACTTAGACATAGCGTTTTACTGCTCGATTGGCAATAGTTTTGCGTGGGAAAACGGGTCTAACAAGGAAGGGTTTGGTCCGTTCAATTCCAGCACATTGTTTTCTATTCAACGGTCTGGCAGCAACATGCATTATAAGGTAGATGGGTCGGTACTTAGAACAGTTCCGATAACCAACATAGGCCCGATAAACATTGATACATCTATCTACGATTTATCAACAATCTCAAACATACAATTGGTAATCCCTTAAAAACAAACATACAATGAACGTAATTGAAGTAAGACACATTGATACCATTAACGCTATTGAAGCGAAGCTTACGGTATCGTACGATGTAAACAGCGAAGACAGCAAGGCTGCTGCATGGGCGCAGATTGAATCGTTCTTAGTCGACCACATCGGAACCCGCCCGGAAAGAAAAGAGCGATGAGAACTGAACACACAGCATTCCTGTTGGGTGCATTGTTGTATTTCGCAGCGTATGGACTTCATCCGTGGCTATGGCATAATGCGCATTATGAACTCGTGACACTTGCACCGGTGTTTTACCTGATGGGTATTGCTGTGATGTTCAACAGGTTGTCGCTTGATCGAAAAACAATCCGAAAAACGCCCTATATCATCTGTGAGTACCTAGCATTTCTGTTTGCATTCTGTCAGACCTTGCAATACTTCGATGAGGTAAACAGGAACCACCGCGTATTGCAATATGGGGAAATAATGCTTCCAATTATATTGGCCGGAATGCTTGGCCAATCCATCTATAAACGACTAAAACGCATACGATGAATCTTGCTGAGTTGCTTAAATTGCCTATCGTAGAGAAGTTTTTTACCCTGTTCATTCTGCTGGCCGGGCTTTATTTGTTGTGGGGAAAGATCAGTAAACTTGAAGATCGTACGGCTGCATGCGAAGACGAATCCCGTAAGATTCTCATTGAACAGATTAGCAAGTCCAATGTAGTGATCGAGCAAAATACGGAAGCATTTAAAGATTTTCGTAGAGTGCATTCGGAAAAGTAGTATATTAGCAATGTACATTTTTTAATTATTAATTATAGGTAAGGAAAGCGGGGTTTTGCTCCGCTTTTGTTTTTGAATAAAAGTTTGGTCGTTTCAAAAAAAGTAATATATTAGTCACATGAAAGGTTTATTTTCTGTTCTATTGGTGCTTACCGTGAGTATTGCGGTGAACACGTCAACCTATGCTAACACGGTTGATGACAAAACGAAAATTGAAATCTGCAAACAATCATCAGTAGACCACACGGATATTGATTTTGTTTCTGATTTCGCCTTAACATCTTCGTTTGTTTTTGAAATTAGCGCCCCGGCGTATTTCAATTTCAGCGAGTTTGCGGACGTAATTGGTGTAACAACCGAATATTGCTTTCCGCTTATCCGTCCACCCACGGACAAGATGTTAAGTGTTAGCAATCAACTTATTGAAGCGCGGATTATGTTCGCGCTTTTTTTTGTACCTTCGGGTTATCGTTTTTCATTTTACTTTTAGTTTCAGGCGGCTTCGGTCGCCTTTTCTTATTTAGAACGAATATAAATTAACGCAATGTTTGTGTGAATTGAATAAGTTTTGTACATTTGTCAAAACGATAAGAAATGAAAGTAATAGTAATTAAAGAAGCAAAAGAGTTCGAACCAATTGAACTGAAAATCACGATTGAATCAGCAGCAGAACTATGTAGTTTGTGGCATAGATTCCACGTCAGTCCGGCCAATTTAGGAAAAGTATCCGATTTCAACGCCTTGGCGTTTAATCCAATTCGACACGGAGAGGTCTTCCATGCTCTTGATGAACTAGCTAAAGAAAGAGGGTTGGAGCGATGAAAAAACTAATCTTGATATTGACCCCCGTCCTGCTGATCTCCTGCAAAAAGGAGTACACTTGCGAGACAACGAAGTATGAATTCGGAGAAGATGAAGAATAAACACAGAGGAATCAAAATCGATGGATCGGGGTGGGTCTACGGTGAACGGATAACGGTAGGTGAGCAGGTATTCATCCTTGAGTCAAAATCGACACGCGGATACAGTAAAGTGCAATTTTTTAACAATGGTAGTCTGTGCAGATTGACAATTGATTGTCACGAAGTCATACCGGAAACTGTTGGGGTGTTCACTGGTCTTTCGGCTTCTAAAGCTAAAAAACACTTATCATTAGATGTATTTGAGGGTGATAAATTCAGAATGCTGAATAAGTTTGATGTAGAAGCAGAATGCGTCGCTATGTGGATAGATCAGCGTGCGGCATTCTATCTTGTTCCAATTGAACATTACCCAGTGCTTCGAGATAATGATTGTAGCAAGGAACCAGAATTTGATTGGCTGTTTTGTGAAGCCATGTTGCACGATTTCAATGACTGCGAAATTCTAACCAAAATCGGCACCATCCACGATCATTTGTTGAACGAAAAGAAGGAAGAAAATGAACGAAAAATTTGAAACGTTGAAAAACCAGTTGGGTACTGGGTTGATTATGCGCGCAGAAGGTGAGGATACAAAATTAAAATCATTGTCTTATAATGGTGTAGTTACCACCCTTGATTGCTGTCCACCACCGAATATAAATGACTGCACTCCACACCTCTTCTCCATGAAAGACCTCACAACACCCATACGGGTTGATGGGTATGATGATGGAAAAGAGTTTGTGCCTGTTGTAGAATTAATGAAATATCGGGCATTTGATTATTGGGAATTACTTAGTAATGAGGATGAACCAAAAGATATAATTGTAAGATTCAGGAGTGAAGATGATTCAACATATATTGACGAGTTTGCACCACTGGTTGTCAACTTTTCAAACGTCCAAGGTATACCTTATTGGATAGTAAACTTGCTAATCAAATGGCATTTCAACGTATTTGACTTGCCCGAAACCGACTACATTAACGCGTTGGAAAGCCGAGTTTATGAACCGAAAAATCAACAACTCTAAATAGAGAGAAATGGCAGTTTACGTAGATAATTTTAATTTCCCATACGGAAGAATGCGAATGAATCACATGATAGCAGACTCAATCTGAGCTGCTTGAAATGGTAGATAAAATAGGTGTCAACAGAAAATGGATTCAGGACAAAGAAACGTCTCGTGAGCATTTTGATATTTGCAACTCAAAGAGGGAAAAAGCAATTAAACTGGGAGCCATACCTATTCACTTCAAGGAGTTGGCAGCAATGACTTCAAAAAGGAAATGGAAACCATGAAATAACACCTAATAGACTGGCTAAAGAAGCCGGAGAACGCGAACAAGAGCGTGCAGCATATTATTGAGTACATTGAAACTCACGAACCAATCTTAAGGTTTGATATTGAAATATCAGGTCATTACCTTATTGGTTTAGAAGTCGATCAAGGTAATGCTAGAGTACTTGGGGCAGTTAATGGTGGCGGATATTCAGTTACGGATGAAGTGAAAATAATTACCCGAAAAACCGAAAGAGTTATGATTATCACATACGAAAAAATCGTTAATTCATACATGAATTTACCTCCTGAAATGATGCCAAGTGGGATAATAATAAACCCTTCTGACGAACAGTCATTGATTCGAGACATTGTTCCGGAGGCATTCATGAAAGAAGTTAAATCAGTAAACAAGGTGGGGGCGTTTGATGTGTATAAATCAGAACAAGTAACCCCGGGAACATTCAAATTTGTATTATGAAAAACAAACTAAAATGGCTTCACGCCGACAATATTAAAGGACAGACGATTACAGTGGTAATTTCATGGCTAATTGTTCTGATAGTTGGGCTACTGGTGTTTTCGCTGTCATCCTGTGACCATTCAAAACAAGCCGCGAAGCATTACCGGAAGTTTCAGGATCACGGAGGAAAAGTCATCTGCCCGAATGACGTTCAACCGTTAACATATATCGACACAACGGTGTTTAGTATTGCACACGATTGGAAATGCCCGGAAATCGAGTTCCCGAAATCAAAGGTTGAAATCCGGCAGGAAGAAAAGACCGAACGTGCCCGTGTCCGACAAGAGGCTAAATCTGACCGTACAGAAACGAAAGCAGTTGCAAAGGTGGACAAGGAGCAGGCAAAACAAGAAGGTCGATCAGATCGAACAGAAACGCGTCAAAACGAAAAGACGGAACGGAAGCAAATCAAGGCTGAATCCAAAGGTGTCAAATGGTGGTGGTGGATCATCGCTGTTGCGTTCGGGATAGTCGGAGTTGTGGCCGGCTATTTCATCCGGATAATTGTAGAATTGTTTAACATGCCTGATAGTACAGGCGAAAATAGGTAGTATGAAAAATGAAAATGGTATAGGGTTTTCTTCCCTGTTAGGATTGACGTTCATAATCTTGAAGTTATGTGGGGTTATAAATTGGAGTTGGTGGATTGTTTTGCTTCCATTGTATTGGTGGCTTCCTGTTGTTTTGCTAATGCTTGTTGTTTGGATAAACAGAAAGCGACAGCAAGTAGAACAAGACGCTCCTAAAAACAACCCTCCAAAAAGAAGTAAATTTCAGGAACGCCTGGAAGAAATGCAGAAACAGCGGGACAATTACTCATTAAAAAACAAATAACATGTACGAATATTTGAAACAAGAGAAAAGCCCAAAAATTTTGGTTGAAGCCATGAAGCACATGGGCGTGAAAGAAATTGTTGGTAAGCAGCATAACCCGGTCATAATTGGATGGGCAAAAGAACTTGGGATAAGCAACGTTTACAATGCGGACGAAATTCCATGGTGTGGACTATTCATTGCTTACTGTTGCCACGCCGCTGGACTTGACGTTGTGGATAAACCTTTGTGGGCATTGAACTGGGCAAAGTGGGGAACGCCCGTTGAAACGCCAATGCTTGGCGATGTGCTTACATTTAAACGCAACGGCGGTGGTCATGTCGGAATCTATGTTGGGCAGGACGACGAGTGCTACCATGTACTTGGAGGCAACCAGTCGAATAGCGTCAGCGTTACCCGTATTGTCAAATCACGTCTATACAAGGCGCGTAGAACAGCATGGAAGATTGCGCAACCGTCAAACGTTAGAGCGATTCATGTTAGTTCTAATGGGAAAATTTCAACAAACGAACAGTAGTAGGATGAAAATTGAGAAGAAAGACAAACCACAGGTGTACACAATGTTCAGAATGTTCCTGCTGGAGAACGGACACACGCTGAGATCGTTCTGTGAAAAGTTCGAATTGAACTACTCTACGGTTATCGACAAGTTCAAGCGAAACAGCATGACGGTTGACGAACTAAACGACATGGTGAATATGGTCGACTGTTCGGCTACTTGCAAGAAGTACAGAGGGAAATGGCGCGTTTCTGTTATTTAGAATCGTTCTAAATTGCAACTATTTTTCACATAAAGTTTGTGTAATTGGTTTTTTGTTGTACCTTTACAGAAACAATAAAATTTTCTATGAAAACGGTAAACAAAAACGATTACGAAGTATTTGAATTCAACGGTGGATACTATGGAGTGTCGTTAATAGGGTCATTTGGCGGAGAATTGATTTACGGCGGTGATTCTGGTTGTGAAGATCATCACGATTTTGATCACGTTAATGAGTGGTTCGTGCAATGGGATGGAACGATTGAAGAATAACCCTCCGCAGTTCCGCAAATGTCTGCGGATGCCCCGGTGTGAAAGCATCGGGGTTAAGGTGGTAAAAAACGATAAGGAATGAAAGCAACTGATTTTGTAAAGGGCAGTAGGTATCTGCCGCCGGGGCATGATGAGCCGTTGGAATTTTCACACATAGGCATCCATGGTGTTTGGTTCTTGGATAATTTCAAAAAAGAATGGTTTGTTGATTTTAACGGCATGATAGGTTTCGCAAGTAATATTCCCGATCAATTTCGCGGATGGAAAGAATACATCGAGCCAAAAGAAACGACTGCCGACCACCTGCCCGAAGGAATCACCCGCGACATGCTTCACGTTCACAGGTACGCGGTAGGCGACAAGTTGGCAACAGCCAAAGGTCTGACAATTGACAACTTCGAATATGGTATCCAGTTCGTCAAGTGGTCGCAGAACCCCAACGAAAAGAGCAAGTTTCTACATTGCCACGGCTTCAATAAGCAGTCCGGGCAATTCACGTTTTTTGTTTGTAAATTAAAATCATGAGATATGGCAAAGTTTAAAGTAGGGCAGAAGGTGGTGTGCGTTGATAATGACGAGGCAGCAATAACCAATGATATTCGCGGAGTCAGGCTGAAAAAAGGAAGCGTCTATACCGTTAAAAATCCGAACAACATAGAAGCGTCTGTGGAGGCGTTTTTTATTACCGGAAAACTGCTTGTTTTTATATCCCTTGAAGAGTCAGGGTCATGTTGGTGGAAGGAGACATCATTTGAACCACTCATCGAAGACACCGATCACAGCGAAACGTTCGTATCGAACAAAGTTAGTAGAGAACTAGCCCGTGAATCCGTCGAATACAACCCGATGGAAGTACCAGAGCATTTAATTGAGAAGGCATGAAACAAAACACGTACACACCGCCAAAGCACGCGGTCAATCAAAAGAGAGTGCCGCGCATTATTCAGCGGATGCGATCACCGTTTAACCGGTTTGACCGCTTATTCTTCAACAAGCGAAATTCGTTCATGGACTTCCTGGTGGAATGGCCGGACGGAAAGCGCGAATTCATGTCAGAAAACAAACTTAAAAAACTTGGAGTGTTATGAAACCAAAAACGATTGATGAGGAATTAACTTTAAAAACAAAAAAATGAACAAAGAAATCTATTGGAGGGAAGTGGAACTTGTGAAGTTAAAAAAGAAACAGTTAAATGAAAGATTAGAATATATCAGGCTAGAATATATCGACACTTGCAAACCGTGCAATGTTGGAGATGTTGTTGATATAACATTGAACTCGGGGCGAACAGAGAGAGGATTGGCGGCTTCATTTGGAATACTTAAAGACGGGATGGTCCATGTAACATCCTACAAGCAAGGTTCAAAAACAAGATACATCACGTCACCGAACAAATCAGTAAATGTTATAAAGCGTTTTGACGAAAAGTAGTATATTTGTTTAACGGTTGGGCTTCACAACATACAACCAAAAGACGTTCTTTAACCCTCTTAATGAACCCGGAAGTGAAGCCCCGGAGGATTTAAGGGGGTTTTTTAATATCAAAAAATTATGTCAAAATCATCGCCTGCATTCCAGTTTTATCCACAAGACTTCCTTGTTGGTACTGGTGATATGTTAGCAGAAGAAGTTGGTGGGTACATTCGGTTGCTCTGCTACCAATGGGCAAAGGGGGAATTGCCAAACAACAGGAAGAAACTTATGCAGATGAGTGGAGTTTTTGATAATGATTCGCTCTCGGTTATATTAAAAAAGTTTAAAGTGACAGAATCTGGAAACCTTGCGAATGAAAGATTGGAGAATACTCGGTCTGAACAGCAGGAATACAGAGACAAACAGAGGGAAAAAGCACTAAAGAGATGGTCAAAAAATAGAGAGGATAATGATGATGCCGCGGCACATGCTACGGCATTGCCAATGGATATGCCGGAAGCATGCCCTTCACCTTCACCTTCTACTTCTTCTTTATCTTCTACTTCTACTTCAAAAGAGAGTTTAGGCGAAAAAACGCCTAAACCACCATCTAAAATTTTCAAACCTCCAAGTGTTGATGAGGTGTCGGAGTACTGTACCGAGCGAAAAAACATTGTCGATCCTGAAAAATTCATCAGCTACTACACTTCCAACGGCTGGATGGTAGGCAAGACAAAGATGAAGAATTGGAAAGCAGCGGTACATACATGGGAGAAAAACAACTTTAATTCAAAAAACAATGAACAACTCAGAGAAATTACAAGGGAGCTCAGAGATAGCGACCCAAGACTTTAAAAAATCAATTGCTGCTTCTATTGCGGTAGCATTCGACAGAACATCCACGGAACCGTTCAACATTGACAACATGGTAGCTGATATTCATGCTGAATTTGGACACTTGTCAGTTAACGAGGTCATGAAAGCAATACGAAACGGTTCGCTAGGAGCATACGGAAGAACTTATAAGTTGTGCACTCAGGAGGTGTGCGTATGGATACGCGCATATCTGTCAAGCCCAACGACATTCAATCCGGCAAACTTGAATCTATGACAGATACAATCAACATCGAAAGAACAATCATTGGGGCGATCCTACAGTTCCCGCAATTCCTGGAACTCAAATGCGCACTTATGCTTACGCCTGACCACTTTGAAAGCAAAGAGCATGCGAAAATGTTTGAAATAATTCAGGAAATGAAAGCGGATAACCGGGTAATTGACCTGCTTACCTTCATGCGAGAACTCAACAACCGGAAACTGATGGAATTTTGCGGGGGCGTTTCACAAGTTTCGCAACTTACGAGTTCGTACATTCGTGAAGGAAACTTCGAGGAGTACGTTTTAATCACTTCTGAGAGACTTTTACGCCGAAGACTACTTCTTGTGAGCGACAGCATAAAGAACGTCGCTCTAAACGAAAATATGGACGTGTTTGACTGCATCGCAAAAGCGAACGAACTCATTGACGGTGTGTCCGACTTCGTGAAGCCCAACAATATCCGAACGAATGCCGTTATTGCGATGGAAGCAATACGCGAAATAGAGCAGCGCGCAGAGACGGGACTCGTGGGTATATCCTCCGGAATCCCAGAGATGGATCACCGCATAAAGGGATGGGCGAAGAAGGAGCTACACCTTATTGCTGGACGGCCCGGTATGGGTAAAACTGCATTCGCATTGTCAATGTTTGACAAGATGGTGTTCAACAAGGGTATGAAGGGCGCGTTCTTCTCCTTGGAGATGTCGGATATACTTGTTGCGCACCGATTGTTCGCTATTCATGCCAAGGTTTCATCCAGTCGCATTGCCTCCGGCCGTCCGAACGCAGATGAGTGGAAACGAATAAACGACTTTTCAGATGTTATGGCAGCATCTGGCATGCATCTGTACGATGACATGTTTAAACTAACGGAGATAGTGAGCGAGGTGAAGCGGTTGAAATCAGACACGGGTATTGACTTCGTTATGATCGACTACCTTCAATTGATCTCAACCAAGAAGTTAGGCAACCGGGAGCAGGAGATCAGCTATATCTCCCGGACGTTGAAGAACTTGTCAACCGAATTAGACATTCCGGTCATTGCCTTGTCGCAATTGAGCCGGGCCGTTGAGACACGCGGAGGTGATCACCGACCTAAACTGTCTGATCTTCGGGAATCCGGTTCATTGGAGCAGGACGCAAGTACCGTTACGTTCTGTTACCGACCTTCGTACTATGGCTTCACCGGGGATGCAGGGGAAGACTTGAGTGAAAAGGCATACTTGATCATTGCCAAGCATCGAAACGCTGAGCTTAGGGACGTTGAGTTGATGTATAATGAGAAGTTGAACCAAGAGTGGTGCAGTTCGATTATGAACGATCCGTTTACCGAGAATGCGAATAATGCGATCCAACCGAATCTTGAATTTTAAAACGAAATACTTAAACCTTGGTAGTATGAAATTAACTGACAAACTTAGAATTACACATGAGGACAATATGCAAATGATGGCTCGTTATCCTGACAACTATTTTGATTTGGCTATTGTTGATCCGCCTTACAAAATTGCGTCACAGCAAAAAAGAGGGGTTGGAAGCAGAATTGATAAAACCGGTAAAATGAACGGGGGGAACAACGAGTTGCCGTCAAAAGAATACTTCGACGAGTTGTTTAGGGTGAGTAAAGGGCAGATAATTTGGGGCGCAAACAACTTCGAAGGACTCCCTCGAACTGAATACTTTACAGTTTGGAACAAAGAGCAGAGTGTCGATAATTTTGCGTCACTAGAATATGCGTGGGTGAGTATGTCGATAGGTAAACCAGCCAAGATGTTTACCTATTCCATCCACAAACACAATGCAAGCAAAGGAGACAAGATACACCCAACAATGAAGCCGATCAAACTGTACGAATGGCTATTGATGAATTATGCAAAGCAAGGGGATAAAATACTTGATACCCACCTCGGTAGTGGTTCAATCGCGATCGCCTGTCATAATTTAGGATTCGAACTAACGGCCTGCGAACTTGATAAAGACTACTATGATGCAGCTATAAAACGCATTCAAAATAGAGTCAATAATAAAGACTTGTTCGACCTTATTCGGGAGGCTGATTCTTATTTAGAATGATTCCAAATTACACATAAAGTTTGCGTAATTGGAAATTGTTCGTATCTTTGGTGAAACAAAACTATAAACATGAAACTAACATTAAAAGAACAAGTTATACTCGACGTCTGTCGAGATATTGACGCGTGGGAGATAGCACAGGAGAAGCCAGCGTTTTC
>Ga0079224_100004380_pt1 | contig 18227 bp, 18 predicted proteins | sample Stecom2015_FD_80414 | JGI IMG/M metagenome (GOLD analysis project Ga0079224, IMG submission 80414) | Agricultural soil microbial communities from Utah to study Nitrogen management - Steer compost 2015 | ecosystem: Environmental > Terrestrial > Soil > Agricultural land | place: USA: Utah...
CGCCGCAATGCGCGGCGAAGGTAACCGTTTCGGCGTCGAACGTGCGGAGCGGGCTACGAGCCGGGGACGTCGTCGCATACGGTAGATGGGTGAGTGGTGCCCAGTCTGAAGCGAAGGCAAGCGTCTGGCCGGCGGTGTTCACCTGGCGCGCCTACGACGACCCGCGGATGGAATCGGTCCGGGTGAACGTATCCGGCAACCGGATCAAGGCCTACGGCCGGATCGTCGCCGGCGCGTCCGATCTGCACCCGGCGTTCAGTGCCTCCTACGATTTGGTGACCGATGAGGCCGGGGCGACCCGGCGGCTGTCGATGACGGTCACGCTCGCCGAGCGGGAACGCCAACTGTCGATCTCCCGCGACGAGGAGAACATGTGGCTGGTGCAGGATCACCAGAACCAGACCAAACGCGCACCCTATGACGGCGCGCTGGACGTCGACGTGATCTTCAGCCCGTTCTTCAACGCGCTGCCGATCCGGCGCACCGGGCTGTACAAGCGCACCGACTCCATCACCCTGCCGGTCGTCTACGTGCGGCTGCCGGAGGTCACCGTGGAGGCGGCGACCATCAGCTACAGCAGCGCCCCCGACGGCATCAAGGTGGTCTCCCCGGTGGCCGACACCACCGTCACCGTCGACGACGACGGTTTCATCCTCAGCTATCCCGGACTGGCAGAGCGGATCTGATCACCCCGCCGGCCCGACCGGCGGCGGCCAGTTCCTCCCGCCAGCCCTCCTCACCGATCACGACCGCCATGATGTCGGTGCGCCCGAAGCTGTCGTAGCGCATCCGCGCGGCGTGACCGGCCTCCACCAGCTCGGCCACCGAGCCGTTGTGCGCCAGCGCCTCACGCGCGGCGGTCAGCAGTTCCAGGGTGCGGTCCAGCGCCGGCAACAGCTGGTCGGCGTTGTTCTCGCACATCGCCCGCACCAGATCGGGTGCGGTCGCCGCGACCCGGGTGCCGTCCCGGAAGGAACCGGCGGCCAGGGAGAACGCCAACGGCACCTCGCCGGCCGTGATCGCCAGCGCCTCGGCGAGCAGATGGGGCAGATGCGAGACGCTCGCCGCGGCGGCGTCGTGCTCATCGGAGCGGGCCGGCACCACCACCGCGCGGCAGTCCAGCGCCAACTCCATCACCATCGCCCAGATCGCCGGGTCGACGTGGTCGTCGACGCTGACCACCCACGGGGTGCCGGCGAACAGGTCGGCGTCCCCGGCGCTCCAGCCCGAGTGTGCGGTGCCGGTCATCGGATGGCCGCCGACGAACCGCGCGAGCATCCCGTGCGCGCGGACCTCCTCGAGGACGGCGCCCTTGACGCTGACCACATCGGTCAGCGGGCAGTCGGCGGCCTCCTGGGCGATCCGTTCCAGCAGCATCGGCACCGCGAACATCGGCACCGCCAACACGATCAGCGCCCGCTGTTCCGCGGCCCGGGCCAACGCCTCGTCGAGGTGCTCGGTGGCGTCGAACCCCTCGGCGCGCGCCGCCGTCACACCGTCGATGGACCGGTTGTAGCCGAACACCTCACGTCCGGCGGCCCGGGCGGCACGCATGATCGACCCGCCGATGAGGCCGAGCCCCAGCACACAGATCGGGACCTTCGTCACGCTCCAAGGTTGGCACAACCACTCCGGTCGCCGGAGGTCAGGTCGCCCAGGTCGGGTCCGTTCGCGGCGCTAGTCAATCCCCTGGCCGCGGACTACCGTAGGCGCACATGGGAGCACAGGGTGCACCGGCGCGCAAACCCGGCGCCGACGATATCGAGGGCTTCGGTGTGGCCGTCGTCCGCGAAGACGGCCGGTGGCAGTGCTTCCCGATGCGTCGCGCCGCACTGCGCAGCCTGGCCGCCGCGGAACGGGAGCTGTGTGAGATGCGCGCCGCCGGACCGGTTTTCGGACTGCTCGACATCGACGACGAATTCTTCATCATCGTGCGGCCGGCGCCGTCGGGGACCCGGCTGCTGCTGTCAGACGCCACTGCCGCGCTGGATTACGACATCGCCGCCGAAGCGTTGGAACGACTCGACGCCGACATCGACGAGGACGACCTGGAGAGTGCCGACCCGTTCGAGGAGGGCGACCTCGGGGTGCTGGCCGACATCGGGCTGCCCGATGCGGTGCTCAGCGTCATCCTCGACGAGATCGACCTGTACGCCGACGAGCAGCTCGGCCGGATCGCCGGTGAGATGGGATTCGCCGAGGAGTTGGCGGCGGTCCTCGAGCGGCTGGGTCGGTGAACCGACGGGATGATCGGGTCGGTGACCGACGAGGACATGATCCGGGCTGCGCTGACCGCCGCGCGCGAGGCCGGGCCGCGTGATGTGCCGATCGGGGCGGTGGTGTTCGGGCCGGACGGCGGTGAGCTGGCCCGCGCCGCGAACGCCCGCGAACAACTGGGCGACCCGACTGCGCACGCCGAGGTGCTGGCGTTGCGGGCGGCCGCACGGCGATTGGGCGACGGGTGGCGGCTGGAGGGCGCCACCCTGGCGGTCACCGTCGAACCGTGCACGATGTGCGCGGGTGCGCTGGTGCTGGCCCGGGTGGCGCGGCTGGTGTTCGGCGCCTGGGAACCCAAGACCGGCGCCGTCGGATCGTTGTGGGATGTGGTCCGCGACCGCAGGCTCAACCACCGGCCGGAGGTCCGGGGCGGGGTGCTGGCCGCGGAGTGCGCGGCCCCGCTGGAGGAGTTCTTCGCCCGGCAGCGCGACCCCGATTCACCCCGCGGTTTGGGCTGACGCCGGGTGCGTCGGTAAGCTTCGACCCGGTGGCGTGTCCGAGCGGCCGAAGGAGCACGCCTCGAAAGCGTGTGAGGGCAACCCCCTCCGTGGGTTCAAATCCCACCGCCACCGCCACACCGGCCCACAGGGCTGGCGATCAGTCGGCAACGTCGCCGGCGGCGCCCTGCGTCAGGACGCCGCCGGTGCTCGCCAGTCGCTGACCGGCTCGAATGTTCAGGAACCGGGGCAGGTCACCTCGATCTCGAACGGTTTGCTCACCATCCCCGCGCCCGGATCGGCGATATCGGCCCCGGTCGCGGTACCGGTGATCTTGTAGGTGTCGCCGTCCTTCTCGGCCGCCGCCTCACCCTGGCCGGTGCCTTCCTGGTATGTCAGCGCCACACCGTCGACATTGCCCAGCGCGACCTGGCTGACCTGCGGTTCGTCGCCGGTGGAGACCGTCGCGCTGATGCCCTGGGTGGCGTCGCCGATCGCGATCATCACCGTGTCACCGGTCTGGGTGCACGCCACGGTGCCCTGGATCTCCTGCTCCTGACCGTCGATGGAGACGGTCGCCGCGCCCTCGGCGGCCGCGCCGGTGGTGGTCGTCTCCTCCTCCTCGACGATCACCTCGTCGACGGCCTCCCCGGTTGTGGTCTCGTCCGCCGCGGTCGAGCCCTCGTCATTGGATGAACAGCCGGCCAGACCGGCGACGACCAGGGCGGCGCCCCCGATCGCGGCCAGTAAACCTCGATACATGAACAGTCCTCCTCCTGTTGTGAGATGACCCATCAAGATCGGCGGGACATCGTGGCCCAGTATGATGCTCGGCCCGCCGGCAGGCGGCGAAACGGACAAAAATCGGCGTGAACCGTCGGCGGCCGGGCGAATTCTGTGACTGCTGAGCACGAATGCGTCAGGCGGTGCCAATCTCTTGATGCGGCAAGCGTTTCGGAGTCGACTGGATGTCTCTACGTACTCGCGGAACCGATTGCACCGCAACCAATCCGGCGGTAGATGGCGGCGGCGGGTGCACCGCGCCGGGCGGCCGGGTGGCGGTGGGGTATGAATACTGGCGTGACCAGCGATTCATCCGGACCGTTCTTCAGTGTCGGCACAGAGCTGCCCGGGCGGCTGGGACGTACCGGTGTGATCCGCACCCCGCACGGTGAGATCCACACACCCGCGTTCATCCCGGTCGGCACCCAGGCGACCGTCAAGGCGGTGCTGCCGGAGACAATGAAAGAGCTTGGCGCACAGGCTGTCCTGGCCAACGCCTACCACCTCTATCTGCAGCCGGGCCCGGACATCGTGGCGGAGGCGGGCGGACTGGGCGCGTTCATGAACTGGCCGGGGCCGACGTTCACCGACAGCGGTGGATTCCAGGTGCTGTCGCTGGGAGCCGGGTTCCGCAAGGTGTTGGCGATGGACGCCAACCGGGTCCAGGCCGATGACGTGATCGCCGAGGGCAAGGAACGTCTCGCCCATGTCGACGACGACGGGGTGACGTTCCGGTCACATCTGGACGGTTCCACCCACCGGTTCACCCCGGAGAAGTCGATCGGCATCCAGCGCAGGCTCGGCGCGGACATCATCTTCGCCTTCGACGAGCTCACCACGCTGGTGAACACCCGCGGCTACCAGGAACGATCCGTACGGCGCACCCACGAGTGGGCGGTGCGCTGCCTGGTCGAACACCACCGCCTCCGTGCCGCACACCCGGAACTGCCGCGGCAGGCGCTGTTCGGGGTGGTGCAGGGCGCCCAGTACGAGGATCTGCGCCGGCAGGCCGCCCGCGGGCTCACCGAGATCGGAGCCGGCCCCGGACCGGCCGAGGGGCTCGGCTTCGACGGCTACGGCATCGGCGGTGCCCTGGAGAAACAGAATCTGGCGACCATCGTCGGCTGGGTCAGCAGCGAACTGCCGCCGGACAAACCCCGCCACCTGCTCGGCATCAGCGAACCCGACGACCTGTTCGCCGCCGTCGCCGCGGGCGCGGACACCTTCGACTGCGTCTCGCCGTCGCGGGTGGCGCGCAACGCCGCGGTGTACTCGTCGACCGGCCGGTTCAACGTCACCAACGCCCGCTTCCGGCGCGACTTCAACCCGATCGACGACGGGTGCGACTGCTACACCTGCGCCCACTACACCCGTGCCTACCTGCACCATCTGTTCAAGGCCAGGGAGCTGTTGTCGGCGACCCTGGCCACCATCCACAACCAGCGCTTCATCATCCGGCTCGTCGACCGGATCCGGGAGTCGATCGTCGCCGGCGAGTTCGACGAACTGCGTGAGCACACCTTGGGGCGCTACTACGGGGGCCGCCGCTACGGAACAATGGCCACATGACCGTCGAGGCCGATCCGCAGATACTCCTGATGCAGATGCTCGATCCGGCCAACCGGTCGGATCCGTATCCGGTGTATCGGCGGATCCGCGAACGCGGACCCGTGCAGCCGGCGGGTGGCAACGTCACGGTGTTCTCCAGCTACGCCGACTGCGACGCGGTGTTGCGCCACCCGGACTCCTGCAGCGACGGACTCAAGTCCACCATCACCCGGCGTCAGCTCGCCGAGGGCAAGGACGTGCGCCCGCTCGGGCCGCCCGGATTCCTCTTCCTCGACCCGCCGGACCACACCCGGCTGCGCGGTCTGGTGAGCAAGGCGTTCGCCCCGAAGGTGGTGCGGGCGCTGGAAGCCGACATCGCCGCGATGGTCGACGAACTGCTCGCCGCCGCCGAGCCCGGCGGCGAACCGTTCGACGTCATCTCCGGGCTGGCCTATCCGCTCCCGGTGACGGTGATCTGCCGGCTGCTGGGCGTGCCGATCGAGGACGAACCGAGATTCCGGGACGCCTCCGCGCTGCTGGCGCAGGGGCTCGACCCGTTCCTGACGGTCACCGGGCAGGCGGCGGACGGACACGAGCAGCGGGTGGCTGCCGGCCAGTGGCTGCGCGGTTACCTCGGTGAACTCCTCGAGGCACGGCGGGCCGACCCGCGCGACGATCTGATGTCGGCGCTCATCGAGGTCGTGGAGTCCGGTGATCAACTCAGCACCGAGGAGATCATCGCCACCTGCAACCTGCTGCTGGTGGCCGGCCACGAGACCACCGTCAACCTGATCGCCAACGCCGTGCTGGCCATGCTGCGCACGCCCGGCCAGTGGGCGGCGCTGGCCGCCGACCCGCAGCGGGTCTCCGCGGTGGTGGAGGAGACCCTGCGTTACGACCCGCCGGTGCAGCTGGTGGCGCGGGTCGCCGGCGCGGACATGACGATCGGCGGCGTGAGCGTGCCCGAGGGGGACAGCATGCTGTTGCTGCTGGCCGCGGCGCACCGCGACCCGGCGATGTACGACCGGCCCGACGTGTTCGACCCGGACCGCGGGCCGATCAGGCATCTGGGGTTCGGGCGGGGCATCCACTTCTGCCTGGGCGCACCTCTGGCCCGCCTGGAGGCGGCGATCGCCCTGCAGCAGATCACCGCCCGGTTCCCGCGGGCCCGGCTGGCCGGGCAGCCGGTGTACAAGCCGAATCTGACTCTGCGCGGAATGCAGAGCCTGCACATCACGGTGTAGCGGGCCAGATCCAGGGTGAGCGGGGCAGCGCCGCCGGATCGAACTGGTCGAGCAGTTCGGCGAGGTTCGAGGCGGGCCAGCCCAGCGAGGCGCTGATCAGTTCGAATGCCCGCCGCACCCCGAGCTCCGGCAGCGTCACCGCGCCGTCGCGTTTGGCCAGCCGTTTACCCGCGGTGTTGAGCACCAGCGGCACATGGGCGTACTGCGGGGGCCGGTGGCCCAGCAGCCGGGCCAGATACGCCTGACGCGGCGCCGAACTCAACAGATCGTCCCCGCGCACCACCTGATCGATGCCCTGGGCGGCGTCGTCGACCACCACCGCCAGGTTGTAGGCGGGCACCCCGTCGCCGCGCAGCACCACGAAGTCGTCGACGTGGCCGTGATAGCTGCCGTGCAGCAGGTCGGTGACCGCATGGTGGGTGACGTCGGTGCGCAGCCGCAGGGCCGGCGGGCGCCCGGTCTCCCGGCGCCGCCGCTCCCGCCGGCTGCGGGTGAGATCCCGGCAGGTGCCCGGATAGGCGCCCTGCGGCGCATGCGGAGCCCGCGGCGCCTGGGCGATATCCTTTCTGCTGCAATAACATTCGTAAACCAGATCGTCGGCGACGAGCTTGTCGACGACGGCCTGGTAGATCGGCCGGCGCCGCGACTGCCACACCACCGGACCGTCCCAGGTCAGGCCGATCGCCTCGAGGTCGCGCAACTGGCGGGCCGCGGTCCCGGCATCCGTGCGCTCGTCGAGATCCTCGACGCGGATCAGGAATCGGCGGCCGGTGCTGCGGGCGAACAACCAGGCCAACACGGCGGTGCGCAGATTGCCGATGTGCAGGTCAGCCGACGGGCTCGGCGCGAACCGGCCCGCACCGGGGGAACTGCTCACCCGCGCCATTAAACCGCGCGGCGCGGTGGCCGGTCACCGGCGGGTGGCCAGACCGGCCCGGGCCTGCTCGACATGTTCCGGCCACCGGTTGCGGTTCACCGGGTGCACCGCCGAATCGCCTGCGAAGGCGCTGGAGATCACCACGTCCGGGGTCAGCGTGGCCAGCAGCTCCAGGCTGTGATCCAGACTGCGGGCGTCGCTCATCCCCGGCAGGTAACCGGCCGTCCATGCGCCCGAGGCGTCGACGTAGAGGGTGTCGCCGGTGAACAGGTAGCGGGCACCGCCCGACCCGGCCACCAGATAGCAGACGCTGCCGGGGGTGTGGCCCGGCGTCGGGATGACCTCGATCCCGTTGTCGTCCACATGCCGTCGATCCAGCGGCACGTCGATGGTGGCGTGGGCGCTGATCTCCGCCGATTCGGCGGCCGGCGCGTGCAGCCGGGACCCGAACCGCCGGGCGATCCGGGCCAGCATCGGGCCCGCCTCGTCGCGGTGGGACAGGTACTGGTCGGCGATGCCGCCGAGCTGTTCGATCGCGTCGAAGTCGGCGTCGGTGGCCACCGAGTAGAACAGTGCGTTGCGGCGGCCGCCGGTCCACAGGAACGCGTGGGTGGTCAGGCCGGGGAACGGGGAGTCGGTGCGGGTCTGCCAGAGGGTGGGGAGGACTTGGTGCATGGGACCAGCGTGCAACCTCAACCGAAGTTCAGGTCAAGCCCTTCGGCCGGGGTTCGTTCCGGACCGGTGGCGGGCTGGTTCAGACTGTGTGCATGTCCGGACTCCCGCGCGACCATGAGCGCCATGCCCGCACCGTGCTGCCGGCCTACGGGCGGGATCCGGACACCCCGCTGCGACTGCTCAGCGTGTCGGAGAACGCGATCTATCTGGTCGACGACCCCGATCCCATGGTGCTGCGGGTGCATCGGCCCGGCTACCACTCGCCGGCCGCGATCCGCTCCGAACTGAGCTGGATGACCGCGCTGCGGGAGCAGACCACGGTGGCGACGCCGCGGGCGTTGCGCACCGTCGACGGGCGGGACGTGGTGGCCGCGCAACCGGACGGTTCCCGCGGATCCCCGGTGTACGTGGACGCGGTGACGTTCATCCCCGGCTGCACCGCCGAGGAGCAGCCCGACGCGGTCGGGTTCGAGGACCTCGGGCGGATCACGGCCGTCATGCACCGTCATGTGCAGAGCTGGTCTCCACCAGCGGGTTTCACCAGGTTCCGCTGGGACATCGACACCACGATCGGAGCGCATCCCCGGTGGGGCAGTTGGCGGCACGCCGCCGGACTGACCCCCCGCGACATCGACGTGGTCGAGCGGGCCGCCGCGGCCGTGACCGCCCGGCTGATCGAGTTCGGTTACGCTCCGAACAAATTCGGTCTCATTCACGGTGACCTGCGGATGGCGAATCTGATGATCGACCCGGCCGATCCCGACGCGCCGATCACCGTGATCGACTTCGACGATTCCGGATGGTCCTGGTATCTGGCCGATCTCGGCGCGGTGGTGTCGTTCATCGAGCACACTCCGTTGGCGGAGAGCATCATTGCCGACTGGTTGTGTGGCTACCGGGAGGTATGTGAACTGCCGCAGGCGGATCTGGAGATGGTGCCGACGTTCGTGATGCTGCGCCGGCTGATGCTCACCGGATGGATCGCCTCGCATCCGGACGCCGATGCCGCAATCACCTACCGCGACGGCTACCCGGAGGGTACGGTGCAGTTGGCTCACCGGTACCTCGGGGACCGGAACTGGCTGCGGGACGCGGTGTTCTCCACCCGGGTCTGAATCGAGGTTTAGCAGACGGCCCGCGGTGGGAACCAGAACAGGCCGTGTCGTCACGGCTGGTTGATGGCGACTGACAACAGGAGAGATCTCTTGACCACGGAGCGCACCGACCCGCCGCAGGATCCGTCCGTCGAGCAGGAGCAGCCACCCGGGGGTGCTGCGCAAGGCGATCGCGGCGTCGGCGGTCGGAAACGCCACCGAGTGGTTCGACTACGGCCTGTACGCCTACGGCGTCACCTACATCTCGGTGGCGATCTTCCCCGGTGACGGGGCCACCGCCACCCTGCTCGCGCTGATGACCTTCGCGGTGTCGTTCCTGGTGCGCCCGCTCGGCGGCTTCGTGTGGGGGCCGCTCGGCGACCGGCTGGGCCGCCGCCAGGTGCTGGCGATCACGATCCTGCTGATGGCCGGCGCCACCTTCTGCGTCGGCCTGGTGCCCAGCTACGACTCGATCGGGCTGTGGGCGCCGGTGCTCATGGTGATCCTGCGGATGATCCAGGGCTTCTCCACCGGCGGCGAATACGGCGGGGCGGCCACCTTCATGGCCGAATACGCACCGTCGCGGCGCCGCGGCCTGCTGGGCAGCTTCCTGGAGTTCGGCACCCTCGCCGGGTTCTCGCTGGGCGCGCTGATGATGCTGGGCGTCTCGCTGATGCTCTCCGACGACCAGATGAACACCTGGGGCTGGCGGGTGCCGTTCCTGATCGCCGCACCGCTCGGGCTGATCGGCCTGTATCTGCGCAGCCGGCTGGACGACACCCCGATCTTCGGGAACTGCAGGAGTCGGATCGCGAGGAGAAGTCGATCTGGACCGAGTTCAAGGATCTGCTGGTCGAGTACCGGGGCCAGATCCTGCGGCTCGGCGGGCTGGTGGTGGCGCTCAACGTCGTCAACTACACCCTGCTGAGCTACATGCCGACCTATCTGCAGACCTCGATCGGGCTGTCCACCGACACCGCGCTGGTGGTGCCGATCATCGGGATGCTGTCGATGATGGTGTTCCTGCCGTTCGCGGGGCTGCTCTCGGATCGGTTCGGCCGCAAACCGATGTGGTGGATCTCGCTGGGCGGGCTGCTGGCGCTGGTCGTGCCGATGTTCATGCTGATGTCCACCAGCGTCCCGGGCGCCATCATCGGGTTCGCGGTGCTGGGGCTGCTCTACGTGCCGCAGCTGGCCACCATCTCCGCCACCTTCCCGGCGATGTTCCCCACCCATGTGCGCTACGCGGGCTTCGCGATCGCCTACAACGTGTCGACGTCGCTGTTCGGCGGCACTGCCCCGGCCGCCAACGACTGGCTGATCCAGCAGACCGGCAACAACCTGATGCCGGCCTTCTACATGATGGCGGCCTGTCTGGTCGGGATGCTCGCGCTGGTCAAGCTGCCCGAGACCGCGCGCTGCCCGATCGGTGGCACCGAGATCCCGGGCACCGAGGACGCGCCGCCGCCGGTGGAGTACGACCTGGTGGGCAACCGCTGACCCGTCTGGTCCGGGCCGCCCGGACCGATGACTCGGCGCCGCAACGATGGTCTGAACCGGCATGAAGGCAATAATGGGACGGGTGGATCTCCCCGTGCTGCCGCCGCTGGAACCGATGCTGGCCAAGGCGCAGGCCGAAGTCCCCGACGAACCCGGCGTGTGGTCGTACGAACCCAAATGGGACGGCTTCCGGGCGTTGGTGTTCCGGGACGGCGACGAGGTGATGCTGCAGTCCCGCAACGGACGCGAACTCGGGCGCTACTTCCCGGAACTCGTCGAGGCGTTGCGCGACGAACTGGCCGACCGCTGCGTGCTCGACGGCGAGGTGGTGGTGCCGCGTGAGATCGACGGCCGGGTGCGGCTGGACTGGGAGTCGCTGAGCCAACGCATCCACCCGGCCGCGAGCCGGGTCGCCATGCTCGCCGAGCAGACCCCGGCGCACTTCATCGGGTTCGATGCCCTGGCCACCGGCGCGACATCACTGCTCGACGAACCGTTCCGGGTGCGCCGGGACGCGCTGAACGAGGCGGTGCGGAGCAAGCAGTGGTGCCATGTCACGCGCACCACCGAGGACCCCGAACTGGGCGCCGAGTGGTTGCAGACCTTCGAGGGCGCCGGCCTCGACGGGGTGATCGCCAAACGGCTCGACGGACCGTATCTGCCGGGCAAACGCGAGATGGTGAAGGTCAAACACGTCCGCGACGCCGACTGTGTGGCGATCGGATACCGCATCCACAAGAGCGGAGAGGGAGTGGGGTCGATCCTGCTCGGGCTGTACACCGGGGACGGGGAGCTGCGCATGGTCGGCGGCGCGGCGTCGTTCACGGCCAGGAACCGGCTCAGACTGCTCGCTGATCTGCAACCGCTGCGCATCGGGAACGAACTGCGCGAGGGCGAGCCCAGCAGGTGGAACTCCGCGGCGGACAAGCGGTGGATCCCGGTCCGTCCGGAGAAGGTGTGCGAGGTCGTCTACGACCAGATGGAGGGCAACAGCGTCGACGGTCGGCGGTTCCGCCATGCGGTGCGGTTCGTGCGGTGGCGACCGGACCGCGATCCGCGCAGCTGCACGTTCGACCAGCTCGAGGTGCCGTTGCACTACGATCTGTACGACGTGCTGGAGCAGGCCTGATGGCGCAGAAGCACGGGGCGGCAACCGAACTGGACATCGACGGGGTCAAGGTCCGGTTGACCAGCCCGGACAAGGTGTACTTCCCGAAGCTCGGTGCCGCCGGGACCAAGGTCGCGCTGGTGGACTACTACCGCTCGGTGAGCGGGCCGATGGTGACGCTGCTGCGCGACCGTCCCACCCACCTGCAGCGCTTCCCGGACGGTATCGAGGGTGAGGAGATCTACCAGAAGCGGATCCCGCAACGGCATCCCGACTACCTGCAGACCTGCCGGGTGACCTTCCCATCCGGCCGCACCGCCGACGCGCTGCAGATCACCCATCCGGCGGCGATCGTGTGGGCGGCGCAGATGAGCACCATCACCTTCCACCCGTGGCAGGTGCGCTGCCCGGACACCGAACATCCCGACGAGTTGCGCATCGACCTGGATCCGCAGCCCGGCACCGGTTTCGCCGAAGCCCGCACCGTGGCGGTCGACGTGCTCAAGCCGCTGCTCGACGAACTCGGGCTCACCGGATACCCGAAGACGTCCGGCGGCCGGGGGATCCACATCTTCCTGCGGATCGCCACCGACTGGGACTTCATCGAGGTCCGCCGCGCGGGTATCGCGTTGGCGCGTGAGATCGAGCGTCGCGCACCGGATCTGGTCACCACGTCGTGGTGGAAGGAAGAGCGCGGCGAGCGGATCTTCATCGATTTCAACCAGAACGCCCGCGACCGCACGTTCGCCTCGCCCTATTCGGTGCGCAAGACACCGATCGCCACCGTGTCCACCCCACTGTCGTGGGACGAACTGCGCGACGCCGACCCCGATGACTACACCATGGCCACCGTGCCGGATCTCATTGCCGCCCGGCCGGATCCGTGGGCCGGCATCGACTCGGTGGCGCACTCCCTCGAACCATTGCTGGCGATGGCCGAGGCCGACCAGGAACGCGGACTGGGTGATCTGCCGTACCCGCCGAACTATCCCAAGATGCCGGGCGAGCCCAAGCGGGTGCAGCCGTCGCGGGACACCGACCGCAAGGAGACCTGACCGGGTCGGTCAGGCTCACACCCGGACCACGCCGCGGGCCTGCGGGAGCGGCAGATCGTTGTAGGTGGCGATCCCGGGTTCCGCGGCGACCACCGCCGGGATCATGTGGATCGGCGGCATCGCGGTCATGATGTGGCCCAGCACCATGAACTCCTCCATGGTGGTGGCGCCGAAGTCCGGCGGGGGCAGGAAACCGATCTCCATGTTGACCGTCGGCCGGCCGTCCACGGTGATCTTCCAGCCCTCCCGTTCGAGCTGCCAGTTCGGCTCGAGGGTCTGCCCCTTCTTCCACCGCACGTTGAGGTCGATGAGGGTGCGCCCGCCGACACGGCCCTGCCAGCTCGCGTACACCCCGGCCACACATCCGGCGCCGATCTTCCACGACCCCAGGTCGAGGTCCTCAGTGGTCTGGGCGTATTCCGCCTCGCAGACGATCTCGTCGAGCTCGACGCCCAGCGAGTCGGCGATCAACTGCACCGCCTCGGCGAAGATCGCGGTGCCCTGCGCGGCCATCTGCGGCAGGTTCGGATCGTCGATCGGGGTGCCGAACCCCACCGGCTTCTCGGTGGCGGGGGAGTCGTAGAAGGTGGTGTCGGACTGTTCGCAGATGGTGACCTTGTCGACCCGGTCGCACATCTGGGTGCCGATGATCGCCAACAGCTCGGCGAAGCCGGGGCTGATGCCGGAGCCGAACATGGTCGAGCCGCCCTGCCGGCAGGCCTCCTCGATGCGGTCGCGTCCGTCCCGCAGATTGTGTCCGGTGATGAAGGACGCCGACGACACCACGTTGATCCCGGCCGACAGGATGCGGACCAGTTCGTCGACGTCGATCCACATCGGGTTGTAGACCACGACGTCGGGTTTGAGCGCGAGCAGTTCGTCGACGTCGTTGGTCGCCTTCACCCCGAGCGGTTCGATGCCGGCCAGCTCGCCCGCGTCGCGGCCGACCTTGTCCGGTGACCACGCGTACACCCCGACCAGTTCGTAGAGCGGGTTGGCGGCCAGCGCCTGGACTGAACTCTTACCGACGTTTCCGGTCGTCCACTGGACGACCCGATAGGGAGTGTTGGGCACTCGCTCAGCATAGGTCGGTGGGCGGTGCCGTGGCGGCCGTTTCGGGCTAAGCGCAGCGCTTACAGATGCGCGGTCAGCGTCGCCTTCCCGGTGCGGGTCTGACCGGACGCATCGATCCAGACCAGGTCGACCACGTCGCCGGGATAGTGCCGGTCCAGGGTGTAGGCGAGGGTGGTGGCCGAGTCCAGCCGGGTGCCGTCCAGCTCGATGAGGATGTCACCGGAGCGCAGCCCGGCCGCTTCGGCGGGACCGCCCCGCAGCACGTCCTGGATCAGCACCCCGGGGCGGGTGCGCAGGGGTGCGGTGCGCACTCCCACGCCCAGCAGCGTGGGCGGTCCGATGTGCACCGAATCCGACGGCACCCGGGCGCGGATCTGATCGGCGATCGCCATCGCATCGTTGATCGGGATCGCGAACCCGCGACCGCCCGGACCCATCCGGAAGCTGACCGACGCCGCCGTGGTGATGCCCACGACCTCGCCGGCGGTGTTGACCACCGGCCCGCCGGAGTCACCCGCGCGCACCGGCGCGGCGAACTCGAACAGCCCGCTCAGCTCCTCCGACGAACCGGTGAGGGTGTCCTCGGCGGTCACCGTGCGGCCGAACTCGGTGACCGTGCCGGTCTCCCGGGTCAGCGGGGCATGGGTGCCGTTGGCGTTGCCCAGGGCGACGACGGGTTCGCCGGGCGCCAGGCTGTCGGAGTCGCCGATCGGGGCCACCGGGAGGCCGGCGGCGCCGTGCAGTTGCAGCACCGCGATGTCCTGGCGCCGGTTGTAGCCGATCAGCTCCGCGGGGAACGGCTGGCCGTTGACGGTCGCGGTGATGGTGTCCGCGCCCTGCACCACGTGGAAATTGGTCAGCACCTCCCCGTTGGGGTGCAGCACGATTCCGGCGCCGACACCGATCGCGCGCTGGTAGTCGATCCGGGTGTCGATGCGGGCGACCGCGGGCTCGACCCGGCTCGCCGCGGCGAGCACATCCGGCGGCTGCGCCACCGAGGTGACGGGGAACGCCGGACTCAGCAGACCCAGTGTCGCCACCAGCGCGATGAGGTACAGCCACGGCCGTCGAACTAGCCGGTGTGCACCCATTGTTTCCTCCCCGGGGCTGATGTCGAGAGACCGATATTGTCGGCCATCCTGGCCGTCAGATACCCAGCCTTCGATGAATGAACCCGTCGCCAGAAAAGACTAGTCGTCGGCGGCGGTGCCGCTGCGGAGCCGACGGCGTGTGCGCGCCTTGCCCGTGGGGCGCCGGTTGCGCAGCTTCCCATCGGTGGGTTCAGCCTCCGGGGGACTTTCCGCGGGATCCTCTGCCGGGGCCTCGGCGGTGTCCTCGGTGTCGCCGGGCTCGGTGTCCTCGGTGTCGCCGGCGGGCCTGCGGCCGCGGCGGGTGCGCTTCTTCGCCTTCTTCGCCTTCCCCGCCTTCACCGGTTTCGGCGGCGGCGGGGGCAACTCGGCGACGAAGGCCAGGTAGAACGCGAACATGCCGAGAAGCGCGATCGCGGCGGCCGCGCCGTAGACGCCGAACAGCCACTGACCCGCGTCGTCCAGGCTCACCCAGATCTCGGTGACCGCGGTGCCGACGATCAACACCCCGGCCAGCACGTGCAGGGCGATCGAGACGGTGCGCAGTGTCAGCGCCAGCTGCGGAGTGCCGAACTCGGGCCGCCGGGTGCGCAGCAGCGTGAAGACCACCGGCAACGCCGCGAGCCCGATCAGCACACCGGTGACGATGCGCAGCACCGTGCCCAGCGTCTCGGACAGCTGGCCGGTCAGCTCGAACCACCGGGGCAGGACGAAGAAGAAGTACAGCACCGCGGCGATGACCGAGAACGATGCGTGCCAGAGCACCGCGCCGGTCCGCCGCATGCTCCTCCTCAGGTCTGTGGATGGACGTCCGCAGGGGAACGTCCGGGGACGAACCCCGAGCCTATTGGATGAACCCTGACTTGATGAACGGGGTGCGATCGCCGACTGGCGATCGCACCCCGTCCCAGGTGCGGAGGATGCGGGATTTGAACCCGCGAGGGCTATTAACCCAACCCGCGTTCCAGGCGAGCGCCATAGGCCACTAGGCGAATCCTCCGATCGCTATCTTAGCGAACCCTGTCCAGCCCGCCCCAACCTCTCCGGTTCGGCGTACTAGACTCGCTGCTGGACCCCGCGCGGCGTCCATCCTGTGAACTCCCCCAGGGCCGGAAGGCAGCAAGGGTCAGCGGGCTCTGGCGGGTGCGCGGGGTCCCCTTGAGTTTCCTGACCGCGGCGTTAGGTGAAAGGCGCACGGGTGTCGTTCCATTCCCTCGGCCGTGATGAGCTGACTGCCCAGTACGAACTGCAACGGCGCAGCTACGCCGAGTTGCAGGCCAAGAATCTGCAGCTGGACCTCACCCGCGGCAAGCCATCACCGGCCCAGTTGGACCTGTCCAACCGGCTGTTGAGCCTGCCCGGCGACGACGACTACCGCGATGCGGACGGCACCGACGTCCGCAACTACGGCGGCCTGCACGGGCTGCCCGAACTGCGGGCCATCTTCGGCGAGCTGCTCGGCATCCCGGTGCCGAATCTGATCGCGGCCAACAACGCGAGTCTCGAGCTGATGCACGACATCCTCACGTTCGCGATGCTGCACGGCGCCCCGGACTCCACCCGGCCGTGGCTCAAGGAACCGGTGGTCAAGTTCCTGTGCCCGGTCCCCGGCTATGACCGGCACTTCGCGATCACCGAGAACCTCGACGTCGAGATGATCCCGGTCCCGATCCGCGACGACGGCCCGGACGTCGACATGATCGAGGAGCTCGTCGCGGCCGACCCGGCGATCAAGGGCATGTGGTGCATCCCGGTCTACTCGAACCCCACCGGGGTGACCGTGTCCTGGGAGAACGCCCGGCGGCTGATGCAGATGAAGACCGCGGCCAACGACTTCCGGGTGTTCTGGGACAACGCCTACGCGGTGCACACCCTGACCCACGAGTTCGAACGGCAGATCGACGTGCTGGGGCTGGCCGCGGCCGCCGGGAACCAGAACCGGCCGCTGGTGTTCGCGTCGACCTCCAAGATCACCTTCGCCGGCGCCGGGGTCAGCTTCTTCGGCGGGTCGCTGGCCAACATCGCCTGGTACCTGCAGCACGCGAGCAAGAAGACCATCGGCCCGGACAAGGTGAACCAGCTGCGGCATCTGCGGTTCTTCGGCGACGCCGACGGGGTGCGGCTGCACATGCACCGGCACCGCGAACTGCTGGCGCCGAAGTTCGCGCTGGTCGCCGAGATCCTGGAGAACCGGCTCGGCGAATCCAAGATCGCGTCCTGGACCGAACCCAAGGGCGGCTACTTCGTCAACCTCGACGTCCTGCCCGGTACCGCGAAGCGCACCGTCGCCCTGGCCAAGGCCGCCGGGATCGCCGTGACCGAGGCGGGGGCTTCGTTCCCGTACCGGAACGATCCCGAGGACAAGAACATCCGCATCGCACCGACCTTCCCGGGGCTGGACGAACTGCGCGATGCGATCGACGGATTGGCGACGTGCGCGCTGTTGGCGGCCACCGAGTCGCTTGTCGGCGCGAATCGATAGCCTGCATTCGTGGCGCTCTACCGTAAGTACCGACCCGCCACCTTCGCCGAGGTGGTCGGCCAGGAACACGTCACCGAACCGTTGTCGGTCGCGCTGTCCTCGGGCCGGATCAACCACGCCTACCTGTTCTCCGGACCGCGCGGCTGCGGCAAGACGTCGTCGGCGCGCATCCTGGCCCGCTCGCTGAACTGCGTCGAAGGTCCCACGCCGACCCCGTGCGGCAGTTGTGACTCGTGCGTCGCGCTGGCCCCGAACGGCCCGGGCAACGTCGACGTGGTGGAGCTCGACGCCGCCAGCCACGGCGGTGTCGACGACACCCGCGAACTGCGGGACCGCGCCTTCTACGCCCCGGCGCAGTCGCGGTACCGCATCTTCATCGTCGACGAGGCGCACATGGTCACCACCGCGGGCTTCAACGCGCTGCTCAAGATCGTCGAGGAGCCGCCGGACCATCTGATCTTCGTGTTCGCCACCACTGAACCGGAGAAGGTGCTGCCGACGATCCGGTCCCGCACCCACCACTATCCGTTCCGGCTGCTCGCGCCGCGCACCATGCGCGGGCTGATCGAGAAGATCTGCGCGCAGGAGCGGGTGCACGTCGACGACGCGGTGCTGCCGCTGGTGATCCGCGCCGGCGGCGGCTCGCCGCGCGACACGTTGTCGGTGCTGGATCAGCTGCTGGCCGGGTCCGAGCACGGCCCGGACGGCAGCCGGATCACCTACCAGCGGGCGCTGGGGCTGCTCGGCGCCACCGATGTCGCGCTCATCGACGACGCCGTCGACGCGTTGGCAGCCGGTGACGCCGCCGCGCTGTTCGGCGCGGTCGAGTCGGTGATCGACTCCGGCCACGATCCGCGCCGGTTCGCCAGCGACCTGCTGGAACGGTTCCGCGACCTGCTGATCCTGCAGGCCGTGCCGGACGCCGCGGCGCGCGGCGTGGTCGATGCGCCCGGCGATGTGCTGGAGCGGATGCGGGAGCAGGCCG
>Ga0079224_100004381_pt1 | contig 18225 bp, 19 predicted proteins | sample Stecom2015_FD_80414 | JGI IMG/M metagenome (GOLD analysis project Ga0079224, IMG submission 80414) | Agricultural soil microbial communities from Utah to study Nitrogen management - Steer compost 2015 | ecosystem: Environmental > Terrestrial > Soil > Agricultural land | place: USA: Utah...
CCCATCTCGAACAATGTCTGCTGCAACGCCTTCGAGTGACGGGTGGCGAACACCTCGATCATCCGCGCCACCACGCCGGCGTAGGTGGCCTCCCAGTCCACGCCCTCGATCTCGGCGAAGCGCCACCGCGCGGTGAGCGAGGTCGCCAGCATGCGGTCGTCGGTGGGTTCGAGGACGGTGAACTCGTCGCGCAGGAAGCCGGCGAACTCCGAGCCGGTCGACTTCAACAGCACCAGATCGCGCACGCCGCCGACCACCCACGCCCCCGCGGCGCCGACCGTCACGGTGGCGGTGCGGACCTGCGGCCCCTGGCGCACCCAGGTGAAATCGTGTTCGCCCGCGCCGGCCTTCGCGCGCTGCCAGGCGTAGTCGTCGACGGCGACACGGGCGGCGCGCACCGGAGCGATGTCGTCGACGAAATGCCTGGCCAGCGCGAGCCCGTAGGCCTCGATCGGGCTCAGGCCCGGGTCCTTGGCGTAGGCGTAGGCGGTCTGCTTCTGGGTGTCGGTGGGCAGGACCGCGGACTGGTCGCCGTGGACGTAGGCGTCGGCGAAATCGCCGAGCAGGGTGGTGGTGACGTTGACATCGCGGATCTCGTGGCGCGGCCCGTCACGGTAGATGCGCACGATGCGGTTCTCGGCCTTGCCGTAGCGGTTGTCCGACAGTTCGATGGGCCCGGTCAGCGGCATCGGCGCTCAACTCCCTCGGTAGGTGGAAAAGGCGAACGGGGACAGCAGCAGCGGCACGTGGTGGTGGCCGGGCCCGGTCGCGAAGGTCACCGACACCTCCGGGTAGAAGGTCTCCTGGCCGCGTGCGGCGAAGTAGGCGCCGGTGGCGAAGACCAGGCGGTAGGTGCCCGGCGCCAGACCGGCGGCCAGCTCGGGCACCCGGCCGTCGTCGTCGGTGGTGGCGCGGGCGATCGGCTCGGCGCCCGCGTGGAGGGCGACCTCGATGCCCGCCGCGGGCACGCCGCGCACGGCGTCGAGGACGTGGGTGCTGACCGATCCGCAGGCGCGCGCGCCCGGACCGGGCTCGCCGGTGTCCCGGCCGCTCATGCGCGCGTCCCTTCCCCCGGCCCGCCCGCCGCGAGCTCGTCGAGCAGCCGTCCCAAACGCACCCGGTTGATCTTCGCCAGTTCCACGCGCACCACCTCCCGTTCGGTCTGCGGATCGTTGTCCAGCCGCGCGCGCAGCACGCCGAGCAGTTCCCCGGCGTCCCGCCCGGCCGCGCACACCAGGTAGATGTGCCCGAAGCGCTGTTCGTAGGCGCGGTTGCCCGCGGCGAGGGCGTCGAGCAGCGCGCGCTCGGCGCCGCTCACGCCTGCCTGGTCGCGCGCCGACTCGGCGTCGCGGGGGCGGTCGCCGATGCGGGGATGCCCGGCGAGGGCGGCGTCGATCTCGTCCTCGCCGAGGCGGGCGAGGACCGCGTCGGAGGCCTCGAACACCCGCGCCGCGGTGCCGTAGGGCCTGCCGGCGAGCATGCCGCGCACCCAGCCGGGCGCGGCGCAGCACGCGCGCAGCGCCGCCTCGGCCCGCGCCTCGTCGAGCGCGTCGAAAGCCGCCGCGGGCTCTCCGGCCTCGCACCCCATCGGTCCAGCCCTCATCGGTCCAGGATCGGTGAGCCATGGCCCGCTCGCCAGCCGAGCGGACAAGATCACCTCCGGCGTGTCGGAACCGCCAGGGGATGGCACGGATGTTTCCGAATGGACACACACCGGCAACCCCGCCGGGTTAGCGTGACCGCCATGTCTGCCGTCGTCGTCGGGATCGTCCTCGCCGCGGGCGCGGGCACCCGGTACGGCAGGCCCAAGGCGCTGGCCGAGGGCGGCGCGTGGCTGCGCGCGGCGATCGAGGCGCTGCGCGGCGGCGGATGCGACCGGGTGGTGGTCGTGCTCGGGGCCACCGGGCCGCACCACGCGGGGCTCGGCATCCCGGCCGATGTCACGACCGTGTGGGCGGCGGACTGGGCGCGCGGGCTGTCGGCCTCGCTGCGCGCGGGACTGCGGGCGGCCGAGCGGGTGGGCGGACGCTACGCGGCGATCATGCCGCTGGACACCCCCGACGTCGGGGCGGCGGTGGTGACCCGCGTCGTCCAGACGGCTGTACAGACGCCGAGCGGGCTGGCCAGAGCGGTTTACGCGGGTCGGCCGGGTCATCCGGTTGTGATCGAGCACAGTCACTGGCCGGGCGTGATCTCGGTCTCGACAGCAGATGAAGGCGCGGCCACCTATATCCGCGCGAGGAACGATATGGTGTGCGTCACGTGCGATGACTTGGCGACGGGTGTCGACCGTGACTTCCCGCCCTTTACCGCACGTTGAGCGGAGTTGAGAACTGATGCGCGACATCGTCGACGACCTGTTACGGGTGTGGTATTCGGGTCGGACGGGCGGCCTGGCGACCGTCGTGCGCAGCGTCGGGGACGGACGCTGGCCGGTCGGCAGCGCACTGCTGGTCGACCCGGACGGCGTGGTCTTCGGCGCGGGCCTCGGCGGATCGGTGGACGACGCCATCCGGGACGCGGCGGCCACCGCCGCGCGCACCGGGCGAAGGGCCATGCACCGGCTACCCGTGCCCGCGAGCGAACCGGGGATCGCCGCGGGCGCCACCATCGATGTCTTCGCCGAACCGTTCTCCCAGCACGACTTCACCGAGTTCCCCACCGTGGCGGCCGAGATCGCCGCCAACCGCCGGGTCACCGTCTTCACCGTGGTCTGGAATCCCGACACCGATCTCATCGGCCAGCACCTCATCACCGACAAGCGGCACAACACCGAACTGGTCGCGCTGCCCGAATCCGACATCTTCGTCGCCTCCTTCGCTCCGGCCCCGCGCATGATCGTCTTCGGCGCGAACGCCTACGCCGCCGCGCTGACCGTGCAGGCGAAACTGCTGGGCTACCGGGTCACCGTCTGCGATTCCCGCGAGGAGTTCGCCGTCCCCGAGGCTTTCCCCGACGCGGAGGTGGTGGTCGACTGGCCACACCGCTACCTCAACACCCTGGCCGGCGCGGGCGAGATCGACGCAGGCACCGCCATCGTCACCTTCGTGCACGACCCGAAGTTCGAGATCCCGCTGCTCACCGTCGCGCTGCGCCTGCCCGAACTGGGTTTTCTCGGCGCGGCCGGCTCCTATGCCGCGCACCTGCGGCGCATGGAGGACCTGCGCGCCGGCGGCTTCGACGAGGCCGCGCTCTCGCGCCTGCACTCGCCCGCCGGTCTGGACGTGGGCGCGCACGGTCCCGCCGAGACCGCGGTCGCCATCGCCGCCGAACTGCTCGCGGTGCGCGCGGGCCGCGACGGCGGCTCGCTGTCCCAGCACGGCGCGGCACTGCCCGCGACCGGGGTGTTCGACGGGCGCGCGACGGTGGGCCTGTGAGGCGGGACCTGTAATTCCCCCGGCGGGGGAGCCGATTCGCACCGGCGGTGAGGGATGAACCACAGTTGCGCCCGGTGCCCGATGGGGGACAGTGGTTGTCGTGATCCTCACTGTGACAATGAATCCCGCCTACGACATGACCTACCGGGTCGAGCGATTCGAGCGCGGCAGGCCGCACCGGGTCCGCTCGGTCGAGCAGCGCATCGGCGGCGAGGGCATCAATGTGACACGGGTGCTCAACCAGCTCGGCCGCTACGCGCGCGCCACCGGCTTCTCCGACCACGCCTTCGCCGCGGCCGCCGAACTGGAACTGCCGGTGGATTTCGTGCACGCGCTGCCGTGGGTGCGGCGCACCGTGGTGATCAGCGAATCCGACGACGGCACCGCCACCGCGCTGGCCGAACCGGGCGCGCGGGTGACCAACCCGCACGCCGGCGATCAGCTCGCGGTCCGGGTGACCGGCCTGCTGCCCGACATCGGCGGCCTGGTGATCTCTGGGTCGCTGCCGGGAGGAATCGACGCGAGTCTCCCGGCAGCGATCGCCGACACCGCCATCGCGGCCGGGGTGCCCACCATCTGCGATGTCGAGGACGAGCCGCTGCGGCTGGCCGCCAAGGTGCCCGGCGTGGTGCTCATGCCCAACCGCGCCGAACTGCGCACCCTGACCGGGCAGGAGCCGCGGACGCCGAGGGAGGTGGCGCTGTGCGCGCGGCCGATCGTGGAGTCCGGGGCGAAGGCCGTGCTGGTGACCAGGGGCGCGCTCGGCATGGTCGCGGTCACCGCCGAGGGGGCGTGGACGGCGAGCCTGCCCCGGCCGCTGGCGGGCAATCCCACCGGGGCGGGCGACTCGGCGGCGGCCGCGGTGATCTCCGCGCTCGCCGAGCCCGGCGCGCCGGACTGGCCCGCCGTCCTGACCGACGCGGTCGCCACCGCCGCGGCCGCGGTCGTCATCCCGGTGGCGGGCGAGATCGACCGGAGCCTGCGCACCCGGCTCGCCCCGACCGTGCGGGTCGAAGAGCTCTCCCTGTCCTGACCGGGCTCAGCCCTGCCGCTGCTCGGCCGCCTCCGCCGCCGCCTGCTCGGCGAGTTCCTCCTCCAGCCGCCAGCCCCCGGCCGCCAGGTGTTCGGCGACCCTGGCCACGTCGCCCGGGTCGGGCTGTTCCATCGCGAAGCGGGCGATGGCCTCCACGATGGCCTCGCGCGTGATCTCGGTCTCCGGGTTGCGGCGCACCAGCTCCTCGGCGACCATCACCACCTCGTAGTCGGTCAGGTGCCGGTGCAGCACCGCGAACAGCGCCACGTAGTCGGACTTGGGCACGCCCTGCGGGTAGCCGGCGCGCAGCCAGTCCAGGATGCGCGCGAGCATGCCGGGCCGGTCGGCCGCCGCGCGATCGACAGTCTCCACCGGGTCCGCCGTGCTCGGGCCGGACGCCGTCGTATTCGCCTCGGGTTCGGTCACTGGACGACGCCTCCTACTCTCCGAAAAGGTGTATCCCCAGCCGGGCGGCCAGGAATGCCTTGGCGGTGTAGAGGATGCCCGTGAGCACCGCCGCGACGATGAGGCCGAAACAGGCGTAGGCCCCCGCCATCACGACATGGTTGCGCCGGGCGACACCGCCTTCGTCGTCGACCGTATCGGCCGAGGAGAGCAAGCGCACGCCGAGCGCGAAAACGGCGGGCAGGCCCGCGCCCAGGATCAGCGCGGCCACCAGAACGTGCCAGAGCGAACTCAGAGCGTCGATCAGGGTCTGCACGGGTTCGGCTCCTTCTACGGACGCGCGCGGCGGGTGGGCAGGGAGGGGGCGGAGTCGGCTTCCGGGGGCTCCGGCCTGCTCGCCGCGCCCGCCTGGGCGGTGACCGACTCGAAGGCCGTCGCGGCCGACACCGCGGGCCGAGCCTGCGCCGCTGTCGCGTCCGCCTCGGCGGCACCGGCGGGCGCGCTCGCGATCGTGACCTCGCCGTTGGGGGACGTGCCCGCCGGGGAGGTGCCTGCGGGGGCCGCGTCGCCGGGCCAGACGTTGACATTGGTGGTGTCGACCCGGTCGCGGCGCGAGCGCAGCCACATGAACCCGCACAGGCCGACCAGCAGCGTGAACACCACCAGGACGCCGGGCAGCCCGCCGATGCCGTGCGCCAGCGCCCAGCAGGTCGCGCCGACCAGACCCGCCATCGGCAACGTCAGCAACCAGGCCACCGCCATCCGGCCCATCACCGACCAGCGCACCTCGGCGCCCTTGCCGATGCCGGAGCCGAGGATCGAGCCGGTGGCGGTCTGGGTGGTCGACAGCGGCAGGCCGAAATGGGCCGAGCTGAGGATGATCGCCGCCGAGGAGGTCTCCGCCGCCAGGCCCTGCGGTGAATCGATGTCGACCAGGCCCTTGCCCAGGGTGCGGATGATCCGCCAGCCGCCCAGGTAGGTGCCGAGCGCGATGGCCACCGCGCAGGAGGCCATCACCCACAGCGGCAGCTCGTCGTCCTTGGTGACGGTGCCGTGCGCGACCAGAGCCAGGAAGATCACGCCCATCGTCTTCTGCGCGTCGTTGGTGCCGTGCGCGAGCGAGACCAGCGAGGCCGAGCCGATCTGGCCGATTCGGAAGCCCTTGCGCCGGATCCCCGGATCGGCGGCCGCGGTGATGCGGTAGACGGCCCAGGTGCCGATCGAGGCGACCAGCGCCGCCACCACCGGCGCGAGCAGGGCGGGCAGCATGATCTTGCCCAGCACGCCCGAGGAGCCGTCCGACCAGATGACCCCGTTCCAGCCGAGCGCGGCGATGGTGGTGCCGATCAGGCCACCGAAGAGCGCGTGCGAGGAGCTCGAGGGCAGGCCGAACAGCCAGGTCGCGACATTCCACAGGATGCCGCCGACCAGTCCGGCGAAGACGATGAGCAACAGATCCTGGCCGCTGACGGCGTCGAGCTGGACGATTCCCTTGGCCACCGTCGCCGCCACCTCGACCGAGAGGAAGGCGCCGATGAGGTTGAGCACCGCGGACAGGCCGACCGCGACGCGCGGCTTGAGCGCGCCGGTGGCGATGGAGGTCGCCATGGCGTTGGCGGTGTCGTGGAAGCCGTTGGTGAAGTCGAACGCGAGTGCGGTCGCGATGACGATCAGCAGCACCAGTAATTCGGCGGTCACCCGTCCAGTGTGCGGTAACCGAAACTTCGATTGCCATGCAGTTGCCATCCGAAAGCGCCTCGGATCGGTCCCCCTATAATGTCGATCCCATACCGTCACCGCGGGTGGTTTCCCGCAGGTAGACGGACGATCGACCGCACCTACGGACAAATCGGACACCCCGCGCCGCGGCCGGGCGCCGCGCCACAGTCGCGGTGGACGCGGGGAACAGCGCTTGGGGAACAGCTCAGGGCAGCAGGCCGCGCACGGTGTCGATGGTGTCGGCCTGATCGGCGGTCTTGTCCGGCCGGTAGCGCACCACCCGCGCGAACCGCAGCGCCACCCCGCCGGGATAGCGCGGGCTCACCTGCACCCCGTCCAGCGCCACCTCCACCACCAGCTCCGGCCACAGGTAGACGGTGTGCTCGTCGCGGGCCCGCTCGTGGCGCGGGAACTCCGCGGTCTGCCAGGCCAGCAGCGCGTCGGTCAGGCCCTTGAAGGTCTTGCCCACCATCACCGGCTCGCCGGTGCGCGGCTCACGCGCGCCCAGGTGCAGATTGGACAGGTATCCGGTGCGCCTGCCGTAGCCCCATTCCGCGCCGAGCACGATCAGGTCGAGCGAGTGCACCGGCTTGATCTTCAACCACGACCGCCCGCGCCTGCCCGCCGCGTACGGCGCGTCGAGGGCCTTGACCATCAGGCCCTCGTGCCCGGCGGCCAGCGCGCCGTCCAGGTACTCCGCCGCGGTCTCGCGGTCGGGCCGGATCAGAGCCGGGATGGTGTGCCGTCCCGCCACCGACAGCAACGCCTCCCGCCTGCGCGCGAGCGGCTCGTCGAGCAGATCCTCGCCGTCCAGGTGCAGGCAGTCGAAGAAGTACGGGTGCAGCAGTAGCTCGCGGGTGGAGTTCACCGGCGGCAGCAGCGGCGCCCCCGGCGGCAGGTGCCTGGCCGTGGCGGCGTCGAACTCCGGCGGCACGGCGTAACCGGGAACGGCAGCGAACCCGTCGGTGACCGTGCCGGCGCGCACGGCACCACCGGGGGCCGAGCCCGCGGGCACGGAACCGTCGCTGGGGGCGGCCGGGACAGCGCCCTCGGGGTCGGCGGGCGCGAGCATGGTGGCGAAGCGGCTCATCGTCTCCTGGAACGGCCGCGGCCGCCCGTCGTCGGTGAGCGCGAGGGTCTCCCCGTCGAGTACCACGCTGCGGCAGTCCAGCCCGCGGACCAGGGCGACCAGCTCGGGCACGCTGTCGGTGATCTCGCGCAGGGTGCGGGTGAACACCCGGACCGTCTCGCCCGCGCGGTGCACCTGGATGCGTGCTCCGTCCAGCTTGTGCTCGACGCTGACCTGCCCGTCGAACTCGGCGGCGGCCTCCTCCAGCGAGGCGCCGGGCGAGGCCAGCATGGGCTGGATCGGCCTGCCGATCTCGAGCCGGAAGGCCAACAGCTCCTCGGCGCCGCCGCGCAGGGCCGCGGCGGCGGTCACCGGCAGCCGCCCGGACAGCATGTGGGCGCGGCGCACCAGCGCCACCGGCACCCCGGCCGCCTCCGCGACGGCCTCGGCGACCAGTGCGGTCAGCGCGCCCTGGCGCAGCTCGCCGGTGAGCAGCCGAGGCAGGTACTCCTGCTCGGGCGCCGTCGCCGCCGACCACAGCTCGGCCAGCAGGTCCTTGCGCCGCGCGCCCGAGCCGGGACCGGACTCCGCGGCCACCCGGTCGAGGATGGACTCGACCGCGCCCACGCTGATGCGGGGCAGCGCGGCGGGCGGGGTGGCGTCCAGCCCGGCCAGCGTGCGCCAGCCCGCGCCGAGGCGCCCCTGGGTCAGTTCACCGGACAGCCACGCGGTGACCGGCCCCACCTCGGCGGGCGCGGCGGCGCGCAGCAGTCCGGCCAGGGCGGCGATCTTCGCTTTCCTTGACCGGGTCGACCGCACAGCGGCCGAGGTTCGTACGACGTCGGCGAACAGCACACATTCACGGTAACCGTGCCGGGGCGGCGCACCGGGGAGCGCGATCGCGCGCGCTGCTCGCAGCACTGTTAATTACGCGTTGGCAGGGCTGCGAAAGCGGCTCTAAACTGGCCGAATGGCCAAGACCTATGTGGGAGCGCGACTGCGGCAACTGCGCACCGAGCGCGGCCTGAGTCAGGTCGTGCTGGCCCAGCAGCTCGAGATCTCGGCCAGTTACCTCAACCAGATCGAGCACGACGTGCGCCCGCTGACGGTGCCGGTGCTGCTCAAGATCAGCGAGGTCTTCGGCGTCGACGCCACCTTCTTCTCCTCCCAGGACGACACCAGGCTCATCGCCGAGCTGCAAGAGGTCGTGATGGACCAGGAGCTCGGCATCGAGGCGGACACCCAGGAGATCGCCGAGATGGTCTCCGCCCACCCGAGCATGGCGCGCGCCATGGTGGCCATGCACCGCCGCTACCGCAACACCAGCGCCCAGCTGGCCGCGGCCACCGAGGACCGCTTCTCCGACGGCGCGGGCAGCGCCACCATCTCCAAGCCGCACGAGGAAGTGCGCGACTACTTCTACCAGCGGCAGAACTACATCCACGAGCTCGACACCGCCGCCGAGGAACTGACCAACCGCATCCGCATCCACGGCGGCGACATCGCCAACGGGGTCGCGCGGCTGCTGCGCGAGCACGGGTGCGCATCATCGAGCGCATCGACCTCGGCGAGGGCGTGCTGCACCGCTACGACCCCGAGTCGCTGCGCCTGGAGATCTCCCCGCATCTGTCCGGCGGGCAGCGCTCGTTCAAGCTGGCCGCCGAGCTGGCCTACTTCGAATGCGGCGAGCTGCTGGAAAAGCTGGTCGAGGACGGCAATTTCGCCTCCGAGGACGCCCGCAAGCTGGCGATGCTCGGTCTGGCCAACTACTTCGCGGCCGCCACCGTGCTGCCCTACACCCACTTCCTCGAGGTCGCCGAGGACTTCCGCTACGACATCGAGCGCCTGTCGGCCTTCTACTCGCAGAGCTACGAGACCATCTGTCACCGCCTGTCGACCATGCAGCGGCCGTCCCAGCGCGGTGTGCCGTTCTCGTTCGTGCGGGTGGACCGGGCGGGCAACATGTCGAAGCGCCAATCCGCCACCGGTTTCCACTTCTCCTCCAGCGGCGGCACCTGCCCGCTGTGGAACGTCTACGAGACCTTCGCCTATCCGGGCAAGATCATGACCCAGATCGCGCAGATGCCCGACGGGCGCAAGTACCTGTGGGTGGCGCGCACCGTGGAGCGCCGCGCGACCCGCTACGGCCAGCCGAGCAAGACCTTCGCCATCGGCCTGGGATGCGAAGTGCGCCACGCGAGCCGGGTGGTCTATGCCGACGGCATCGACCTCGATCAGGTCAAGGCCACCCCGATCGGCGCGGGCTGCCGGGTGTGCGAGCGAGCCAACTGCCCGCAACGCGCATTCCCGCCGCTGGGCAAAACTCTCGACATCAGCGAGCATCGCAGCTCCGTGTCGCCCTATGTCCTGAAGTAGCGGCCCGTATCCCGCGGGGCCGCAGGGCCTTTCCCGCGAAAAAGCGGCCGTTTCCTGCGAGAATCGAGTCCGAACCGGACACAACGGACGTTTCGTTCACAGAACCGAAACATCGGCAACCCACTTGTCACCGACAGATATTCCGGCGCAACAACAGCTGGCTACCGTTCGCAGCACGGATACAGCCGTTGTATACGCCAGAAGGGTTCGCCACATGTCACATCCACGTTCCACTCGCAGGCAGAAGTCCCGCCGCGTGAGCAAAGCGCTGGTCGTCCCGACCGCACTCGCCCTCACCGGCCTCCTGCTAACGGCCTGTGGCGCCAAGGACGACGCCGACTCCGACGTTGCCGCCGCCTCGTGCGTCGACACCTCGGGCCCCACCATCAAGGTCGGCTCGCTCCACTCCCTGTCCGGCACGATGGCCATCTCCGAGGTCACCGTCGCCAACTCCACCAAGCTGGCGGTCGACGAGATCAACGCCGCGGGCGGTGTGCTCGGCAAGCAGATCGAACTGGTGCTCGAGGACGGCGCGTCCGACCCGAAGACCTTCGCCGAGAAGGCCGAGAAGCTCATCAGCTCCGACTGCGTCGCCGCGGTCTTCGGCGGCTGGACCTCCTCGAGCCGCAAGGCCATGCTGCCGAAGTTCGAGAGCCTGAACTCGCTGCTGTACTACCCGGTGCAGTACGAGGGCCTCGAGGCCAGCAAGAACATCTTCTACACCGGCGCCACCACCAACCAGCAGATCGTCCCCGCGCTGGACTACCTCAAGGAGAAGGGCGTCAAGTCCCTCTACCTGGTCGGCTCGGACTACGTCTTCCCGCAGACCGCCAACCGCGAGATCAAGGCCTACGCCGAGGCCAACGGCATCGAGATCAAGGGCGAGGACTACACCCCGCTCGGCTCGACCGACTTCTCCACCATCGTCAACAAGGTCCGCACCGCCGACGCGGACGCGGTGTTCAACACCCTCAACGGTGACTCCAACGTCGCCTTCTTCCGCGAGTACACCAACGCCGGCCTGAAGGCCGCCGACATGCCGGTGGTCTCGGTGTCCATCGCCGAGGAGGAGGTCGCGGGCATCGGCGCGCAGAACATCGCGGGCCAGCTGACCGCCTGGAACTACTACCAGACCGTCGACACCCCGGAGAACAAGGCCTTCGTCGACGCCTACAAGGCCGCTTTCGGCGCCGACAAGCCCACCTCCGACCCGATGGAGGCCGCCTACGTCTCGGTCTACCTGTGGAAGGCGACCGTCGAGAAGGCCGACTCCTTCGCGGTGGCCGACATCCAGGCCGCGGCCGACGGCGTGAGTTTCGACGCCCCGGAGGGCAAGGTCACCATCGACGGCTCCAACCACCACATCACCAAGACCGCCCGCATCGGCGAGATCCGGCCCGACGGCCTGATCTACACCGTCTGGGAGTCCGACGGCCCGATCGACCCGGACCCGTACCTGGAGACCTACTCCTGGGCCGACGGTCTGTGATCTAGGAGCGCTGACCTGACGTGGATGTGATTGTCGGACAACTCTTCACCGGATTGAGCCTCGGCTCGATCCTGCTGCTCGCCGCTCTCGGCCTGTCGCTGACCTTCGGGCAGATGGGCGTGATCAACATGGCCCATGGGGAATTCATCATGGCCGGCTGTTACACGACCTATGTCGTGCAGCAGGTCATCAGCTCCGCCGGCGTCTCGCTGTTCGTCTCGCTGGCGGTCGGATTCCTCGTCGGCGGTGCGCTGGGCGCGGCGCTGGAGATGGGGTTGATCCGCTGGATGTACGACCGGCCGCTGGACACGCTGCTGGTGACATTCGGTGTGGGCCTGGTATTGCAGCAGCTGGCCCGCGACATCTTCGGCGCACCGGCCAAGAACGTGCTGGTGCCCGACTTCCTCGGCGGCGGCGTCGAGATCCTCGGCGCCGTCGTTCCGAAGACGCGCATCTTCATCCTGGTGCTGGCCGTCGTCGCGGTGACGGCGCTGGCAGCAGTGCTCAAGGCGACGCCGCTGGGTCGCCGGATCCGGGCCGTGGTGCAGAACCGCGGCCTGGCCGAGACCAGCGGCGTGTCCAGCCGATTCACCGACATCAGCACCTTCTTCATCGGCTCGGGCCTGGCGGGCGTGGCCGGTGTGGCGCTGACGCTGATCGGCTCCACCAGCCCGACCATCGGGCAGAGCTACCTGATCGACGCGTTCCTGGTGGTCGTGATCGGTGGCCTCGGGCAGATCAAGGGCACGGTCATCGCGGCCTTCGCCCTCGGCCTGCTCAATTCCTTCATCGAGTACTCGACCACCGCCTCGATCGCGAAGGTGATCGTCTTCGTGATCATCGTGATCGTGCTGCAGGTCCGCCCGCAGGGTCTGTTCACGGTCCGCACAAGGAGCCTGGCATGACCTCACTCATCGGATCCGTGCGGGACCGGCTCGGCGGATCGGGCCGCGAGTCCTCCTCGCTCACCGTGCTCGCCGGCTTCGCGGTCGCCGCCATCCTGCTGTTCGCGGTGGCGCCCGCGGTGCTCAGCGACTTCCGGCTCAATCTGCTCGCGAAGTTCCTGTGCTTCGCCATCGTGGCGGTCGGCATCGGCCTGGCCTGGGGGCGCGGCGGCATGCTGACCCTCGGCCAGGGCGTGTTCTTCGGCCTGGGCGCCTACATCATGGCCATGCACATGCAGCTGGCCGACGCGGCGAGGATGAAGCAGGACGTGCCCGGCTTCATGCAGATCGCGGGCATCAGGGAGCTGCCGACGCTGTGGCAGCCCTTCGCCTCCGCGCCGGTGACCATCATCGCCATCCTGGTGCTACCCGGCCTGGTGGCCGCGGTGCTGGGCTACGGCGTGTTCAAGCGCCGGGTCAAGGGCGCCTACTTCGCCATCCTGAGCCAGGCGCTCGCGGCGGCGATGGCGATCCTGCTCACCGGCCAGCAGATGCTCGGCGGCTTCACCGGCCTGTCGGACTTCCGCGCCTTCTTCGGCTTCAAGCTCTCCGACCCGGCCAACCGGCAGATGCTGTTCTTCATCGCCGCGGGCACCCTGCTCGTGGTGGTGGCCATCGCCCGCCAGCTGATGCACAGCCGCTACGGCGAGCTGCTGGTGGCGGTGCGCGATCAGGAGGAGCGGGTTCGCTTCCTCGGCTACGACCCGGCCAATGTCAAGATCCTGGCCTACGTGGTCGCCGCCTTCTTCGCCGGCATCGCGGGCGCGCTGTTCACCCCGATCGTCGGCATCATCTCCCCCGCCGACATCGGCATCGTGCCCTCGATCGCCTTCCTCATCGGCGTCGCGATCGGCGGCCGCACCACTCTGCTCGGCCCGGTGCTCGGCGCGATCGGCGTGGCCTGGGCGCAGACCAGCCTGTCCGAGCAGTTCCCCTCGGGCTGGACCTACCTGCAGGGCATCCTGTTCATCGTCGTGGTCGGCTTCATCCCGGCCGGTCTGGCCGGCATCTGGCCGATGGCCAAGGGATTCGTGCAGACCCGCCTGAGCACGCCCACCGGGCCGGACGCTCCCGCCGCCGCGGCCGCAGGCAAGCCTGCGCCCGCCGCCGGGAACGGCGCGGCGAGGGCCGATGCCGACACGACCGGCGGCGACGCCGCGGATCCGGCGAAGAACGAATCCGACGACACCACGCCGGACGAAGAGCAGAAGGTGGAATCGCGATGACCGCCCCCACACAGCAGCCGCGGATCGGCGGCAACGCAGGCATGGACAGCGAGTACCTCGAGATCCGCGGTCTTTCGGTCACCTTCGACGGCTTCAAGGCCGTGTCCGAGGTCGACCTGACGGTCTTGCAGGGCGACCTGCGGTTCCTCATCGGCCCCAACGGCGCGGGCAAGACCACCCTGATCGACGCCATCACCGGCCTGGTCCCCGCCACCGGCTCGGCGCAGAAATCCGGCGCCGAACTGCTCGGCAAGAAGGTGCACCAGATCGCCCGCCTCGGCGTCGGACGCACCTTCCAGACCGCCAGCGTCTTCGAGGAACTGTCGGTGTTGCAGAACCTCGACATCGCCGCGGGCGCCGGCCGCTCCTTCCTCACCATGCTGCGCAGGCGCAAGTCCGTGCTGCCCGCCATCGAGGAGGCGCTGGAGACCACCGGCCTGGCCGATCTGCGCGACAGGCCCGCGGGCGTGCTCGCCCACGGCCAGAAGCAGTGGCTCGAGATCGGCATGCTGCTGGTGCAGAACGCCTCGGTGCTGCTGCTCGACGAGCCGGTCGCGGGCATGAGCGCCGAGGAGCGGGAGGAGACCGGGAACCTGTTGCGCCGCATCGGCGCCGAGCGGGTGGTCGTGGTCGTCGAGCACGACATGGAGTTCATGCGCCAGTTCGCCACCTCGGTGACGGTGCTGGCGGGCGGCAAGGTGCTCAGCGAGGGCACCGTGGAACAGGTGCAGGCCGACCCGAAGGTGCAGGAGGTCTACCTCGGCACCGCCGCGGCCATCGGCACCGAACTGGAGACCGAGACCGACGCCGCCACCACCGCCGCCACCGACGCCGCCGCCGACACGGCGGCGAGCGACGGCGCGCCCGTCCTGGAGAAGGAGGCCTGAGCATGCTGGAGCTCGTCGACGTCAAGTCCGGCTACGGACGCACCGAGGTCATCCACGGCGTCTCCCTGACCGTGCCCGACGACAGCGTGGTGGCCATCATGGGCCACAACGGCGCGGGCAAGACCACCCTGTTGCGCACCGCGGTCGGGCTGATCGGCACCAAGTCCGGCGAGATCCGCTTCGACGGGGAGAACATCACCAAGTTCGCCCCCTCCAAGCGGGTCAAGCGCGGCATCGCCTATGTGCCGCAGGGGCAGCAGAGTTTTCCCCAGCTGACCACAGCCGAGAATCTGCAGGTGGTGGCCGACGGCCGCAAGCGCGGCAAAGCGCTGATCGACGAATCGCTCGATCTGTTCCCGGCGCTGCGCGAGCTGCTCGACCGCAAGGCGGGCCTGCTGTCCGGTGGTCAGCGCCAGCAGCTGGCCATCGCGCGGGCGCTGATCACCGAGCCGAAGCTGTTGATCCTGGACGAGCCGACCGAGGGCATCCAGCCGTCGGTGGTGGCCGAGATCGAGCGCACCATCATCGATCTCACCAAGCGCGGTGGTCTGAGCGTGCTGCTGGTCGAGCAGCACATCGGCTTCGCCCTCCAGGCCGCGCAACGCTACTACGTGCTCGAATCGGGCAGATCGACATCGAGCGGCGAGGGCGGCAAGGGTGCGGAATCCGCGGTGCGCGCCGCGATGGCGATCTGAGCCGGCCATGATGGCGCGCCGGGGGCGGGTGCCGCTGGGTGAGAAGGTCTATCACCAGCTGCGCCACGATCTCGCCTCCGGCGCGGTCGTGCCGACCGAACGCCTCAGCGAGGAACGTCTCGCCGGCGCCTATGGCGTCTCCCGCACCCCCGTGCGCGAGGCGCTGGCCCGCTTGCAGGCCGACGGCCTGGTCGAACGCCAGGCCGACGGCCTCTATCCCTACCGTCCTCGCCTCGAGGATCTCGACGAGCTCTTCGAACTGCGGATCACCCTGGAGGCGCGCGGCATCGAGCGGGTGACCGGCAAGCGCCCGGTCGCCCGTGCCCCGCGCACCCACGATCTCGACGAGGTGCGCGCCCAGCTGCGGCACTGGCGGCGGTTGCGCGATGACCCGCCCGCGCCGAGCGTCGGGTTGCTCACCGAGGACGAGCGCTTCCACACCACCCTGCTCGCCGCGGCGGGCAACACCGCTCTGGCCGAGGCCCTGCGGTCGGTGCACGTGCGGCTGCGCCCGGTCAGAATGCTCGATCTGCCCACGCCCGAGCGCATCACCGACATGATCGCCGAGCACATCACCATCGCCGAGCATCTGCTGGCGGGCGACCCCGAGACCGCGCTGGCGGTGCTCGTCGCGCACATCGAGTCCTCGCGCGCCCACGTGCTGACCCGCACCGAGCACGCCCTGGCGATGGCCGAACTCGGCCGGGCCGTGCGGGATTGAGCCCGATCACCAGCCGGTGACGGCCAGCGCGAAGACCCCCGTCGCCAGCAGCACCACGACACCCGCGCAGATTCCGGCGAGCAGTCTGCCGCGCCGGAACAGCGCCTCGGCCACCCAGTACACCGCGCCGAGGAACAGGATCGGCAGCACCGCGAGCAGCAGGATGGCCGCGACGGGCCCGAGAATCCAGCCCGCGGCGCGGAATCGGCCCCACAGCGTGCCGAGCGCCAGCGGGACCACCACGCTCCCGGCGAGACCGCCGAGGAATGCCCGCACCGGACCACCGCCGATCCACGGCACGCCGGGAACGGTCGCGGTGACCGCGCCGATCCGCAGCGTCTCCACCCCGGCCAGATCCAGCGTCGACCAGACGCCGAGCACCGCGACGGCTGCCGCGGACAAGCACAGCACGGCGAGGTAGTACCAGCGCCGCGCCGGACCCCAGTCCACCTGCCGCCCGTGGAACATGGTGGCGGCGGTGACCGCGGCCCACACCAGCCAGGCCCGCACGATCGGCGTGCCGGTGGCGATCATGGCGTCGCGGAAGACGCGGTCGGCCTGATCGCGGGTGACAGTGCGGCCGGGCGCGTAGTAGCTCGCCGCCTCGCCGGGCGACAGCACCAGCCCGTCGTGCAGGATCGCCGCGGGCAGGTGCGCCCCGGTCTTGGGCACCAGCCAGGTCAGGAAAGCGGGCACCGAGGTGAGATCGGTGGTCCAGTCCAGCTTCGCAGGCACCACGATCGGGCCGAGTTCGGAGTCGCGATAACCGATCCGGCGCAACAATCGGAACCGTTCGCGCCCCCGCTCGTCGACATCCCTGACCATGCGGAGCGTGAGATCGCTTGTCCAGCGGGCGGTGTCGAGGTCGACGCCGACCACGCTGAAGAACGGCCCACCCTCGTCCTCGACTGTGATCTCCATCACCGAATGGTGTCACCGGGCGGGCAACACCCCAGCACCCCCACGCCGCCTGCGACGAGAATGCAATACGTGATCACCGAACACGTCCTCCTGCCCGTCGTCCCCGGCCGCGAAGCCGACTTCGAAGCCACCTTCGCCGAAGCCCGCACGATCATCGAATCGATGCCCGGCTTCGGCAGCCTCACGCTCTCCCGCTCCGTCGAGAACCCCGGCAGCTACCTGCTTCTCGTCGAATGGGAACGCATCGAGGACCACACCGAAGGCTTCCGCAACTCTCCCGAGTTCCAGCGCTGGAAGGAGCTGCTGCACCACTTCTACGACCCGTTCCCCACCGTCGAGCACTTCACCCGGATCGCCTGAACCCACGTCCGTCAACCGGAACGGCAACCCGCCGAACGCAACACCTCCCACGCCGCCGACGTGTTCGCCGGCGCCTGCTGACAGAGGGCGTCCCAGCCCTTCGCCGCCTCGCCGGTCGCGAACCGCAGTTCCCAGTGATCGCGCCCCGCGGACGGCGCGACACGATCCCCTGCAACAGGCGCCCTGTCGATGACATGCCCTTCTGGACGGCAGGCCGGGTCAGCGGCCGCCGGTGGGTGGGGTGGTGGCGCCGGGGAGACCGCCGCCGACGCCGCCGACATCGGTGATGGTCCAGTCGGAGGCGCGGTCGAGGGTGACGGTGTAGGTGGCGGTGGCGGCGACGCCGTCGGGGGTCTGCTTGCTCTTGGAGGTCATGTCGACGAAGACCTGCACCACGTAGCGGTCGCCCTCGGCTTCCGACAGGTCGGCGGCGAGCAGGCGGGCGGTGGCGGTGTACTCCATCTGGCTCAGCCAGGGGCCGACCACGTCGACGGCGGCGTCGAGCTTGGGGGCCAGCTGTGCGGTGACGCCCTCGGTGAGCGCGGCGCGCCAGGCGTCCAGGTCGCGATGGTCGACCTCGGAGACGCGCAGGGCGTACCGCGCGGCGGCCGCCTCGGCGGCGGCCTCCACCTCCAGGCGCGACTGGAGGGCGGCCAGTTCGTCGGCGGAGTCGTCGGTCGCCCAGAGCACGCCGAGAACGATCGCGGCCACCAGGGAGAGGACGGCGATCACCGCGACCGCGATGAAGCCCTTGTCCGGCCCCCGGCTCGCCGTCGAACCGGCAGACGATTCAGTCGCTGCCGGTGTGCTCTTCGAGAGATCGGCCTTCACACCCGTCGGCGCCACAGCGCCCTCAGCAGATTCGCCCTCAGCAGGTTCGGCCTCAGCAGAACCTGCCTCGGCACCGGCCTCCTCGGCCCGGGCGGACTCCGGCGCCGGGGCCGACGCGGACCCGGCAGTCCCGGACCCGGCCGACCCGGCGGACGCGGCGGACGCGGCGGAC
>Ga0079224_100004382_pt1 | contig 18224 bp, 10 predicted proteins | sample Stecom2015_FD_80414 | JGI IMG/M metagenome (GOLD analysis project Ga0079224, IMG submission 80414) | Agricultural soil microbial communities from Utah to study Nitrogen management - Steer compost 2015 | ecosystem: Environmental > Terrestrial > Soil > Agricultural land | place: USA: Utah...
ATCGACGACACAACCGGACGCGACGAGCGCGCTCAGCGAGGCGGCACACAGAAGACGCATCGACATCCTCCACCCGGCGAGAGGTGGGGGGAGCCTCCCCACGGACGCGACCAGTTGCAGTCTGCGTGCCGTGGGTTATCGCCCCCAGATGTCACGTCGGTGCGGGCAGCAGCCTGGAGAGTCAGGCCCCCTCTTGCGGTGCGGGGCTCCTCGCAGGCGCGCACCTGCGGCCGATCGCCCCCGATCCGTCAGCGCGCGGCCAGGTGTCGCCCGCCGCGCTCGCGCTGGCGGCGCGCCCACGGTCTCACCTCCGGCGGGAGCTCCACGGCTCCGCCGCCCCGGTGCCAGCCGCAGGTCGCGCGCGGCGCGTGGCCGGCGGCGACGTGCTCGAGCTTGTGGTGCGGGCAGTGCGGCCCGGGCAACTGGCCGCTCGCCGCGCAGACCGTCACCTGCTCGACGCGCGGCGGCCGCGGCGGCAGGGTGAGGTGCGCGCCGCCGCCGCCGATCAGCATGCCGGCGCGCACCAGCGGCGCGGCTGCCTGCATGGCGACCAGACCCTGGGTCGGCGAGCCGTCGAAGGTGCCGGCCCACGCCGCCACCGTGAGCTCGCGGGTCACCCCGATCGCGACCGTGTCGGAGAAGCCGCGGGCGGTGCCGGTCTTGACCGCGATCGGGAACGGCAGGTCGACCGGCAGCTCCTGGCCGAACGCCGGCCGGCGCGCCTCCGGATCGGCCAGCATGTCTAGCACCAGCCAGGCGGTCTCGGCGGACACGATCCGGGTGTCGCGCGCCCGCGCCGGGCGCCACACATCGCCGGTCCAGCTCGTCACCCGGTCCACGCCGCGCGCCGGGCGCACCGCGCCGCCGCGGGCGAGGAAGCCGTAGGCGGAGGCGAGGTCGAGGAGCCGCACCTTCGCCGAGCCGAGCGCCAGGCGCAGGCCGTAGTCGTCCGGCCGGCCGGCGAGCGGGCCGAGCCCGGCGCGCCGGAGCAGCGCGATCATCGGCGCGATCCCCACCTTCTCGAGGGTGTGGACCGCGGCCAGGTTGTAGCTGCCGGCCAGCGCCTCGCGGTAGCGAACCGGGCCGCGCTCCGGCTGGGTGAGCTCGGTGGTCCGGTAGGCGGACGGCACGTCGCGGATGTCGTAGGCGATGGTCGCCGGGCTGTCGCCGCGCTCGATGGCGAGGGCGTAGACGAACGGCTTGAGCGCCGAGCCGGGGTGGCGGCGCCAGATGGTGATGTTGATCTGCCCGCCCGGCGTGTCGTGGCCGGCCGAGCCGACCATGGCGAGCACCTCGCCGGAGCCGGTGTCGAGCACCACCACGCCGGCCTGGTCCAGGTTGCGGTGGGCGAGCCCGGCGACGTGGGCGGCGACGACCTCCTCCATCCGCTCCTGCAGGCGCAGGTCGAGGGTGGTGCGCACCGTGCCGCCGCGCGCGCGCACCTCGGCCGGCAGGGTGGCGAGCACCCAGTCGACGAAGTGGCCGGCGCGCCGCGGCGCGCGGTGCAGCGACGGGCGCAGCTGCTGGGCGCGGGCCCGCGCCACCTCGTCGGCGCTGACCACGCCATGCTCGAGGAGCTGGCCGAAGACGTGCTCGCGGCGGCGCAGGGTCGCCGCGAGCCGGCGGAGCGGATCGTAGGCGGTGGGCGCGCGCGGCACCACCGCGAGGAAGGTGGCCTCGCCGATCGACAGCGACGCCGCCGGCTTGCCGAAGTAGGTGCGCGCCGCCGCCTCGATGCCGTAGGCGCCGTTGCCGAAGTAGGCGCGGTTGACGTACTGCTCGAGGATGGTCCGCTTGCTGGCGGCGCGCTCGAGCCGCATCGCGAGCACCGCCTCCTTGATCTTGTTGCGCAGCGTGCGCCCCTGGCCGGCCGAGTGCAGCATGCGGACGAGCTGCATGGTGATGGTCGAGCCGCCGTAGGCCAGCTCGCCGCGCTCGAGGTTGAGCCAGACGGCGCGGCCGACCCCGCGCAGGTCGATCCCGCGGTGCCGGAAGAAGCCCTCGTCCTCCGACACCAGGAAGGTGGCCAGCGCGATCGCCGGCACCTGATCGAGGGTGACCCAGGCGCCCGCGCCCGGCCGCCCGTCCGCCGCCGGCACCCGGGCGAGCTCGAGGCCGTTGCGATCGACCAGGACCAGCGGTCCGCCGCGATCCGGCGACAGCTCGTCGACCGGGTAGTCCCAGCCGTACACCGCGATCGCCAGCGCGCCGGCGGCGAGCGCCGCCAGGAGCGCGCCGGCCACCAGGGCGCGGCGCGCCCAGCGCCAGGCGAGGCGCGCGATCCGCCGCGCGCGGTCGGCCGCCGCCCGGCCCGCGCCGCCGCCGGCCTGGGTCACCGCCGCACCACCATGCTGCCGGCCGCCGTCCGCCCGCGCACCTCCGGCTCGTACATCGCCTCCACCTCGGCGGGCAGCGCGGCGAAGGTGCCGGGGATGGTGGCGCGCGCGTTGTACTCGAACACGTGCTCGCCGGCCGGCAGGTAGTCGGCGAACACCTGGGCGCCCTCGTCGCGCAGGTCCACGTGCACCCACACCCGCCGGCGCCAGCGGTCGGCGCCGGCGGCCACGGCGGCGTCGCCCGCCTCGGTGGCGAGCCGGCTGTTGACCGGCTCGAGCCCGGCCGGCAGCCGGTCGCGCAGCGCGACGTAGTGGCGCAGCGTCGGCGTCTTGACGGTGAGCCGCACCAGGACGAGCTGGTTGGCCCGCGGCGAGGTCACCGGCTCTTGGGTGTCCGGATCCAGGTACTCGCGGGTGATCGCGATCCCGCGATCGACCGGCGCGGACGCGGGCTCGTTGCGCGCCTCGCTCACCCTGACCGCGTAGAGCGCGCGGCCGTTGCTCTCCACCGTGAGCGTGCCCGGCGTGAGCCGCGACAGCCGGCGGCGCAGGACCAGCGGCTTGCCGCCGCGCACCGTGCGGGCCATGAGGCGCTTGCCCCCCGCCTTGACCACCACCTGGGCGCTGCCCTGGGCCCGGCTGCGCGCGTAGTCGGCCAGCGCGACCAGGCCGTACAGGTTGTCCTGGGTGTTGCGCCAGCGGCCGCTCGGCAGCTGCTCCTTCTTGAGCCCCTCGGCCAGCCGGTCGATCACCGGGTGATCCGGCGCCACCAGCAGGAGCGCCGACAGCGCGATGGCGGTCGACCGCACGTCGGAGCCCATCACCGCGCGCTGGTCGATCGACTCGCGCACGATCACCGCGTCGCCGCGGCCGAGGCCGGCGATGATCTCGTCGCGCAGGGTGTCGATCTGCTCGCGGTCCGCCCTGGCCCGGGCCAGCGCCATGAGCAGGAACGCCTGGCCGTAGCGCGGCAGCCCGCGGCGCGCCTCGTACAGGCGCGCGTTGAGCCCGGTGTCCGGCGTGCCCAGCTCGGCCATCAGGTAGGCGGCCATCGCGACCGTGCCGCTGTCGGCGTTGGAGCCGAGCACCCGATCGCCGGCGGTGGCCCAGCGGCGCATCGCCTCGAGCCCGCTGGCCAGGGCGCGCTCGTCGACCGCCACGCCGGCCCGCTTGGCCTCGCTGAGGCCGTAGACCGCGTACACGGTGAGGTGCGGGTAGGTCGGGCCGCTCGGCCACAGGCTGAAGTGGCCGTCGCCGTGCTGGTGGCGCACCACCTTGGCGGCGCCGGCGCGCAGGAACGTGCGCATCCCGGCGGCGTCGAGGCCGTCGAGCTTGAGCGACTGCGACAGGTCCTTGACCTTGGCCAGCGGCACGAAGCGGGACAGGGTCTGCTCCAGGCAGCCGTACGGGTACTCGATCAGGTACTTGAGGCTCGGCTCCAGCTCGGCCAGCCCGGTCCGGTCCACCGTCACCACCAGCTCGCTGTCGCGCGGCAAGACCGAGGCGTCCCAGGCGAGCGGCACCTCGATCGCACCCGGCGCGCCTTCGCCGCCGACCGCGCCGCGCGCCAGGGTGCGCCGGTCGATCACCAGCCCGCGCTCGATCGGCACCGCGATCACCAGCGCGTCCCGGTGGTCGCCCATGCGCACGGCGAGCTCGAAGCGCGCTTCGGCCGCGCGGCGCGCCCGGCCGCGGAAGCGCACCCGCGCGCTGCCGCCGCTGGCGACCTTCACCGTCTGCTCCGCGGTGGCCAGCGAGACCCCGGTCGCCTTCGCGGTCACCGTCGCGGTGCCGTCCTGCCCGGTGTCGTTGTGGACCACCAGGCCGACCTCGACCCGGTCCCCCTCGCCGATGAAGCGCGGCAGGACCGGCTTGGCCAGCAGCGGCTTGGCGATGGTGATCCGCCTGTCGCCGGAGCCGAACCGGGTGCCGTCGTCCGCCGCCACCGCCATGATGCGGAAGGCGGTGAGGTTGTCCGGCGCGGTGAAGGTGAAGCGCGCCACCCCGTCGGCGCCGGTGGTGAGGTGCGGGGCCCAGAAGGCCGAGCTCACGAACCGCGAGCGGACCCGGTCCTCGCCGCCGGCGGGGCCGCCGTCGCCCCCCTCCTCGAGGTCGGAGCCGGTCGGATCGCCAAGGCGAGCGATCCGGTTCCAGTTGGTGGCGGCGTCCACCCCGAGCCCCCAGCTCGCGAAGAACGCCTTCATCGGGTCGGGCGTGCGGTAGCCGATGAGCTGCAGCACCCCCTCGTCGGCCACCGACAGGGCGATCTCGCCGACCACCGGCCGGCCGGCGGAGGTGAGCCGCACCGTGCCGGACACCGCCTCGCCCGGCTGGTACGACTCCTTGTCGGTCGCGATCGCCACCTCGAGCCGGTTCTGCTCGCTCGACACCGCGAGCTCGACCACGCCCATCTTGAAGCGCGGCCGGTGCCGGTCCCCCTCGCCGGTGCGGCCGCTCACCATCGCCACGCTGGCGTACACGTTGGGCGCGTGCGCCGCCGCGATCGGGATCTCGATCCCCTGCGAGGCGGTCTCCAGCTCGATCACGCGCGCGCTGAGGATGCCGTTGCGCTCGAGGGTGACGAGCGCGGTCGGGCTCTTGAGCCCGGTGCGCGCCACGATGCGCGCGGTCTCGCCGGGGAGGTACTCGCTCTTGGACGCGACCAGCGACATGCGCGCGTCCTCGTCGCCGCTCCAGAACGCCTCCCCCTTGCCGATCACCCACAGGTAGGAGGAGCTCGACACCTTGGCCCCCTTGCTGTCGGTCGCCTGGATCCGGATCACGTACTCGCCCGGCTCCTTCGGCAGGATCCGCTCGGTCCCGGTGCCGGTGGCCGGGATCGTGATCTCCCGCTCCAGGACCGGCGTGTGGCGAGGCGAGCAGCTCGAGTAGGAGCGGTAGCTGCCCCACCGGTTGCAGTCCCAGCTCTGGCGCACGAACGACAGCACCGCCCGGGTGCCGATCTGGCTGCCGTCCGGCCGCAGCGCCACCGTGTTGACCGCGAACGGCATGTCGACCGCCTGCACGAACTCCTGGGTGTGCAGCCCGAGGTAGAACTCGCTCGGGTGGGCGGTCATCACCACCTGCTTGCCGACCGACTGGTCCGACTCGTCGGTGACCACCGCGCGGGCCAGGTAGTCCTGCGGCCCGTCGAAGCTCGACTGCGGGTCGCGCACCGTGAAGCTCGCGGCGCCGCGCGCGTCGGTCACGCTCTCGCCGTCCGACACGAACGACAGGTAGCCGTCGTGGTATCCGCCGTACCACCAGGAGTCGTTGCCGCGCGCCGCCCAGTCGACGAAGCCGTAGCCGGGGAAGCGGGCGAACTCGAGGCGGTGCGGCCGCCGCTGCACCTGCCACCTGACCTTGGCTCCCTTGACCGGCGCGCCGAACAGGAAGTCGGCCTGGGCCTTGAAGAGCAGCTTGTCGCCGAGCGCGGCGTGGCGGACCGGCGCCGTCACGTCGACCTCGAAGGCGACCTTGCGGAACTCCTCCACCTGGAAGCTCTCGCGGAAGGTCTGCTTCTTGATGGTTGCGACCACCTGGTAGTCGCCGGTCGGCGCCGCCTCGGTGAGCGGCAGGTCGAACCAGAAGCCGCCGAAGCGGGTGAGCGGCAGCTTCTTCTCCATCAGGGTGGCGCCGCGGCTGTCCCTCACGGTCACCCGCACCGGCGCGCCGGACGGCACCCGCGGCGCGCGGCCGACCGCGATCTCGCGCACCAGCCCCTTGAAGTGCACCGTCTCGCCCGGCCGGTAGATGCCGCGATCCGACTGGATGAGGCCGCGGACGCGCGTCTCGGCGCCGCTCCTGTCCTCCGACACCCCGAAGTTCCAGATCTGGATGCCGTTGGCCCAGTTGCCGTCGACCGCGGCCAGATCATCGCCCTTCTCGACCACCGCGATGAGCCGCTGCGAGCGGTAGCTGTAGTAGTCGTGCACATCATCCTGTCCGCTGCCGCGCAGGAGCCGCGCGCTGCCGGGCAGCTCGACCAGGCCGCGCGCGTCGCTCACGCCGCTCCACACCTTCTTGCCCTGCGGCGAGTAGACCGTCACCGAGGCGCCGGCGACCGGCCTTCCGGACGAGATGCTGGTCACCCAGACCAGCCCCGAGGCGGGGCCGGCCTTGATGAGGACGCCGAGGTCGGTGACGTTGGCCAGGACGCGGCGGCTCGGCCGGTAGGCCCACATGCGATCCGGGTCCGGCTCGATCTCGTTCGAGCCGAAGTCGGCCAGGTAGAGGCCGCGCTCGTCGCCGCCGCACACCTTCGGCAGGTCGATCTTCTCCAGGTGCCAGTTGTTCTTGGCGTCGGCGACGGTGAAGGTCTTCTCCACCCGCCGCAGGCCGAGCTCCTTCCACTTCACCTGGTCCGGGTTCTGCGCGTTGTACCAGGGGTCGTAGTCCATCTCGCTGGTGAGCAGCGCGACGATCTTGCCCCGCGGCACCGCGGCGCACGCCAGCGAGAACGTCTCGACGCTGCGGGTCCACACCGGGTAGCCGCCGGCGGTCGGCTCGAGCGCGTAGATGCCGGTCTCGAGCGACATGCGCGGGCGCGCGTCGCCGGTGCGGAACGAGCGGACGACCCTGTCGTCGAGCTCCTGGCCGAAGACGTCGGCCAGCCCCTTTTTGATCTCGATCGTGTAGTCGGTCTGCACCTCGAGGTTGACCACCGCGCGGTAGGTGGTGCCGTCGCCGTCGAGGGCGCCGCGCTCGAGCCCGGGGATGCGCGGCGAGCTCTTCAGGTGCTTGCGCAGCGCCTCGACGTCGACCGGGTTGGCCAGGAGGATCTGGATCTCGACGTCGTCCGCCGGCACGTCGCGCCCGCTCGGCTCGATGGTCACCACCGAGAAGGTGGGGTAGGTGTGGAGGAGCTGGCTGAACGCCTCCAGCATCGGCTCCGGACCGCCGGCGCCGCTCAGCCCCTCGCAGCGGAGCTGGTAGTCGGTCCCCTGGCTGAGATCGGTCGCGGCCTCGACCTCGATCGCCTCGGCGACCAGCGCCGGGTCGTCGACCGTGAAGAGGCCCGGCACCGAGCCGGGCGGGCCGATGAGCCGGCAGCGCTTGGCGACCTCGCCGGCGCGCACCGGCTGGTTGAAGTGGATCGGCAGGGTGGGGCGCGGCGGCACGCGGTCGAGCGCGACCCCCCACACGCCCTCCACCTCGAGCGGGCGGTTGACGAAGGAGAGCTGGAAGCCGCCGGAGCGGCGGCCGAGCTCCCCGGTCAGGTGCACCCGGTAGCGGGTGGACGGCGACAGCTCCCCGCCCGGCGTGATGACCAGGGTCTGCCGGTCGATCCACTGCGCCTCGAGCGGCACCGCCGGCGCGATGGTGGCCGGCACCTGGGCGAGGGGGAGGCCGACCTGGTCCTCGCCGACCACCGGCTGGGCGAACTGGATCTGGATCGGCTCGGACGGATCGACGCGCGCCTCGGCCGGGGTGTGCGAGGTGACCCGCAGCTCGGCCGGGCCGGCGCTGCCGCCGCCGCACGCTCCGGCGCAGGCCAGGGCCAGCGCGGCCAGCGCGAGCCAGAGGGTCCTCCCGGGTCGATCGTCACCTTGGATCACGCTCGCCTCCTGCCATGGTTCCCGGTCCCCCACCATCACGGCGCGTGCCAGGCCGGCGCCGCGGGCAAGCGCCGGAAAATGCGGGCGCGCCCGGAGGCTGTGGCCAGGTGCCCACGCGGGCTGCGCCCCGCCGGACACGGCCCGGATCAGCGGGCGTCGTCGGCGGCGGTGACCCGCTCGCGGTCGCTCTGGCGGTACTCGAGCGGATCGCGGCCGCTGGTCGGCGGCGCGCCGCTGTCCACCTTCTTCATCTTGCCGACGAAGCGGAAGGTGCCCTCGTGGTGCACGAACGACCACAGGTGGAACACCTTCTTGCGGTCCGGTGTGCTGAGGCGCACCGAGTAGAGCGGCACCTTCTTCTTCATCGCGATGAGCGCGGCGCGCTGGTAGCCGGTGGCGCCGAGCTGGTCGGGCGCCTCGAACTTCTCGGCGCGGACCACCGTCTGGCCGGCGGTGACCGGCGGCTTGAGCACCGTGACCATGCGGCCGATGCCGTCGTGCAGCGGCCGGTACTCGTCGCGCAGGCGGCCGGCCAGCTTGCGGTCGAAGTGGGCCTCGAACCAGGCCTGGGGATCCGGAAGGCGCATGGAGGCCAGGAGGCGCGCCTCCTCGCCGGCGTCGTCGTTCTGGATGGCGACCACGAGCGCGGTCATCAGGCCCTCGAGGCCCTGCAGGGTGTCCGGGTAGCTCGGCGGCGCCGGCAGGACGGTCGGCTGCGGCGCGGCGGCGCCGGTGTCGCCGCCGGACCCGGTCGCCTCGCCGGTCCCGGGGGCGCCCGGCGCGGTCGCCGGCGCAGCGGACGCCTCGGCGGCGGCCGCGTCCCCCGCCCCGTCGTCGTCGCAGGCGAGCCCGCTCAAGGCCGCCGCCGCGAGCACACCGGCGGCCAGTCCCCGGAACATAGAAGGAGAGCATCGACCGGCCCCGCCGCCGCCGTCAAGACGCCCGCCGCGCGGGTTAGGATGCGCCGCGATGACCGAGCGGGCGAGCGGACCGGGGCCGAGGCGCGCGAGCGAGGAGCGGGGCGCCCGCGCCCGATCGCGCTGGCTCCTCGCGGTCAACGCGCTCCTGGCGCTCGGCTTCGCCGCCGCCGCCGCGGTGCAGTGGAACGATCCGGATCCGGCGCCGTGGATCGCGATCTACGGCGCCGCGGCGCTGGCCTGCGCGCTGGCGGGGCGCGTCCGGTGGGCCTGGCTGGTGGCCGCCGCCGTCGCCGCCGCGTCGATCGTCTGGGGCGCGTGGATCGCCTCCGGCGTCGGGCGCGCGGTGCCGGTCGGCGATCTGTTCCGGCCGATGGAGATGAAGGGCGGGCCGGTCGAGGAGACCCGCGAGGCGCTCGGCCTCGCGCTGGTCGCGCTCTGGATGATCGCGCTGGTGGTGCTCGAGCGCCGGGCCGCGGCCCGGGAGAAAGGATGACGATGAAGGCGCTGGTTCCGATGGTGACGTTCTCGCTGGCCGCGGCGCTCCTGGCGTGCGAGCCGCCTCCGACCTCGATCCCGCCGGGCGAGTCGCAGGCGCCGCCGCCCGGGCGCGCGCAGCCGCCGCCTCCGCCGCCGGCCGAGCCGTCGACCGGCCCGGGACCGGGCGAGGTGCCGGGCACGCCGTCGGATCCGGACGCGCTGGATCCGGGCGCGACCCCGCCGGACGGCACGGCGCAGGGGAGCGCGCTGGCGGCCGACGGCGCGGCGTGCTCGAGCGGGGCCGACTGCCAGAGCGGCATCTGCGAGGGAGAGGGTTGCGGCCCGGGGCAGGGCGTCTGCGCGCCGAAGAGCCGCGCGTGCACCCGCGATCTCCGCGCCTACTGCGGCTGCGACGGCAAGACCTTCCGCGCCTCCGGCAGCTGCCCGGGGCGGCGGTTCGCCTCGCGCGGCGAGTGCCGCGGCGGCGGCGGAGGTGGCGGTGGTGGCGGCGGCGGCGCCAGCGCCGGGACCGGCGCCGTCGGCTCGGCGTGCCGGTCGGCGGCGGACTGCCAGAGCGGCATCTGCGAGGGGCAGGGATGCGGGGACGAGGAGCCCGGCGTGTGCGCGCCGAAGAACCGGGCGTGCACCATGGATCTGCGGCCGTACTGCGGCTGCGACGGCAAGACCTTCCGCACCTCGTCCTCCTGCCCGGGCCGCCGCTACGCCAGCCGCGGCGAGTGCAAGAAGTAGAGGCGAGAGGGCGACCTCCCGGTGCGCGGCGGCCGGCGATCGACGCGGGGAGTGCAAACGATGATCGTCAATCAATCACGTAAGCGGGAAGACTTGTCCCACCGCGATTTTGGTTGATCGGCCGCGCGCGACCGGTTTACGGTTCGCGCGGTTTTCCGGCGTGGGGCCGGAGATGTCGTGTCCCGGGCGCGCCCCGGGGGTCCCGTTCTCGCAGGGGGAGGTACCGAATGGCGACCGAATCGTCCGCTGTCGTCCGCTTCATCGACCTGGTCCAGAAGGAGCAGCACTCGCTGCACGACACCGAGATCGTGCGGCAGCCGCTCGAGGCGGAGGTGCGGCGGGCGAAGACGCGGACGCGGACGCCGCTGGTGATGGTCGCCGGCGCCGCGCTCCTGGCCGGCGCCGCGGTCGGCGGCGGGCTGTACGTGTCGAAGCGGGGCGCGGCGAGCGGATCGAGCGTGGCCGCGCCGGCGCCGGCCGCGGCCCCGCAGGTCGCGCCGATAGCTGCCGGCGCCGCGCCGGCCGAGGTCGCCGCCGGTGCGCCCGCGCCGGTTCCGGGCGCCGCGCCGGCCCCGGCGGTGGCGCCGCTTCCGGAGGAGCAGGCGGCAGGGGCCGAGGCGGCGCTCGCGGCCGTGTCCCCCGAGGTCCTGGCCGAGACCGGCTTCGACATCCGGGTGACCCCGCCGGCGGTGGTGGTGCTCGACGGCCGCGAGCTCGGCACCGCGCCGCTGCGCGTCCGGCACGTGGCGCCGGGCCCGCACGTCATCGAGCTGATGGGGCCGGACGGCTACTTCTCGCGCCGCGTCGAGGTCGAGCTGGGCGCCGGCGAGGCGCACGAGATCAAGCTCGGCCTCGATCGGATCTCGGGCGGGGCGGTGGCCGCCGCGGGCGGCGCCGAGGAGGCCGCCAAGGTCGAGGCGCGCCCCGAGCGCGACACCCGGCGCCGGACCGCCGAGTCGGGCCGCAAGGCGGCCCGGCGCGATCGCGCCCGCAGGCGCACCGCCGCGAAGCCGGACCGCGACGGCCCGGTGCCGGTGCCGGCGCTGGCGACGACCGCCGGCGAGACCGGCACCCTGATGGTCGGCTCCAAGCCGCCCTGCGACATCATCATCGACGGCAAGCGGACCGGCCTCGAGACCCCGCAGCGCTCGATCGAGCTCTCCCCCGGGACCCACCGGGTCACCCTGGTCAACAAGGAGCTCGGCATCCAGAAGCGCTTCAAGGTGAAGATCGAGCCGGGCAAGCGGACCCGCGCGATCCTCGACCTGACCTCCAAGATCTGACCGCGTCGCGCGCGCGCCGCCGGCGGCGCGCGGCCGCGGCGGCTACTGCAGCGAGGCGCGCACCTGGGCGGGGCGCGCCTGGATGAAGTTGATGGTCGCGTTCACGCCGCTCACGAACTGGTCGTAGGACCCCTCCTTGCGCGGGTCCTCCATCACGTAGGGCGCGATCTGGTCGCGGATCTGGGCGGCCATGGCGGCCAGGTCCGCCTGCTCGAAGACGTCCACCGCCTCGGCCAGCCGGGCGCGGTAGGCGGCGCGGCAGTCCTCCTCGGCCATGCATCGCGTGGCGAGGAGCGCGGTCACCTGCATGCCCTGGTCGGTGAAGCTCTGGTCGAGCCCGGTCGGGATGATGGTCCACTTGCCGGTGCTCGGGTCGTGGTAGACGCGGTAGTTGTTGGTGATGTGGCCGGTGTAGCCGTCCCAGTGGTTGATGATCTCCTCGACCGCCCACATCGACAGGAAGGTGTCGAACGCGAAGAACTGCTCGATCTCCGGGTAGAAGCTGCCTTCCGGCATGTCGTCGAGCGCCTTGGCCAGCTCGCGGAGCGGCGCGAAGGTCTCCGGGTCGCCTGACGGGTCGGGCGGCTCGCAGGTGTTCGGGTGGAACTTGCGGCTGAAGCAGTAGGCGGTCGAGTCCTCGGGGCTCTCGTCCATCTCCGGCGGCGGGACGTTTCCCGGCAGGAGGTCACACCAGTAGGTGCCCTCGTACAGCATCCCCTGGTTGTTTCCGAACCAGCGGCTCAGCATGCGGCGGTCGATGCTCTCGAGGTTGAGGTAGAGGCCCCAGAGCTGGCCGTTGACGAACACGCGCGCGTGCTGGGCGCGCGGGGTCGGCACGCCCATCAGCTTGTAGAAGTGGTAGGCCAGCCGCTCGTGCACGAACGAGCGGTCCTGCACCTGGTTGTTGAGGGTGAGCCGCTTGAGGCCGGCGTGGCGCCGGGTCTCCGGGCAGCCGGACACGTTCGGGTCGTCCCACGACAGGTTGATCTTGAAGCTCGCCTTGCCGTTGAGATCGCGCGACGAGCCGCAGCCGCCCTTGGTGCGGACGCCGGCGCCGGCGTAGGTCTGGCCGTCGACGGTGACGTTGCCCGGGTAGTACTGGCGGATGTAGGGCACGCAGCCGGGCGGGTTGGCCTGCGCCTGGATGGCGTCCCAGCTCCCCTGCGGCAGGTCGATGTGGACGTCGCGGATGTCGCCGCCGAACCAGTAGGTGCTGCCGTCGTCGGTGCGGAAGGCGCTCGGGTCGCTCCAGTCGCTCCACGCGCTGCAGTCGGCCGAGTCGCGGTGGCGCGCGACCACCGCGTAGTCGGCCCACTCCTCCAGCCCCGCGCCCGCCATGAAGGTGCCGTCCTCGAGCCGCACCTCGCCGAGGTGCGCCGGGTCCTCGACGCGGGCCGACCAGACCCGCAGGACCTGCTCGCCGCCGGCCATCCGCCAGATCTCGACGTCGGTGGCGCGGTGCTCGTCGCCGGCGTCCGGATCGACGAACTCGCTGAGCCGGATGACGAGGTCGTCCGGGATGACGTCGAGGCGACCGGACGCCGGGGAGAGGATCGACGGCGGCATCGGCGGCTGGTTCTCGCCGCCGGTGCAGCGCTCCTCCCCCTCGTCTTTGTCGCCGTCCTGGGTGACCGTGCCGACCACGCACGCCGACCAGGGGCCGGCGGCGGCCAGCGCGACGAGCGGAGCGGCGGCACGGCGGGGACCCATGGACACCGACCGCTAAGATACACATCCTGAGCCGGATTTTCGCCCCGTGATTCCCGGCTCCTGCGACGGGGCCGGGGCCCCCGGGTGGGGTGGCCCGCCCCGGGTCTCGGGTTCCCGTCCCGCGCCCGGGCGCCGGCGCGAGGCCCGCCCGCGACGCCCGCTACGCCCGCGCCGCCTTCGCGCGCTTCCTGAGCACGTACGGCAGGATGCCGCCGTTCTCGATGTACTCGACCTCCTGCGGGGTGTCGATCCGCGCGATGACCTCGAAGCTCTTGCCGTCCGCCTTCACGGTCAGCCGCTTCTGCGGCGTGATGCCGCCGCTGATGCCGGCGATCTCGTAGCTCTCGCGCCCGGTCAGCCCGAGCGACTCGCGCGACTCGCCGGGCAGGAACTGCAGCGGCAAGACGCCCATGCCGACCAGGTTGGACCGGTGGATGCGCTCGTAGCTCTCGGCGATGACCGCGCGCACGCCGAGGAGCAGCGTGCCCTTGGCCGCCCAGTCGCGCGACGAGCCGGTGCCGTACTCCTTGCCGGCGATGACGATGAGCGGGACCTTCTCCTCGGCGTAGCGCATCGCGGCGTCGTAGATCGACATCTGCTGGCCGTCCGGCAGGTGGGCGGTGACGCCCCCCTCGACCCCGGGCACCAGGAGGTTGCGGAGGCGGATGTTGGCGAAGGTGCCGCGCACCATCACCTCGTGGTTGCCGCGCCGGCTGCCGTAGGAGTTGAAGTCGCGCGGCTCGACCCCGTGCGACTGCAGGTAGGCGGCCGCCGGGCTGGTCTTCGCGATCGAGCCGGCCGGCGAGATGTGGTCGGTGGTGACCGAGTCGCCCAGCACCGCCAGCGCGCGGGCGCCGCGGATGTCGCCCGGCGCCTCGCACTCGAGGGTGAGTCCGTCGAAGAACGGCGGCCGCCGGATGTAGGTGGACGCCTCGTCCCAGGAGAACAGCAGGCCCTCCGGGATCTCGAGCGAGCGCCACTCCTCGGTCCCCTCGAACACCTCGGCGTAGCGGGCGCGGAACATCTCCTCGCGCACCGAGGTGCGCATGACGTCGGCCACCTCCTGCGGCGACGGCCAGATGTCGCGCAGGAACACGTCCTTGCCGTCGGCGCCGCGGCCGATCGGCTCCTTGTCGAAGTCGATGTTCATGGTGCCGGCCAGGGCGTAGGCGACCACCAGCGGCGGCGAGGCCAGGTAGTTGGCCACGGTGGACGGGTGGATGCGGCCCTCGAAGTTGCGGTTGCCGGACAGCACCGAGGCGACCACCAGGCCGTTATCCTTGATCGCGGCGGCGATGGCGTCGTCGATCGGGCCCGAGTTGCCGATGCAGGTGGTGCAGCCGTAGCCGACGATGTGGAAGCCGAGCTTCTCGAGCGGCTCGATGAGGCCGGACTCGCGGTAGTACTCGGTGACCACCTGCGAGCCGGGCGCGCTGGAGGTCTTGACCCACGGCTTGACCGTGAGGCCGCGCTCGACCGCCTTCTTCGCCACCAGCCCGGCGGCCAGCATCACCGACGGGTTCGAGGTGTTGGTGCAGCTCGTGATGGCGGCGATGACCACGTCGCCGTGGCCGAGGTCGAAGCTGCCGCGATCGGTGGTGACCTGGACCCGACCGGCCTTGGCCTTGTCGCCGGCCACCGCGGTGAGGGTCTTCTGCCAGGCCGCCTTGCTCTGGCCGAGCGGCACGCGGTCCTGCGGCCGCTTGGGGCCGGCGATCGACGGCACCACGTCGCCGAGGTCGAGGTGGAGCATGTCGGTGAAGCGGGGCAGCGGGGACGCGTGGGTGCGCAGGAGGCCCTGCTCGGCCAGGTAGTGGCGGATGGCGTCGACCTGCTCGGCCGGGCGGCCGGTGAAGCGCAGGTAGCGCAGGGTCTCCTCGTCGACCGGGAAGAAGCCCATGGTGGCGCCGTACTCCGGCGCCATGTTGGCGATGGTCGCGCGGTCCGGCAAAGACAGCGAGTCGAGGCCGTCGCCGGTGAACTCGACGAAGGTGCCGACCACGCCGCGCTTGCGCAGCATCTCGGTGACGGTGAGGACCAGGTCGGTGGCGGTGGCGCCGGCCGGCAGCTTGCCGGTGAGCCGGAAGCCGACCACCTGCGGCAGGAGCATCGCCATCGGCTCGCCGAGCACCGCGGCCTCCGCCTCGATGCCGCCGACGCCCCAGCCGACCACGCCGAGGCCGTTGATCATGGTGGTGTGCGAGTCGGTGCCGACCAGGGTGTCGGGGAAGGCGCGCAGGACGCCGCCGTCCTGCTCGAGGAACACCACCCGCGCCAGGTACTCGAGGTTGACCTGGTGGACGATGCCGGTGCCGGGCGGCACCACCCGCAGGCCGCGCATCGCCTGCTGGCCCCAGCGGAGGAACTGATAGCGCTCGCGGTTGCGCTTGTACTCGAGCTCGACGTTGCGCCGGAACGAGACCGCCGAGCCGGACGAGTCGACCTGCACCGAGTGATCGATGACGAGGTCGGACGGGCGGATCGGGTTCATCTCTTCCGGCGGGCCGCCGAGCCGGGCCAGCGCCTCGCGCATGGCGGCCAGGTCGACCACTGCCGGCACGCCGGTGAAGTCCTGCAGGAGCACGCGCGCCGGGCGGAAGGCGATCTCGACGTCCGGCGCGGCCGCCGGATCCCAGCTTGCCACCGCCGCGATGTGCTCGCGCGTGACGCTCTTGTCGTCCTCGTGGCGGAGCAGGTTCTCGAGCAGGATGCGCAGCGAGAACGGAAGCGTCTCCACGTCGCCGATCCGGGCGCCGCGCAGGGCGTCCAGGCGGAAGATCTCGGCGGAGCGGCCGTCGGGGAGGGCGATCGTGGCTCTCGAGCGGTAGCTATCGCGGCTCATGGCGGCGCACTATAACCGAAGGGCGCCGCCCCGGCAGGACCTCGACATGACCGGATCTCCCATCAACGCCCCGCCGCTCGTCGATCGCGAGGATCGCGTCGCCGAGATCGCCGCCGCCGTCGCCGCGGCCGGCTCGATGGCCTTCGATCTCGAGTTCGTGTCGGCGGACCGCTACGTTCCGGAGCTGGCGCTGGTGCAGGTGGCCTGGGGCGATCCGGACGCTCCCGAGCTGGCGCTGGTCGATCCGCTGGCGGTCGACCCGGCGCCGCTGTTCGCGCTCATCGCCGACCCGCAGGTGCAGGTGGTGGCGCACGCGGCGCGCCAGGACCTGGGCCTGCTCGCCACCTGCCACCAAACGGTCGCGCGCGCCCTGGTCGACACCCAGATCGCCGCGGCGATGGCCGGGCTGGCCGACCAGATCGGCTACGCCCGGCTGGTCGAGCAGCTCGTCGGCGCCCGCGTCGACAAGGCGCACCAGCACACCGACTGGAAGCGGCGGCCGCTGTCGGAGGCGCAGCGCCGCTACGCCGCCAGCGACGTCCTGCACCTGCCGCGGGTCTGGCGCGAGCTCGCCCGGCGCCTCGAGGAGCGCGGGCGGGCGAGCTGGGCGCGCGAGGAGTCGGAGCGGCTGGCCAGGACGGCGGCGCGCCGGCGCCCGCCGGAGGAGGCGTACCTTTCGATCGGCGGCTGGGGCGGGCTCAAGGGGCCGGCGCGCGCGATCCTGCGCGAGCTGGCCGCCTGGCGCGAGCGCGAGGCGCTGGCGAGCAACACGCCGCCGTCCTGGATCGCGCCGGACGCGGCGCTGTGCGAGCTGGCGCGGCGGGCGCCGCGGCGGCCGGGCGAGATCGGCCGGGTGCGCGGGCTGCCGGGCGGCTCGGCGCGGCGGTACGGCGAGGCGATCGTCGAGGCGATCGAGCGCGGGGCGGCCAGCGGCGAGCCGGTCGCGCCGCCGCGCACGCCCGGCGCCGCCGAGCAGGCGCAGGCGGCGATGGTGCTGGCGATCGTGCAGGCGCGCTCGGGCGAGGCGGAGCTGCCGGTGCGCATGGTCGGCGGCCGCGGCGAGGCGGACGCGCTGGTCGCCTGGCACCGGGAGGGCGGCGGCGCCCAGCCGCCGCCGGGCGAGGTGCTGCTGCTCGAGGGCTGGCGCGCCGAGCTGTGCGGCGCCGACGCGCTGGCCTGGCTGCGCGGCGAGATCGCGCTGGCCGCCGACCCGGGCGGGGCGGGCGGCCTGCGCCTCATCGACCTGCGCCGCTCAGCGGTGACCGGCCGCTGAGCGGCCGGCGGTCGGCCAGCGATCAGTCGGCGTACTTGACGGTGCAGCCGTACGGCTTGGTCTCGGCGACCTCGACCGGGCGGCCCTCGGCGACCGCGGCGAGCGCCTGGTCGACGAAGTTGACGTAGCCCTCGGCCGGCACCTTGCCGAGCGGCGCGTTGTCGAGGGCGCCGCGGTAGACCAGCGAGCCGCGCGAGTCGATGACGTACATGTGCGGCGTGGTCTTGGCGCCGTACGCCTTGCCGACGGCGCCGTCGGCGTCGAGCAGGAGCGGGTGCTCCATCTTCCAGTCGGCGGCGGCGGCGCGGTTGACGTCGGCGCCGTGGCCCTGGGTGCCGGCCGCGTTGGAGTTGATCGCGAGCCAGACCACGCCGCCGGCGGTGTGGCGGGCGGCGAGATCGCGCAGCGGGCCCTCGCCGTGGGCGTAGCGGACGAACGGGCAGCCGGGGTTGAACCACTCGAGGACCACGATGCGGCCGCGCAGGGACGACAGCGTGTGCTGGTTGCCGTCGAGGTCGGTCAGGGTGAAGTCGGGCGCCGGGTTCTCCGGCTCCTCGGCGGGCGCCTGGGTCGGCGCGCCGGCGGCCGGGTCGGCGGCGACCGCGGTCGGCGCCTCCTCCGGCGAGGCGGCGGGCGCGGCCTGGGGATCGGACGCGCTGGAGGCGCCGCCGCAGGCGGCGGCGAGCGCGAGGGACGAGACGAGCAGGGGGACGTTCTTCATCGGGGGGCCTCCTCCATGAGGTGGAGCTGGTAGTAGCGGATCCGATCGCCGGCGGTCACCGCGAGCACGCCGCGCGCGCTGGCCGGATCGCCCGGCTTGAACGAGAGCGTGATGCGCGCGCCGCCCTCGGCCGGCACCGAGGCCTGGCCGAAAAGGCGCAGGTCCTCGCCGGTCGGCGGGAAGTACTCCAGGCGGGTGGCGCCCGGCACGTCGAGGTGCAGGCGCGGGGTGTCGCCGGCGCGATCCCAGCGGTGGCGCGCGCCCTCGAGCTCGGCGAGCGGGCGGGGCAGGGCGGCGCGGTGCTGCTCGAACAGCTCGGCGTGGGCCGGCTGGGCCGGCTCCTCGGCCCCCGGG
>Ga0079224_100004383_pt1 | contig 18223 bp, 16 predicted proteins | sample Stecom2015_FD_80414 | JGI IMG/M metagenome (GOLD analysis project Ga0079224, IMG submission 80414) | Agricultural soil microbial communities from Utah to study Nitrogen management - Steer compost 2015 | ecosystem: Environmental > Terrestrial > Soil > Agricultural land | place: USA: Utah...
CATCTGGGTCACGGTATTGCGCAACAGCACGACGTATTGATCGAAGGATTCGATCTGGCCCTGGAGCTTGATGCCATTGACGAGATAGATCGAGACGGGAACATGCTCCTTGCGAAGCAGGTTGAGGAACGGGTCTTGTAGAAGTTGCCCTTTATTGCTCATGGCGGCTCCATAGCGCTCGTTTTTTCATGATCGAGGAGACGACCCCTGCCGACCGGGGGCATCCGCTCGCACTTTAACTGAATTTCGGGCCCTCGCGACCGATTTCAAGCGCTCAGCTGGCGTACGGGTTGGTGCCCGAACGAAATTCCACGCGCAACGGCGTGCCGACCAGCCCGAACTGGTCCCGGAACCAGCCCTCGAGATAGCGCCGGTAGGCCTCGGTCACGTGTTGCAGCGCGCTGCCGTGCACGACGATGATCGGGGGATTCTGCCCGCCCTGGTGGGCGTAGCGCATCTTGGGGCGGATCGGGCCGCGACGCGCGGGCTGCTGTCGCTCGACCGCCTCGTGCAGCGCGCGGGTCAGCCGGGGGGTCGGCAGCTTGCTCATGGCGGCCGCATGGGCCTCGTCCACCGACTTCATGAGGGCCCCGATCCCGGTGCCCTCGAGCGCGGAAATGTAGTGCACCCGCGCAAAGCGCAGGAAATGCAGCTTCCGGTCCAGTTCGCTGCGGATCCGCTCGCGCTCGCCCCCGCCGACGCGGTCCCACTTGTTCACGGCCACCACCACGGCCCGCCCGGCCTCGAGCAGGTAGCCCGCGATGCTCGCATCCTGGTCGGCAATGCCCTCCGTGGCATCCAGCATCAGGATGCAGACATTGGAGTCCTCGATCGCCTGGAGGGTCTTGACCACGGAGAACTTCTCGACGGTCTCGCGCACCCGGGCTCGCCGGCGAAGCCCGGCCGTATCCACGAGCGTGTATTGCCGGCCGCCGCGTTCGAAATCGATGGCGACCGCATCGCGCGTGGTGCCCGGCTGGTCGAAGGCCACCAGGCGCTCCTCGCCGAGCAGCGTGTTGATGAGCGTGGACTTGCCCGCGTTCGGCCGGCCGACGACCGCCACGCGCGTGCGGCGCGGCTTCGCCGCGTCGGGGCCGGCAGCGCCGCCCTCGGTTGTCTCCGCCTCCGGCGCGTCGGCTCGCGCGGCCTCGAGGGATGCGTCGGCCACGGGCGGCGCGATGGCGTCCAGCGCGGCCTCGACAAGCTGCCGCACGTTGTCGCCATGGGCCGCCGACACGGCCACGGGATCGCCGAGCCCGAGGACGTGGAACTCCGCGACGACCTGGTCGCGCGGCCGACCCTCGGCCTTGTTCACGACGAGCATCACCCGCTGGGCACGCCGGCGCAGCTCGGCGGCGATCTCCTCGTCGTGCGCGGTCAGGCCCTCCCGGCCGTCGACCACGAAGAAGACCATGTCCGCCTCGATCACCGCCTGCCGCGTCTGGCGCGCCATCTGCGCATAGACGCCCGACTTCGCGTCCGGTTCGAAGCCGCCGGTATCGATCACGATGAAGGGCCGATCGCCCACGCGGCCCCGGCCGTACTGCCGGTCCCTGGTCAGTCCCGGGATGTCGGCCACCAGGGCCGAGCGACTGCGCGTGAGCCGGTTGAACAGCGTCGACTTACCGACGTTCGTTCGTCCGACCAGCGCGATGACCGGCAGCAGCGACATGGCGAAGGCGCCCGCCTCAGTCCAGCCCGACCGCGGCCACCCGGCCGCGAACCGTCTGCACGATCGCGAGGCTACCGGCGCGACGCGGCGCCGCCACGATCGCGCTCCCGTCGATCCTCACGCGCCCCACCAGCCGGCCGTCGTCCACGTCGAGCCAGTGCAGGTAGCCTTCCTCGTCGCCCAGCACCACCGCATTGCCCATCAGCGCGGGCGCGGCGAGCAGGCGGCCCGCAAGGGCCTCCTGCATCCAGATCGGCTCCCCGGCGTCGTTGATGGCATGGACCCGTCCGCGGGTATCGACGGCGACCAGCCGTCGCCCGTCGAAGTCGATGGCGCCGACCGCCGAGATGTCCCGGTTCCAGAGCGGACGGCCCGAGCCGGGATCGACGCATCCGACCCGGCCCTGGTAGCTGCCCGCGCAAAGCTGGCGGCCGACCAGCACGGGCTCGCCGAGCACGTCGGCAATCCGTTCGATCTCGTTGGAGCCCCGCGGCAGCGAGATGGCGGACTCCCATCGCAGGGCGCCCGTCTCGGTGGACAGCGCCACGAGCCGTCCGCCGGGAAGGCCGACATAGGCAGTCGCGCCATCGAGGAGCGGCCGATTGGTCTGGCGCAGCACCAGCGGCGGGTTCTGGCGGGTGTACACCCAGCGCCGGCGCCCGGTGTAGGCGTCGAACGCGATCACCCGGTTGTCGCTGCCCCGGACCACCAGCACGTCGGCATCGAGCGCCGGGACCGACACGGCCTCGGCGCCGAGGTAGGCCTGCCAGCGCGGCTTGCCGGCGTCGTCGAACACCCGCAGCATGCCGTCCTCGTCGGTCACCGCCACGAGCCCCGGCGCCGCGCCCACCGCGGTGATCAGGCGGGCATCGGTATCGATGCGCCATTCGACGGCGCCGCTCGCGAGCGCGATTCGCGCGAGGCTGCCCCGACTGCCGGCGGCATAGACGCTCTCGCCGAGGACCGCCGGAGCGAATCCGTAGCCGCCGCCATCGAGATCGACCGACCAGCGCATCGTCCCGCGCTCGGCGGCGAGCGCCGGCAACGGCGGGATCTTGCGGCCCGACGAGCATGCCGCCAGCGCCAGCGCGGCGCCGGTCACGAGAAAGGCGCGTCGCTTCACGACCCGGTCTCGCTGGCGCCGAGTGAATCGAGCTTGAGCTGCACGAGGCGCGCGATCGAGGTGGCCGGCCCGAGGGTCTCGAGGGCCCTGGACCAGGCCTCCCGCGCCTCGTCGACCCGCCCCTGGGCCAGGGCGATATCGCCGCGACGATCCGCATAGAGCCCGGCGAAGGCGGGCGGCACCTCGACATCGAGCACCCGTCGCGCCTCGTCGAACGCCTCCTGTTCGATGAGGATCGACGCGAGCCTCAGGCGGGCGACGAGGACTAAGATCTCGTCGTCATCCTTCTCCACCATCCAGCGCAGGTTCTCCACGGCGCCGTCCTTCGCATCGGCCCCGACCTGCGCATGCGCCGCGACGAGCGCGCCCATCCTCGCGTAGGCCGTTCCCGGGAAATCGTCGCGCAGGACCTGGGCGGCCGACCGGATGCGCTCGGCATCGCCCTGCTCTACGGCGACCTTCAGCTGGTCATAGACCGCCGCGGCCCGCGCGGAGCGGTTGGCCTGGTACCACTCCCAGCCCCGCCACGCGGCGACGGCGAGGAGCACGACGGTGACGATCGTGAGGATCGTGTTCCCGTGCTTGCGCCAGAACGCCTTGAGCTCCTCGAGCTGTTCTTCTTCCTCGTGGTGGTAAGCCATCCTCAGTCATCCCCCTGCAGGTCGTCGATCGATCCGGCCATCCGGTCGATCAGCCATTCGTCGATGTCCGCGAGCGGAACGCTCTCCTGCGCGGCGCCGGGCTTGCGCAGCCACTTCACGCCCACCCGGGACTGCGCCGCCTCTTCCTCGCCGACAACGAGCGCCACGGTCGCGAGCGATGCATCGGCCCGCTTGAACTGCGACTTGAAGCTGCCGCCCCCGCAATGGAGGATCACGTCGAGGCCCCGGTCGCGCAGCCGTTCGGCCAGGTCGAGGGCGACCAGGCTCGCCGCCTCGCCCTGATGCACCACATAGACGTCGCAGGCGGGATCGGCCGTCACGTGGCCCGCGGCGCGCATCAGGTCGATGACCCGCTCGACGCCCAGCGCCATCCCGCATGCGGGTGCCGGCTTGCCGCCGAGCATCTCGATCAGCGGATCGTAGCGGCCCCCGCCGCAGACGGTCAGTCCGTCGGCCACCCACTCGAAGACCGTGAGATTGTAGTAGTCGAGGCCCCGGACCAGCCTGGGGTTGATCCTGAACGGTACGTTCTGGGCGCGCAGCATCGCCTGCAGCGACTCGAAGTGGGCACGCGATTCCTCGCCGAGAAAGTCCGCGAGCTTCGGCGCGGCCTCGACCAGGGCCTGCATGGCGGGATTCTTCGTGTCGAGGATGCGCAGCGGATTGGAGTGCATCCGGCGGCGCGCGTCCGCATCGAGCTCGTCGACGTGTTTCTCGAAATAGGCGACGAGCGCCTCCCGGTGCGCGATGCGCTCGGGCAGCTGGCCGAGCGAATTGAGCTCGAGCGAGATGCCCGTCAGGCCGAGATCGTTCCACAGTCGCTGGCAGAGCAGGATGATCTCGCAATCCGCATCGGGACCGCTGAAGCCGAGCGCCTCCGCGCCTACCTGGTGGAACTGGCGGTAGCGTCCCTTCTGCGGCCGCTCGTGGCGGAACATCGGCCCCATGTACCAGAGCCGCTTGGGGCCGTCGTAGAGCAGGTTGTGCTCGATCGTCGCCCTGACCACGCTCGCCGTGCATTCGGGGCGCAGCGTCAGGGCCTCGCCGTTGAGCGAATCGATGAAGGAGTACATCTCCTTCTCGACGATGTCGGTCACTTCGCCGATGCCACGCACGAAAAGGCCCGTCGGCTCGACGATGGGCGTGCGGATCTGCTGGTAGCCGTAGGCCGCCATGGCGCCGGCCACGGCCTCCTCGAGCCTTCGCCACCAATGGGCCTCGGCGGGCAGGACATCGTTCATGCCCCGGACGGCCCGGATTTTCTCGATCTTGGTCATTGCCTGGTCGGCCCGGGTCGCGCAGTCGCCCGGTGCCCGGATGGGTTCACGAATCCTGGTTCGCCGCACCGCCGTAGCGACGCGCGACGTAATTCTCGACGATGGCCTGGAACTCCTCGGCGATGTGCTCGCCCTTGAGCGTCACCGAGCGCTCGCCATCGATGAAGACCGGGGCGACGGGCGCCTCCCCGGAGCCGGGAAGCGAGATGCCGATGTCGGCATGACGGCTCTCGCCCGGCCCGTTGACGACGCAGCCCATGACGGCGACCTGCAGCGTCTCCACGCCGGGATAGCGCCGTCGCCATGCCGGCATCTGCTCGCGCAGGAAACGCTGGATGCGGTCGGCGAGCTCCTGGAAGTACGTGCTGCTCGTGCGGCCGCAGCCGGGACAGGCCACCACCAGCGGCGCGAACGCGCGCAGGCCCATGGACTGGAGGAGCTCCTGTGCCACGAGGACCTCGCGGGTACGATCCCCGCCGGGTTCCGGCGTCAGCGAGACGCGAATGGTATCGCCAATCCCTTCCTGCAGCAGGACGGCCATGGCCGCGGCCGACGAGACGATGCCCTTGCTGCCCATCCCCGCCTCGGTCAGGCCCAGGTGCAGTGGCCAGTCGCAGCGACGGGCGAGCTCGCGGTACACGGCGACGAGGTCCTGCACCGAGGAGACCTTCGCCGACAGCACGATCGCATCGGGCGACAGGCCGAGCGACACGGCCTGCTCCGCGCTCTCGATCGCCGACACGACGAGGGCCTCGCGCATCACCGCGGCGGCGTCCCACGGGCCGGCCCGGCGCGCGTTCTCGTCCATCATCCGCGCGAGCACCCGCTGGTCGAGGCTTCCCCAGTTGACGCCGATGCGCACCGGCTTGCCATGGGCGCACGCGACCTCGATCAGTCGCGAGAAGTTGTCGTCGCGGCGGCTGCCCGCGCCCACGTTGCCCGGATTGATCCGATACTTGGACAGCGCCTTCGCGCACTCCGGATAGTCGGTGAGCAGCTTGTGGCCGTTGTAGTGGAAGTCGCCCACCAGCGGCACGTCCACGCCCATGCGGTCGAGCTGCTCGCGTATCGCCGGCACCGCCGCGGCCGCCTGGGGCGAGTTCACGGTGATCCGCACCAGTTCCGAGCCGGCCTGCGCCAGCGCCTTGACCTGGATGGCGGTCGCGATCGCGTCCGCGGTGTCGGTGTTGGTCATCGACTGGACCACCACCGGCGCATCGCCGCCGATGACGACCCGCCGGTCGCCCCAGCAGACGACCGCGCTTCGACTCGGGCGGCGCGGCGCGGGCCCGGCGCGGGTGGGTTGCGGCTCGAGGGGGGCGTTCATTGCAGCCGCAGCTTCGCGACGCCGTCGCGCGCCATGGACCGGACATCCACGGGTTCGCCACCCCGGGTCAGGGTGACCGCGTCCGCATTGCCGACGAGCACAGACACGGGACCGGGAACGTCCAGGGACAGGCTGGTGCGCGGCTTCTGCAAGCCGTAGACGATGCGCCTGCCCTGCGCGTCGGTCACCTCGACCCAGCATTCCGCGTCGAAGATCATCACCAGGCTCGAGGCCGGCACTTCTTCGGAAGACGCCGGCGAGGGCACCGCCTGCGAAGGGCTCGCGTCGGCCGCCGTCGCAGCGCCCTGCGCCGCCTGGTCGGCATCGGCGGCGGCGCCCGTCGGGACGGCGGAATCGGAGCCCGGCGCGCCGTCCGCGCGGGCAGGTGCCCCGCCGGTGTCCGCCCGCGAGGCATCATCCGCGCTCGCCGGTGCCTCCGCGGCCGGCGCCCCGGTCCCGCCGTCGGCCGCGCCGGACTGGACGGCGACGCCGGAGGCCGATGCGCCCTGCGCGGCGCCGGCCGATGGCGACACGCCGCCGGTCCCGGCATCACGGCGGCCGGCCTGGCTCGCCAGCAGCTCGTTGGCGGCGCGGGCCGCCGCCGCGACAGCCTCGTCACTGGGACTGCCCGCGGAAGGGGCACCGTCGCGGCCCGCGCCCGGAACGGCGCCAGCGGGCGCCGGAGCCGGGCTGGCGGTCGGGCCGGCGCCGGCCGACGGCGCGCCCTCGCCCTCGAACCATTGCGAAGGCCAGCGCAGGTCGGTGCTGGGCGCGAAGTAGACCGCGATCGCGATGACGGCGAGCAGGCCCAGCAGGGCCAGGCCCCAGCGACCGATGCCGGAGGACTCGTCGAAGGAGCTCGTGGGCGAAATCGCGACCGGGGCCCGACTGGACGGCCTCAGGTCGGCGCCGGTGTCGAGCTTCGCGACGGTGGCCAGCAGGGGCGCGGGGTCTCGCCCCAGCAGGCGCGCATAGGAGCGGATGGCGGCACGCACGAAAGCCGTGCCCGGGAGATCGCCCCAGCGACCGGCCTCGATCGCCTCGATCTGGCGCACCTGCATGCGCAGGCGGCCGGCGACCTCGTTCACCGACCAGCCCTTCGCTTCGCGAACGGCCGTGAAGTGCGTCGGCTTCGCGATGGTTCCGTCTTCGGGAGGCGTCCCTTCGTCCAGCTCCGGGCCGGGGCCCGTCTCGACGACCGGGTCGATCCCGGGCGCCAGGTCGCCGCCCGCCGCGGGCCCGTCGACCCCCGCCGTCCCGGCCGGCCGATCGGGCGCATCGCCGTCGGCGATCCTGGGCTCGTCCTTCGCGAGCCTCGGCTCGCCTTCGCCGAACCTGGGGTCAGTCACCGAACTTTTCCTCTGCGAGCAGGCTCGCTTCAGGCGACGTGGGGAAACTGCGCCTCAGCTGCGAGGCGAGGCTGTCGAACTCGATGGAGTCGCCCCGCATGCGCGCGATCCGCAGACCCTGCCAGAGCGTCGCCGCCGTCGGCTGGTAGGACTTCAGCAGGCGCTGGGAATAGAAGTTGGCGCGCTCGCCGTCACCGCGGCCCAGGTAGATGTCGGCGAGGTTGTAGAGCGTCACCGCATTGGAGGGCTCGATCTGGAAGGCGCGGTGCAGGTAGGCGAGCGCCTTCTCCTCGTCCCCGAGCTGGCGCATGCAGATGCCGGCGTTGTGCAGGGGCCTGGCCGGCGTCTGGTACAGCGGATCGCTGGCGGCCTTCTCGAAATACGGCAGCGCCTGTTCCTGCTTGCCGGTCCGGCACAGGAACCAGCCGTAGTTGTTGTTGAGCTCGGGGTTGGCCGGCATGAGCCGAAGCGCCTTCTGGAAGCTCTGGTCGGCCAGCTCGTTCTCGTTGATGTCCATGTACACCAGGCCGAGCATGCCGAAGGCGGCCGCATAGTCGGGATCGATCGTGAGCGCCTGGCGCAGCTCGTCGAGCGCGACGGAGTAGTTCTTCTGCTGGTAGTAGCCGGAGGCGAGCTCGAGGCGTATCCGCGCCCGGCGACGCTCCTCGGTATCGACCTCGGCCCTGGGCACCACCGATTGCCCGTCGATCGTGGCGCCGCCGGACGCCGGGTCCCCCGTCGAGGCGCAGCCGGCCATGCCGGCAAGCACCACGGCCGCGAGGGCGAGGCGCCAGTTCGGGGACTTTCCGCGAGGGAGGTTCGGGACCATCAGCGCAGCTCCGCAATCGGCTGGATTCGGGACGATCGCTCGGCAAGGCGGGTCCGGTCACGGACCTCGCCCGCGAGCTGGCCGCACGCCGCATCGATGTCGTCGCCACGCGTGCGACGCACCGTGGTCACGATGCCGGCATCGACCAGGATGCTCGCAAAGGACCGGATCCGCTCCCTGCCCGATCGGTGCAGTCCCGATCCCGGGAACGGATTGAACGGAATCAGGTTGAACTTGCAGGGGACGTCGGCGACCAGCCCGAGAAGCGCCCGCGCATGGGCATCGGAATCGTTGATGCCGTCCAGCATCACGTATTCGAACGTGATGAAGTCGCGCGGCGAGCGCTCGAGATAGCGTCGGCAGGCGGCCATCAGCTCGGCGAGCGGATACTTGCGGTTGAGCGGCACCAGCCGGTCGCGCAGGGCATCGTCGGGCGCATGCAGCGAGACTGCCAGCGCCACCGGGCATTCGTCGCGCAGCCGGTCCATGAGCGGGACCACGCCCGAGGTGGAAACCGTCACCCGCCGGCGCGACAGGCCGTAGGCGCGATCATCGAGCATCAGCCGGGCCGCCGCGATCGTCGCCGCATAGTTCTGCAGCGGCTCACCCATGCCCATGAACACCACGTTCGTGACCCGGCGGTGTCCCGCGGCGGTGGAGTCGCCCTCGTACTGCCCGAGCGCGCGGTTCGCATGCCGCAGCTGGGCGACGATCTCGTCGGTGCGCAAGTTGCGCGAGAAGCCCTGCTTGCCGGTCGAGCAGAAGGCGCAGTTGACGGCACAGCCGGCCTGCGTGGACACGCACAGGGTGCCCCGGTCGGTCTCCGGGATGAAGACGGTCTCGATCGCGTTTCCGTCGCCGACGTCGAGCAGCCACTTCCGCGTGCCGTCCGCGGACTGGTGGTCGGAGAGGACCCGCGGCTGCTCGATACAGGCCTTTTCGGCCAGCATGGCCCGGAAGGACTTGGCGAGGTCGGTCATCGCGGCGAAGTCGTCCTCGCCGCGCTGGTGGATCCAGCGCAGGAGCTGCTGTGCGCGGAAGGGCTTCTCGCCCATGTCCGCGCACCATGCGACCAGCGCCTGCGGATCGAGTCCCAGCAGGTTGGTCTTCGCGCTCGCCGCTCCCGTCACGCTCTTGTCGACCCCCGGTTCAGCGGGAGTGGATGTCCATGCCGGGGAAGAAAAACGCGACCTCGGCCTGGGCGGTCTCGGCGGCATCCGAGCCGTGGACGGCGTTGGCATCGATGCTGTCGGCGAAGTCGGCACGAATGGTCCCCGGGGCCGCCTTCTTCGGGTCGGTGGCGCCCATCAGGTCGCGGTTCCTGCTGATGGCGGACTCCCCTTCGAGCACCTGGACCATCACCGGGCCGGACGTCATGAAATCCACCAGGTCATTGAAGAAGGGCCGCTCGCGGTGCACCGCGTAGAAGGCCTCGGCCTGGGCGCGCGAGAGGTGCATCATCCGGGCCGCGACGATCCGCAGGCCCGCCTCTTCGAAGCGGGAATAGATCTGGCCGATGACGTTCTTCGCGACGGCGTCGGGCTTGATGATGGACAGGGTGCGTTCGATTGCCATGGGAATCCGTGCTGGTTGAGCCGTTGTTTGGGCGAAAACCCCGTGAAATTAAGGGCTTACGGGGGTTTCTGAAGGTGATGCGTAGCCAGGTATTCTACCATACGGCATCCGGCCGGCTGTTGCGCCGCCAGGCCGCGGTGCGCGCGGCTGCGGGCAAACCCCTGGCTTGAACCAGGGAGGTGGCGGCCCTATATTGGACCTTGTATCCCTGACAGGAGTGGCTATTCATGGCTCTCGACCAGAACCGCAGCATAACCCGAGGCTACTCGCCGGCAGGCGCGGTAGCGACCGCATCGCGCAACCGGGTATTGCGCAATACCTACGCGCTGCTCGCCCTGTCGCTCGTGCCCACGGCGATCGGCGCATGGGCGGGGCTGCAGCTCGGCTTCACCTGGATGGCGGGCAACCCCTTCATCGGCTTCGTGCTGTTCCTCGCCGTCGCGTTCGGCTTCTTCTATGCGATCGAGCGCTACAAGAACAGCGGCGTGGGCGTCGCCCTGCTCCTTGGCTTCACCTTCTTCATGGGGCTCATGCTCTCGCGGCTGCTCGGCCATGTGCTGGGCTTCGCCAATGGCGCCAGCCTGATCATGACGGCCTTCGGCGGGACCGCGGTCGTCTTCGCATCCATGGCGACGATCGCCACGGTGTCGAAGCGCGACTTCTCCGGCCTCGGCAAATGGCTCTTCGCGGGGCTGCTCGTCGTCATCGTCGGGATGGTCGCCAACATCTGGCTGCAGATGCCGGCCCTCTACCTCGCCCTCTCCGTGATGGCGATCGGCCTCTTCTCGGCCTGGCTGCTCTACGACGTCCAGCGCATCGTCAACGGCGGCGAGACGAACTACGTGACGGCCACGCTGTCCATCTACCTGAGCCTCTACAACATCTTCGTGCACCTGCTGAGCCTGCTGGGCATCTTCGGCGGCGACGAATAGGCGTGACCTGAGGCACGCCGTCCCCGAGGGCCGTCGGCGACTCCTGCCGGCGGCCCTCGTTCGTTTCCATCCGCCCGTCCCCTACTCGAAGACGGCGATCGACTCGACGTGAGAGGTGTGCGGGAACATGTTGACGACGCCGGCCGCCGTGAGCCGCCAGCCGCCCGTGTGCACGAGCACGGCGGCATCCCGCGCCAGGGTGGCCGGGTTGCAGGACACGTACACGATCCGGCGCGGACGGGCATGGGGAGTGGCCAGCGCCTTCGCCACCGCCAGGGCTCCCTCCCGGGGCGGATCGACCAGCACCTTGTCGAGCCGGCCCAGGCGCGCCCACGCGTGCGCATCGAGCTCGAACAGGTTCGCCACCCGGAACGCGGCCCGGGCCTGGAGACCGTTCAACCTTGCGTTCGCGCAGGCCCGCTCCACGAGAGCGGGACTGCCCTCGAGGCCCAGCACCTCGCGCGCGCGACGCGCCAGCGGCAGGGTGAAATTGCCCAGCCCGCAGAACAGGTCGGCCACTCGCTCGTGGGCCTCGGGATCGAGCAGCCTGACCGCCATGCGCACCAGGACCTCGTTGATGCCGTGGTTCACCTGGGTGAAGTCCGTCGGCCTGTACGGCATCCGGACGTCGAACTCGGGCAGCCGGTAGCCCAGCCGCGATTCCTGGTCCGACTCGACGAGCCGGCCCTCCCGGGCGAACAGCAGGACGCTGTCGGGGCCCTTCGGCTGGAGCCAGAGCTCCAGCCCCGGCCGGTCGCTGAAGACGCGCAGCTTCTCGCGATCCTCCGGCGAGAGCGGCTCGAGGATGCGGAACACCAGCGCGATCGTCCGTCCCGGTGCAGCGTCCGTCTCGCCGACCGCGAGCTCGATCTGCGGCAGCCGGTCGCGGATCGTCAGCCCCGCGACGAGCTCGCGCAGCGGCACCAGCAGCTTCGAGACCTCGGGCGGCAGGACATGGCATTCGCGCATGTCCGCAACGTAGCTGGAACCGCGCTCGTGGAAGCCCACCAGCACCCCGCCCTTCTTCGGCACGTGGCGCACGGACAGCCGGGCGCGGAAACGATAGCCCCATGCGGGCCCGGCGATCGGACGCAGGATCATGCCGGGCCGCAGTCCGCCGATGCGCTCCAGCTGGTCCTCCAGCACGCGCTGCTTGATCGCCAGCTGAGCGGCGGGATGCAGGTGCTGCATCGAGCAGCCGCCGCACACGCCGAAGTGCGGGCAGGCCGGAACGACTCGCTGGCTGCTCTCGCGCTCGACCGCCACCGTCTCCGCCACGTCGTAGCTGGGCTTGCTGCGCACCCGCCGGGCCAGGACGCGCTCGCCCGGCAGGGCGCCGCGCACGAAGGCAACCTTGCCCTCGTGCCGCGCGACGCCACGCGCCTCGAGATCGAGCGACTCGATCTCGAGCCGCCAGGTCGCCTCGTCCGCCGCGCCCCGCGCGGAACGCCCGGCACGGCTCATCGTTCGTCCTGCCAGCGCCCGAGGAACTCCGGCCAATGCGTGCCGTCCAGCGATTCGAGATGGTGGCGGAAGGCCCGCAGCTCGGCATCGTACTCGTCGGGTGTCCACATGCCCCTGAAGAGCTGGAAGCGGCAATAGACGAGATAGGTGTTCGCGATGTCGGTCTCGCAATAGGCCCTGATCTCGGGCAGGCGACCCTGCCGGTAGGCCTCCCACACCTGCGAGCCGTCCATCCCGAGCTTGCCCGGAAAGCCGCAGAGCCTGGCGAGATCGTCGAGGCGGGCGCTCGCCCGTGGCGTGTACAGCGCGAGCAGGTCCATCAGGTCGAGATGCCGCGTGTGGTACCGCCCGAGGTAATTGTTCCAGCGGAACTCCTGCCGGTTCTCGCCGGTCTCCCAGTAGCGCGCCGCCCTCACCCGGTTGACGAGCGCGCGATAGTGCAGCACCTGCAGGTCGAAGCCGCCCCCGTTCCAGGACACCAGCTGCGGCGTCGTCTTCTCGACGATGTCGAAGAACTCCTGGATCAGTGCGCCCTCGTCGTCGCCCGGTTCGCCGAGGCAGCGGATCCGGAAGCGCTCGCCCGTGCGCATCAGGCATCCGATCGCGACGACCCGATGCAGGTGCAGCGGCTGGAAATCGCGCTCGCTGAGTTCCACCACGGCCTCGTCCGGCACCTCCGGACCGATATCGTTGAGCAGGCGAAGCCCCGCGACGTCGGGAACGGTCTCGATATCGAAGACGAGGACGGGCGCGGACATGGCTCAGGCTCCGCCGCGTGGCGCGCTCACCGGGGCATGGCGTTCGGGCATCACGCGTCGAGCCGGACCTCAGCCGCCGGCGAGGAAGTTCAGGGGATCGATCGGCTTGCCGTCGCGGCGAACCTCGAAGCCGAGGCGTGCGCTGGTAGTGCCCGTCGAGCCAACCTCGGCGATCTTCTGGCCGCGGGTAACGTTCTGGCCTTCCTTCACGAGGATCTTGCTGTTGTGCGCGTAGACCGACAGCAGGTCGTCCGGATGCTTCACGATGACGAGGTTCCCGTAGCCCCGCGGACCGGGGCCGCTGAAGATCACCTTGCCGGCCTCCGCCGCATGCACCGGCGTGCCCTGGGCGGCTTCGATGGCGATCCCCATGCTCGCCGGATCGGTGAAGCGCTGGATCAGCCTGCCCTTGACGGGCCAGGCGAACTTGCCGGTGTCGCGCTGTGCGCTCGCCGTCGCGGAAGCGGGCGCGGCCGCGACAGCCCCGCCCGGACCCGCCGCAGGGGCCGCCGCCGCGCTCGGCCGCTTGCCCTGCATCGGCGTCGCGGCGAGCCGGGCATAGGCTTCGTCGCTATAGGGCCGCTTCAGGCCGCTGGGCCCCTGGCGAACCTCCCCGGCGGCTTCGGGCGCGGGTTCGGGCAAGGCCACCGAGCCACCGAGCGGTCGCGCTTCGACGCGACCGCCCATCACGGGCGCGGCCTCGACCACGGGTGCCTGCTGCTCGCCCCCCTGCCCGGGCGCGACGGCCTGGCCCGGGGCGGTCGCCTGGGCGGCGGGCGTCACGACCGTGGCCGGCGCGCGCGGAATGGGTGCGCGATGGCTGATGGGCGCGGGCGTCCGTGGCCCGGCGCAAGCGGCGAGAACCAGGGTTGCCAGGACCAGTCCGGCGCCCTTGGCGCGAAACGCCGCGGGCAAGGCGGGCGCGATGCCATCGGCGGCGCGTACCCGCGTGTCGTGGCCTCGTTTCATGGGAACTACCTCGAACCGGCCGACTGCATCATTCGGTGCCGGCCTTCAACGGAACGAATCGTACCGCATCGAGGACCTGCAACTGCCAGCGTTGCTCGTCCCGGCGCTCGACGAGATGTAACGTCTGTCGCGTGCCGTCGTTGACCGGCGCGACGAGACGCGCCCCTGGGCGCAGCTGTTCGAGGAGCGGCTGCGGTATCTCGTCGCCCGCTGCCGCGACGACGATGGCGTCGTAGGGCGCCATCTGCGGCACGCCCAGGCGCCCGTCGCCGAAGACGAGGCGCAGGTTGCCGAGTCGCAGGCTGCGCAGGTTCGCCCTCGCTGCCTCGTGCAGTCCGCGCAGGCGCTCGATCGACACGACCTCCCCGACGAGATGCGCGAGCAGCGCGGCCTGGTACCCGCAGCCCGTGCCGACCTCGAGAACCTTGGCCGAGGCGCGCGTCGTGGCGTCGAGGGGCTCGAGCGCGAGCTCGAGCATGCGCGCGACGGTGCTGGGTCGCGAGATGGTCTGGCCGAGGCCGATCGGGAGCGAGACGTCGTCGTAGGCGCGACTCGCGAGACCCTGGTCCACGAAGGCGTGTCGCGGCACCGTCGACATCGCGGCGAGCACCGCCTCGTCGCGCACGCCGAGCCGCCTCAGCTGCTCCGCCATGGCTGCGCGCCCGCGCGCCGACGCAAGCCCCAGGCCCGTCGCCGGCACCGGCGTCGCGGCGGCGCCGACGCGGCTCACGCGCGCGGGCGGCGGCGTCCAGCCCTTCGGGCCGTAGCCGGCGGGCCTGCGCATCAGATCGTCCGATCGAGCCAATTCTGTACCGCCGGAAGGCGCTGGTGGGCGGTCAGGTCGACGTCCAGCGGGGTGACGGACACCCAGCCGCCGGCGACCGCGCCGAAGTCGGTGCCCGGCCCGCTGTCGAGGGCCTCGCCGGCGGGACCGATCCAGTAGATCGTCTCGCCGCGCGGGCTCGTGGCGCGCACGACCGATTCGCCCATGTGGCGCTTGCCCAGCCGCGTCGTGCGTACGCCGCGCAGGTCCGTGCGCGCGACGCCGGGCACGTTGACGTTGAGCAGCATCGGCTCCTTGGCGGGACTGCGCGCATAGCGCGCAAGGATCTCGCGCGCGGCATGCGCGGCCGTGTCGAGGTGTTCGTAGCCCTTGACGGCAAGCGAGAAGGCGATCGCGGGGATACCGAGCAGGTAGGCCTCGGTGGCCGCGGCGACCGTGCCGGAGTAGATCGTGTCGTCGCCCATGTTGGCGCCATCGTTGATGCCGGAGAGCACCAGGTCGGGCCGCTGCTCGAGCAGGCCCGTGATGGCGACATGCACGCAGTCGGTCGGCGTGCCGTTGACGTAGAGGAATCCCGATGAAGCCCGGCGAACCGTGAGCGGCCGGTCCAGCGTCAGCGAGTTCGACGCCCCGCTGCGGTCGCGTTCGGGAGCAACGACGGTGACCTCCCCGAACTCCCGGGCGACCTCGGCCAGTGCGGCGATCCCCGGGGAGAAATAGCCGTCATCGTTGCTGATCAGGATCCGCATGCGTGGATTCTATCGAATCCACGGGGCACGAGCGTTGCATCCGCGCAGCCCCTCGCGAATCGTGAGGCGCGACGTATCCGCTATCCCTCCGCCGGCCAGTCGCGGATATAGGCCTTGAGCATCTTGTTCTCGAAGCTCTGCTCGTCGAGAACCGCGCGCGCGACGTCATGGAAGGAGACCACCCCGAGCAGGACGTCGCCGTCCATCACGGGAAGGTAGCGTTCGCGCGACTCGAGCATGACGCGCCGCAGGTCGTTGACGTCCATGTCGGGCGAAACCACGCGCGGGTCGGGCTTCATGACGTCGCGGATGTAGATCTCCGCCACGGGAGGCGTCGGTCCGGCCCGGTGCTCGACCTGGCGCCTGGCCAGTACCTTGAGGACCTCGCGGAAGGTCAGCATGCCGACGAGGCGGCCCTGCGACATCACCACGAGCGAGCCGATGTCGTTCTCGGCCATGGTGATCACGCCTTCGGACAGCAACTCGTCCGGAGACACCGTGAACAAGGTGTTGCCCTTGACCTTCAGAATCTCGTTGACGCGCATGTCCGCCTCCAGTTCGCTGGAGCCCATCCTATAGAACCGTCGACGGGGGGACAAGGGGCCGTCAGCGCGCCCTGAGAACGTCGATCACCAGCCTGGAGAGCTCGTCCTCGACGAAGGGCTTCGGCAGGAAGTGCGAGACACCTGCCGCCATCGCGTGGGCCCGATGCGCTGCCGATGCGCGCGACGTGAGCATGACGATGGGGATGTCGGCCGTCTCCGGCCGCGAACGCAGGGCGCGTGCCAGTTCAAGCCCGTTCATTCGCGGCATTTCGAGGTCGATCAGCGCGATCGCCGGCGGATTGCGATCGACGAGCGCGAGCGCCTCGATGCCGTCCCCGGCCGCATCGACCGCGAGGCCGAGGTCGGTCGCAAGGGCCTGCATCGCGCGGCGCACGCTCACCGAATCGTCGACGACGAGGCAGCGCGGCCGTCGCTCCTCGATCGGCTGCCTCGTGGCCACTACCGGACGCGGATCGCCCTGCGCGGCGGCGGCGAGGTCGATCACGGGCGCCACGGTGCCGTCGCCGAGCACCGCGGCGCCCTCCAGGCCGGGGATCGGCGGCATGAACGCGGGCAACGGATGGACGACCACCTGGCGCGCGGCACCCGGTGGCGGCACCCTCACCGCATCGACCGTGCCGACCGGCCGAGCGAGCACCAGCGCGACCTCGGGCCCGGGCAGCGCCTCGTCGGCCGCAGGCGCGAGCGCCCCCGCGGGCAGCCCGAGCAGCTCGCCGAGCGCGACCATCCGCAGTGGACCGTTCGGGCCTTCCACGAGAAGCTCACCGTCCGTGCCGCGCCGGGCCGGATGGGCGGGCACGATGGAATCGATCGACGATACCGTGATCGCGAGCGAGATCGATGGCGAGCGCAGCAGCAGGACGCCGACCGAGGCGAACTCGAGGGGCAGGCTCGCCACTACCCGGAATCCGCCACCGGCGGCCGGCCCCATCTCGAGGCGTCCGCGTTGCCGTGCGACCGCATCGGCCACCAGCCCCAGGCCGAGTCCCCTCCCGGACAGCTGGGTCGCTTCGTCGCGCGTGCTGAAGTCGGGGGCACAGAGCACGCGCGCCACCTCGGACGGATCGTCCCAGTCGGCGACCTCGATGCCGCGCATGGCTGCGCGGCGCCGGACGCGATCGATGTCGAGGCCGCGTCCGTCGTCCTCGACGATCACGCGCAACTGCCCGCCGCCTACCCGTTCGAACGACACCTCGATGCGGCCGGTCTCGGGCTTGCCGGCCGCGGCGCGCGCCGACGCATCCTCGATGCCATGATCGACCGCATTCCGTATCAGGTGGCCGAGCGGCTCGACGAGCCCCTGCAACAGGCGCGCCTCGAACAGCTGGTCGCGCCCGTGGATGGCGAGCTCTACCTGCCTGCCCGCCATGCGCGAGGCCTGGCGCGCCGCGCGCGCGAGTCGCGGCGCGATGTCTGCGACCGGAATCATGCGGGCGCGCAACGCGGTGTCGCGCAGCTCTCCCTGCGCCCTGTCGAGGCGCGCGGCGAGCTCGGCCATCGCATCGAGCTGGTCGCCGAGCTCGGCTTCCAGGACCTGGCCGTCCGCGCCGACCTCGGCGATGCGTCCGGCCAGGCGGTCGAGGTCGTCATGGCGCGCCAGCCCGAGCTCGTCGGCCTCGGCCGAACCCGCCCGGGCGCCGAAGCGTTCGGGCGCGAGCCTGCGCACCGCATCCACCAGCCGCTCCGCCTCCTCTGCCAGGTCCCTCGCGCGCTGGGCGCCGAGACGGATCGCCCGGCGAATACGCCCCAGCTCGTCGAGGCGCTCCTGCATCTGCGCGACGGCGATGGCCGCCTCGGTCGAGGTATCCACCAACCGGTCGACGAGGGCCTCCGGCACGCGCAGCGCCGGTTCGTCGTCCGCGGCCCGGGCGGGCGCACCCTCTCCGGTCGGCGGAACCGTGCCGGCGGCGACGGCCGGGTCCGCGCCCGCCCGCGCGGATGGTGGCAACGGGTCCGGCCCGGAAGCCTCGATGGACTCGTCGGGCATCGCTGTCGCGGCGGAATCCCCGTCGGCGCGCAGGCGCTCGAGCCAACCGAGCAGGGTGCGATACACGTCGGTCATCGCGGGCGGCGCCGGTTCGAGCCCGGCCACCGCACCGACCATGCCGGCCAGGGTGTCGGCCGACTCCCCGAGGGCATCGGCGAGCACCGGGTCGCCCAGGGCACCCGACTGCTCCACGAGCAGCA
>Ga0079224_100004386_pt1 | contig 18220 bp, 17 predicted proteins | sample Stecom2015_FD_80414 | JGI IMG/M metagenome (GOLD analysis project Ga0079224, IMG submission 80414) | Agricultural soil microbial communities from Utah to study Nitrogen management - Steer compost 2015 | ecosystem: Environmental > Terrestrial > Soil > Agricultural land | place: USA: Utah...
CCCACTTCATAGGCCACGTTGAGGCCATAGCTCAGGTTAAAGTTCCCCGTTTTGGAATTGGTGTTGAACTCGGAATTTATGGGGGAGCCATTCCCGCTGGTCCCGAAATAGACCGGGGCCACCGAGGGTCCCACCGACCATCTGTCCGATACTTCGGCAGTGGCCACCTTATCTTCCTCTTCCATCTCCTGGATGGCTTCAAAGATGGATTTTTTGCCCGTTGGGTCTACTTCCTGTTCCCCCAGCGCCAGGGCATTCTCTTTTTCTTGGTCTATCTGTCCTGGATGCTTTTTCTTGTCACGTGTCTTGTCCGTGCCCTGGGCCAGGGCCTGCCTTATGGCCGTGGGATCCGTGGTGGGAAGGGCCTGATTTTTCAGGCTGTCCGCAAATTCCTGTTGTGCCAAGAGCGCCAAGCGATCCCTTTCCATCAAGTCTTGTTTCACCGGGGCATCCGTGCGATGATCAGCCGCTTCCCCGGAAACTTCCATTGGCGTATCCGGGTTGTTGGCGATCCCGGACTTTTCGGTGGCCCTTGTGACGACCCTGGGGTCAAAGGTGTCCTTTTCAATATTGTCCTCCACCAGGGCATCATCCGTGGGCTGCGCTTCCTTGGGAGTGTGCTGCTGCCCGCCCTGTTCCCGGGGGGTCTTGGGGTCGGGTCCCCCAGGGTCCTGTACATCGGTAATGGTAGGGATCGCCTCAAAGTTCGGCGTACCCTCCCCTTGGGTGCCAGTGCCGAAGGGGGCCAGCACGTACAGTAGGATGGCCACCGCCGCGGCCACTCCCCCGAGCTGCCACCAGATCGGCAGCAAACGGTTGCGTTTTTTCGTATCGTCCAAGGAGGCCTCTATGGCCTGCCACACCCTTTCATCGGGGACTTCCCCAAAGTCCCTGAAGGTGTCCTTGAACAATTGTTCCAAATTCTTCTTCCCCATCTTAGTTTAGTTAGGCAATGTTTATTCTTTCTTTTTCGATCTTGTCCCTCAAAATGCTCTTGGCCCTGGCCAGATTTGATTTTGAGGTGCCGATGGATGTCCCCAACATCTCGCTGATTTCCTTGTGGCTGTAGCCATCCAGTACGTAAAGGTTGAAGGTCAACCGGTATTTTTGTGGCAGCTCCTGTATATAGCCCAAAAGGGTGGACAGGCTGACGTCCGTATGGTCCAATTCCACCTCATCCGGGCCTTCGACTTCTTCGGAGACCAGGTTCAGGTGCTGCTGTTTCCTGTATTTTTGCAATACCGTGTTCACGGTGATCCGTTTGATCCAACCCTCAAAGGATCCCTGGAAGCCATATTGGTCCAATTTGCTGAAAATGGTCATGAAGCTGTCATGGAGGCTGTCCTCGGCCTCGGCCCTGTTCCTCGAATATTTAAGGCACATGCCGAACAGCACGGCGGAATATTTGCGATATAGCTCCGCCTGTGCCGTACGATCCCCTTTTTTACAATTGTTTATCAGCGCCTCAAGATCCAAATGTTGGTCAATTTTGGATTGTTGTATATCAATTTGTGGTTTCCGTAGCCGCTACGGGAACCGTGAATTCCAAATATGTGTCATTTTCTTCCGTATCCTTTCCGGCATAGAACCTAAAGTGGTATTCCCCGGTATAGATCACCCTGAATTGTAGGGTGGCATCCACTTCCGTGACCGCCTGGGTACATTGCCTGTCCTCATCGGTGAGCACACTGCCCACGACCACCACATCGCGGTCGGTCTGGGCCGTTTTGGTAACATCAAAACCCTCAAAAAAGGTACAGCCGTTGGGGCGTTGGTAGGTAACGGGAATTTCATAGGTCTCCCCAAGGACAAAGGCCTCGGGCATTTCAACCGCCACGGTCTTCAGGGCAGAGAAATAAAAGTTTGGGGAATCATCGTCCAGATCACAGGAAATGAACAATGAGCATGCCACGAACAAAAACAGGGGCATAAGCACTTTTCTCATAACAATCCTTTTTTACTTCCTAGATGACCGCTGTGGCCAAGGGTTGCGTTGGATTTTCATGGGACTTCCGTCCAAAAAAGAAATAAGCTTGGTCGGTTTAGGATTTGACCGTGGTGATGGCCTCCTTGATCTTGTTCTCCAATTCCTCGGAAAGTTCCGGGTTGTCGATCAACAACAATTTAACAGCATCGCGTCCCTGGCCCAGTTTGGTGTCCCCGTAACTGAACCATGAGCCACTTTTCTTGATGATCTCGTAGGCCACTCCCAAATCGAGAATTTCCCCGATCTTGGAAATCCCCTCCCCGTACATGATATCGAATTCCGCGGTCTTGAAGGGCGGGGCCACCTTGTTCTTGACCACCTTGACCCGTGTCTTGTTTCCCTGTACCTCCCCGTCGGTATCCTTGATCTGGGTGGAACGCCTGATATCCAATCGGATCGAAGCATAGAACTTAAGGGCATTGCCCCCTGTGGTGGTCTCCGGATTGCCGAACATCACCCCGATCTTCTCCCGCAATTGGTTGATGAAGATCACGGTACATTTGGTCTTGCTGATCGTGGCCGTGAGCTTTCTCAGGGCCTGGGACATCAAGCGGGCATGCAGCCCCATTTTGGAATCCCCCATTTCCCCTTCGATCTCGCTCTTGGGGGTCAGGGCGGCCACGGAATCCACGATCACGATGTCGATGGCACCGGAGCGGATCAGATTTTCTGTGATTTCCAGGGCCTGTTCCCCATGGTCGGGCTGGGAGATGATCAGGTTGTCTATGTCAACGCCCAGTTTTTGGGCATAGAAACGGTCAAAGGCGTGTTCCGCATCGATAAAGGCGGCTATGCCCCCGGCCTTTTGGGCCTCGGCAATGGCATGCAGGGTCAGGGTGGTCTTCCCGGAGGATTCAGGCCCATAGATCTCTATGACCCGACCCCTTGGATAACCGCCCACCCCCAGGGCAACGTCCAATCCCAGAGATCCCGAAGGGATTACCTCCACGTCTTCCACGACACTATCCCCCATTTTCATCACGGCACCCTTGCCATAGGTTTTGTCCAGTTTGTCAAGGGTAAGTTTGAGGGCTTTCAGTTTGGCTTCTTTGTCGTTGCTCATTGTCGATGGGATTAGGAAGGCTAAAGTACCAATTCTTTCCAATGTGACAAATTCTTTCCTTTTGTGACAATGCCCACGCAACCTTTTTCAAATAATTGAATCCTTTGGGTACTGACTCATTTCAATAGGGCACCAATTTGCCCAAACTTGCGGGAAGGGAGAAAAATTAGTTTTGAAAAAGAAAGAAAATGGGATAAAGGGATGCTGCTTTGGTGTCCCTTTTTCTATTGGTCCGACATAAGGAATGTCTGGATCAGTCCCAAGCTGCCCTATAGGTCCTCCGCCAAAGAATCACTATCTTTGTGCCCGTTTAAAACACCATTCTTTAACTTAAATTATTGGTATAGCATGCAACTGTACAATACCTTAAGCGCCAAGGAAAGGGAACAGCTCATCGAGGATGCCGGTAAGGACCGGTTGACCATCTCTTTCTATCAATATGCCCATATCGGCAATACCCGTATCTTCCGGAACCATCTCTTTTTGGCCTGGAACGACATGGATGTCCTGGGTAGGATCTATGTGGCCCACGAGGGGATCAATGCCCAACTCTCCGTTCCTGCCGAAAACTTTGGCCCCTTCAAGGCCCATTTGGACAGTATCTCCTTTTTGGAAAACGTCCGCCTTAACATCGCCATTGAGCAGGACAACAAATCCTTTTTGAAGCTCAAGGTGAAGGTCCGCCACAAGATCGTGGCCGACGGCCTGGATGACGACACCTTCGATGTGACCGACAAGGGCACCCATGTGGGGGCCGAGCGGTTCAATGAGCTCATCGAGGACCCGGATACCATCCTGGTGGACATGCGCAACCATTACGAGAGCGAGATCGGCCATTTCAAAAGCGCCATCACCCCGGATGTGGACACCTTTAGGGATTCCCTGGACATCATCGAAAGGGACCTGGCCGATCACAAGGAGGACAAAAAATTGGTCATGTACTGCACCGGGGGGATCCGCTGTGAAAAGGCCAGTGCCTACTACAGGCACAAGGGATTCAAGAACGTCTACCAATTGGAGGGCGGGATCATCGAGTATACCCGACAGGTCAAGGCACAGAATCTGGAGAACAAGTTCATGGGCAAGAACTTTGTCTTTGACCACCGAAGGGGAGAGCGTATCACCGAGGATGTGATCGCCCATTGCCACCAATGTGGCACGCCCTGCGATTCACATGTGAACTGCGCCAATGAGGCCTGTCACCTGCTTTTCATCCAATGTGACGCCTGCGCCAAGGCCATGGACCGTTGTTGTTCGGTGGACTGTATGGAGATCAATGCCCTTCCCTTTGAAGAGCAAAAGAAACTGCGGCAGGGGAAGGTCGTGAGCAATAAAATTTTCAAAAAAGGACGCTCACCGGTCCTTAAATACAAGAAATAGCGTTCCCTGCTGCCGCAAATTGTTCTATATTTACGGTTGATTATAGTATGAACCCCATCCAGGGCGGGCGGACCCCCTTGGACCAAGATATAATATATGGCGTGTAGCAGTTGTTCAACCGGAAAGGATGGACAACCGCGTGGTTGCAAGAACAATGGTACTTGCGGCACTGATGGTTGTAACAAGCTGACGGTCTTTGACTGGCTTTCCAATATGTCGTTGCCCAACGGTCAAAAACCTTTTGATTGCGTTGAGGTGCGTTTCAAGAACAGTAGAAAGGAATTTTTCAGGAACGAGGATGACCTTACCCTGTCCATTGGCGATGTGGTAGCTACCCAGGCCAAGTCCGGCCATGATGTCGGCGTGGTGACCCTTTGTGGTGAACTGGTGCGGGTGCAGATGAAAAAGAAGAAGGTGTCTCCCTTGGACAGATCCCTGCCCAAGGTCTATAGAAAGGCCAGCCAACGGGATATCGATATCTGGCAGAAATGCCGGGATCGGGAAGAGGAGATCAAGAAACGCTCCCGGGAGATCGCCATTGCCCTGAAACTGGAAATGAAGCTGAGCGATGTGGAGTTCCAAGGGGACGGTTCCAAGGCCACCTTTTATTATACGGCCGAGGACCGCGTGGATTTCAGGCAGTTGATCAAGGACATGGCCAAGGTCTTCCAGATCCGCATCGAGATGCGACAGATAGGCTATCGGCAAGAGGCCCAACGGCTGGGGGGCATCGGCTCCTGTGGCCGGGAACTCTGCTGTTCCACCTGGCTCACGGATTTCAGGAGCGTGAGCACCTCGGCGGCCAGGTACCAACAGTTGGCCCTGAACCCACAGAAACTGGCCGGACAGTGCGGGAAGCTCAAATGTTGCCTGAACTACGAACTGGACATGTACCTGGAGGCCCTAAAGGATTTCCCCCCCCAGGACAGTAAATTGATGACAGAAAAGGGGCTGGCCTTTTGCCAGAAAGCGGACATATTCAAGCAGACCCTCTGGTTTTCCTATAAGGACGACCCGGCCAATTGGCATGCCCTGGACAAGGACCATGTCCTGGAAATCCTGGAGATGAACCGTCGGGGAGAAAAGGCCGTCAGCCTGGAGGAATTCGCCCAGGAGGTTGTCCAGGAGAAAGATGAAGCGGTCTTTGAAAATGTGGTGGGCCAGGACAGCCTGACCCGTTTTGACAGGCCCAAGAACAACAAGCGAAGGAACAAGAAACGTAGAAACAACAAATCCAAATCAAGGCCCAATGCAAAATAGGCCGCTGTTTTTTTTGGTGGCACTGTTGGTCTGTTCCGCCTGCAATGAGCAACTGGTATATTCAAAGTACCAGAAAATCGGGGACGGCCAATGGCCCATGGACCAAAAAGTCCATTTTGAACTCCCCCCGCTGGATACCGCCCAGGCCTACAGCATGTTCATCAATGTAAGGAACGACAACGATTATCCGTTCAGCAACCTTTTTTTGATCGCCGAACTGGAGGCCCCCGACGGGAACACGGTGAAGGACACCCTGGAGTACCGTATGGCCGACCCCATGGGGAATTGGTTGGGGAAAGGGAGCGGGAGCGTGGTGGAGAACAAACTATGGTACCGGGAAAAAATCGTTTTTCCGGATTCCGGCGTATATAAGGTGACTGTTTCACATGCCATGCGAAGAAATGGGGAGGTGCAGGGCCTTTCCGTGCTGGAGGGCATCACCGATCTTGGTTTGGAAATAGAAAAAGTACCCAATTGATCATGGCTAAGACTGCTGCAAAGAAACCCGGACAAAACAACAACTTTTTTAAATACATCAAATGGTTCTGGATCCTTTTCGGGGCCGGCGTGCTTTGCGTGGTGCTGATGTTCCTGTTGGCCTCTTGGGGGGCCTTTGGGGAGATGCCCACCTTTGAGCGGCTGGAAAACCCGGAGACCAACCTGGCGACCGAGTTCATTTCCTCCGATGGGCAGACCCTTGGGAAACTCTATCTGGACGACAACAGGACCTGGGTGGACTTTGGGACCCTGCCCGAGAATCTGATCCATGCCCTGGTGGCCACCGAGGACGCCCGCTATTATGAACATGCGGGAATCGATGCCCGGGGCTTTTTGAGGGCACTCTTCTTTTTGGGCACCCGCGGGGGGGCCAGTACGATCTCCCAACAATTATCCCGGCAACTCTTTGTGGGGGTACGTTCCGACAATTTGTTGGAAGTGGCCACCCAAAAGATCAAGGAATGGGTCATCGCCACCCAATTGGAGCGCAACTATACCAAGGATGAGATCATTGCGATGTATCTGAACATCTATGATTTCAATTACAATGCCGATGGGATCCGTTCGGCCTCCAGGATCTATTTTGGCAAGGAACCCGCAGAACTCCGGACGGAGGAATCCGCTGTTTTGGTTGGGATGTTGAAGAACTCCTCCCTGTACAACCCCATCCGCCGGGAAGAAATGGTGCTCAACCGAAGGAACACCGTTTTGGGCCAGATGTCCAAATACGGCTATATCACGGAAAAGGAAAGCGATTCGTTGCAGGCCCTGCCCATGAAGATCAGCTTCAACCCCGAATCCCACCGGGAAGGCCTTGCCACCTATTTCAGGATGCACCTGCAACGCTTTTTGAACGTTTGGGTGGACCAAAACCCAAGGCCCAACGGGGAGAAGTACAATATTTACCTGGATGGGCTCAAGGTATACACCACGGTGGATTCCAGGATGCAGCGCAATGCCGAGGAGGCGATGCGGGAACATATGAAAAGACTGCAGGCGGAGTTTTTCCACCAGAACACCCCTAAGCGGAACCCGACCGCCCCTTTCCTGCAGGTCTCCAATGGGGCCATTGACACCATCATGGACCGGGCCATGAGGCGCTCGGATAGATGGAGGATCCTGAAGAACCAGGGGCTTTCCGAAAAGGAGATCATCGCCACCTTCAAGCAACAGACCGAAATGAGCGTCTTTGACTGGAACAGCGATTCCTTTGAAAAGGACACGATCATGACCCCCATGGACTCGATCCGCTATTACAAGACCTTCCTGCGCACGGCCATGATGTCCATGGAACCCCAGACCGGACACGTCAAGGCCTGGGTCGGGGGCATCAATTACACGCATTTCCAGTACGACAACGTAATCCAGGGGGCCCGGCAGGCCGGATCCACCTTCAAGCCCTTTGTCTACGCCGCGGCCATTGACCAGCTGCGCTATCCTCCCTGTTATACCCTGCCGGACAACCAGTATTGCATCGAGGCCGGAAAGCATGGCAATATGGAGGCCTGGTGCCCCAAGAACTCCAACGGAAAATATACTGGGGAAGACCTGAGCCTAAAAAACGCCCTGGCCAATTCGGTCAACACCATCTCCGCCCAGCTCATGGACAGGGTGGGACCCGGATCGGTAGTGAACATCGCCAAGAACATGGGCATCAGCCAAGACATCCTGGAAGTGCCCGCCATCGCCTTGGGAGCGGTGGACATCAACGTCTATGAAATGGTGGGGGCCTATGGCACCTTTGCCAATCAGGGGGTCTACGTAAAACCCGTGATGGTCACCCGGATCGAGGACCGCAACGGCACCGTACTCTTTGAGTATACCCCACAGACCAAGGACGTTCTGAGCAAGGACGTCGCCTATGCCATGGTGAACCTCTTGGAAGGGGTCACCCAGTTCGGATCGGGGGGACGTCTTCGGCATTCCTATGCCAAGGAGCAGACCGTGTACAAGGAGGTCATCACCGGATACCCCTATGGGCTCACCAACCCAATTGCCGGTAAGACCGGTACCACGGACAACCAAAGTGACGGATGGTTCATTGGCATGGTGCCCAACCTGGTGACCGGGGTCTGGGTCGGCGGGGAGGACCGCTCCATCCACTTTTCAAACCTGACCTATGGCCAAGGGGCCACCATGGCCCTTCCCATATGGGGCCTGTACATGAAGAAGAACTATGCCAACGAGGAATTGGGGGTCTCCAAGGAAGCCTTCGAGGTGCCGGAGGATATGTCCATCAATTTGGACTGTACCACCCAGCAGCAGGATACCGAGGACGACCTGGATACCAAGGACGATCTGGAAGACCTGGATTTCTAAGGCTTAAAAGCGATTATAAAGGAATAGGGCCCCAAGCATTTTTCGATTTGCTTGGGGCTTTTTTTTTAATGTCGTAATTTCAAGCCATCCAAAATGCGAATCCAATGATTTCAAAGACTGTTGCCAATGTTAGGGAGGCTCTGGAGGGCGTCCGGGACAATATGACCTTTATGGTCGGGGGATTTGGCCTCTGCGGGATCCCGGAAAACGCCATCGCCGAACTGGTCCGTTTGGAGGTAAAGGGAATCACCTGCATTTCCAATAATGCCGGGGTGGATGATTTCGGGCTGGGCCTGCTGCTGCACAAGCACCAGATCAAAAAGATGATCTCCTCCTATGTGGGGGAGAACAATGAATTCGAGCGACAGATGCTCAGCGGGGAGATGGAAGTGGAACTCACCCCCCAGGGCACCCTGGCGGAAAAGTGCCGGGCCGCACAGGCCGGGTTTCCCGCCTTTTTCACCCCTGCAGGCTATGGGACCGAAGTGGCCCAGGGAAAGGAGACCCGGGAGTTCAACGGAAAGATGTATGTGTTGGAACACGCCCTTAGGGCCGACTTCTCCCTGGTCAAGGCCTGGAAGGGCGACCAGGCCGGGAATCTGATATTCAAGGGCACGGCCCGTAATTTCAACCCGGCCATGTGCGGGGCTGCCACCATTACGGTGGCCGAAGTGGAGGAACTGCTGCCAGCCGGCAGCCTGGACCCCAACCAGGTGCATATACCGGGAATCTTTGTGCAGCGCATCTTCCAAGGCAAGGATTACGAAAAAAGGATCGAACAGCTAACCCTAAGACAACGATAATGCTGGATAAAGACGGAATTGCAAAACGCATAGCCCGTGAGGTCAAGGACGGCTACTATGTGAACCTGGGGATCGGAATCCCCACCCTGGTGGCCAACTACGTCCGGGATGACATACAGGTGGAATTCCAAAGCGAGAACGGGGTATTGGGCATGGGCCCCTTTCCCTTTGAAGGGGAACAGGACGCCGATCTGATCAATGCCGGGAAACAGACCATCACCACCCTGCCCGGGGCTTCCTTTTTCGACTCTGTCCTGAGTTTTGGGATGATCCGGGGAAAGCATGTGCACCTGACCATCCTGGGAGCCATGGAAGTGGCGGAGAACGGGGACATCGCCAATTGGAAGATTCCCGGAAAAATGGTCAAGGGCATGGGGGGCGCCATGGATCTGGTGGCCTCTGCGGAGAACATCATCGTGGCCATGATGCACACCAATAGGGAAGGGGAGTCCAAACTCCTCAGACGTTGTACCCTCCCCCTGACCGGGGTGGGATGCGTCAAAAAGATCGTTACCAACCTGGCTGTCATCGATGTGACCCCCGAGGGGTTCAAACTCCTGGAAAGGGCCCCCGGGGTGAGCGTGGAAGAGGTGGTATCGGCCACCCAGGGCCGCCTGATCGTGGAAGGGGAGGTCCCTGAGATGATCCTTTGACAATAGGTCAATGTTTTTTTACAACACCCAATGTTAATTACACAACAATAGTTTTATTTTACCGTTTATCGGATTTATATTTGTTCTTATCGAATAAATCCCAAATTAAACCCTATAATACCAACAAGCCATGACCCTAAAATCAAACCCCAAAGCAATGGACGAAAATGTCCAGATCTACAGAAACGATTATTTTACAGGATGCATGCTTTTGATCAAAAAGCTTTTTATGTTGTAAGTTCAGTTTCCCCTGAAAAATTTGGAGCCGGCCCTTTGTGACAGGCTCTTTTTTTTGTCCTAACTTGGACAAAAAAAGGGAAATGGCCCTCAGTTATCGACGATGTACTGCCCTGGATCTTCAAACCTTGGCCGATCTGTCCAGTGAAACCTTCATCGCCGCCTTCCAGGCGGCCAACGACCCTGCGGACTTTAAGGAATATATCGACAGGGCCTTCCATCCAGTGACCTTGGAAAAGGAACTTCACACCCCCGGTACCCAATTCTATTTTGTCCTGGAAGGTAACAGGATCGTGGGCTATTTCAAATTGAACCAGGACGGTGCCCAGACCGAGCTGCAGGATGCCGAATCCATGGAATTGGAGCGCATCTATGTTTTGAAAGCTTTTCAGGGCAAAGGCCTGGGAGCCCAAATACTCCAAGAAGTGATCCATTTGGCCAGGCAGGCCGACAAAAAATATCTTTGGCTGGGCGTATGGGAACACAACCCTGGGGCCATACGGTTCTACCTGCGTCAAAACTTCCAAAAGTTCGGAGAGCACCCCTATTACATCGGAAGTGACAAACAGACCGACTGGCTCTTGCGCCTGGAGCTTTGAATGGATGGGAACAGAACGGACCGGGTTCCCCTTGCTCTTTGGGACCCAACATATTCCCCCGGGACTATGATGGGTCCACGGTCACCCTTTAGGGTTTGCTTAGGTGCAGCAAAACCTTCTTCAAACAGCCTTCCAGGTCCTTTTTGACCTCGGTCTCCCAGAAGCGGAAGACCGTATAGCCCATTTGGGCCAGGGCCAGGTTCACTTCCCGGTCCCTTTGGATGTTGCGTTCGATCTTTGGGATCCAAAAATCGCGGTTGCTCTTGATCTTTTCCTTTCGCACTTCCCAATTTTGTCCATGCCAGAACTCCCCATCGATAAAGATGACGGTCCTGTGCTTTTTAAGGGCGATGTCCGGCTTTCCTATGAGCCCTTTGTAATCGATGCGGTAGCGGTAGCCCGCATGCCATAGTGCTTTGCGAAAGGCAAGCTCGGCCTTGGTGTCCTTCCCCCGTATTTTGCCCATGATTTTGGAGCGCTCGGGACTGGTATAGAATCCATCCTCCTCCCGGAACCGGGGCACCTTAATTCGCTCTTGGGGATGATTTTGGGCCATACCCAAAGATACGGGGAGTTGAGGCCAAATTCAAATTCGGCGACCTTGACCTTCTTGGCCCGGAAAACTTCGGGCAATAAAAAACCCAAATGCCGGAAGGCATTTGGGTCGTATCATCATAGCGCTGTGTGCCTACCCTTTCAGGGAAGCGGACATATACTCGCGGTTCATTCGGGCAATGTTCTCCAGGGAGATCCCCTTGGGACATTCCACCTCGCAGGCCCCGGTATTGGTGCAGTTACCAAAGCCTTCCAGGTCCATCTGCCGCACCATGCCGAGCACCCGTTCGGTCGCTTCGATCTGTCCCTGTGGCAAGAGGGCCATCTGGGATACCTTGGCCGAGGTGAAGAGCATGGCCGAGGCGTTCTTGCAAGCGGCCACGCAGGCCCCACAGCCAATGCAGGTGGCCGCGTCCATGGCCATGTCCGCAGCGTGTTTGTCGATCGGGATGGCATTGGCGTCCACGGTGTTCCCCGAGGTGTTCACCGAGATATAGCCACCGGCCTGCTGGATCCTTTCAAAGGAGGAGCGGTCCACGATCAAATCCTTGATCACCTGAAAGGCCTTGGCCCTAAAGGGTTCGATCACGATGGTGTCGCCATCGTTGAACTTGCGCATATGCAATTGGCATGTGGTTATCATACGATCGGGCCCGTGGGGCTCTCCGTTGATCTGCAGGGAACAGGTCCCGCAGATGCCCTCCCGGCAATCGTGGTCGAATTCCACGGGTTCCTCCCCTTTGGAGACCAGTTCCTCGTTGAGGATGTCCAGCATTTCCAAAAAAGACATGTCACCTTCCACCCCGTCCAGGGTGTAATCCACGATCTTTCCCTTGGATTTGGCATCCTTCTGGCGCCATATTTTTAGATATAGTTTCATCGCTATCTTATTTATAGGATCTTGTCTTCAGTTCAATGTTTTCGAACACCAGCTCTTCCTTGTGCAGTTTGGCATCCTTGGGTTCCCCCATATGTTCCCAGGCCCCGACATACTTAAAGTTCTCATCGTCCCGCATGGCCTCGCCATCCTCGGAGCGGTATTCCTCGCGGAAGTGCCCCCCGCAGGATTCGTTACGGTGCAGGGCATCCTTGGCAAAGAGTTCGCCCAGTTCCAAAAAGTCAGCCACCCGGCCGGCCTTTTCAAGTTCCTGGTTCTTGGAATCCATGGTCCCGGTCACCTTGACGTTCTCCCAGAAATCCTTTCTCAGGGCGGCGATCTCCTTGATGGCCTCCTCCAATCCCTTGGCGTTTCGGGCCATCCCACATTTGTTCCACATGATCTTGCCCAGTTTTTTGTGGTAATGGTCCACGGAATGGATCCCTGTACCGGACATTAATTTTTGCATCCGTTCGCGCACCTGGGCCTCGGCCTCCACGAATTCGGGTGACTCCGTGGAGATCTTGCCGGTCCTGATGTCCTTGGACAGGTAATCCCCAATGGTATAGGGCAATACAAAATAACCATCGGCCAGTCCCTGCATCAGGGCGGAGGCCCCGAGGCGGTTGGCCCCGTGGTCGCTGAAATTGGCTTCCCCGGCCGCATAACAGCCCGGGATGGTGGTCTGTAGGTTGTAGTCGACCCAAAGTCCACCCATGGTATAGTGTACCGCGGGATAGATCTTCATTGGGGTTTTATAGGGGTTCTCGTCCACGATTTTTTCATACATCTGGAAAAGGTTGCCGTATTTGGCTTCTATAACCCCTTCCCCGAGTTTGGTGATCGTGGCCTTGTCCGGATCCTTGATCCCGGAGGTCATGGCCTTTTCATTGCCGTAGCGTGCTATGGCCGAGGCAAAATCCAAGAAGACCGCTTCCCCGGTCTTGTTGACCCCAAAGCCGGCATCGCAGCGTTCCTTGGCTGCCCGGGAGGCCACATCGCGGGGCACCAGGTTCCCAAAAGCGGGATACCTGCGCTCCAGATAATAGTCCCGGTCGCTTTCCGCGATCTCAATGGGCCTTAGCCTACCCTCGCGAATGGCCACGGCATCCTCCATTTTCTTGGGCACCCAGATACGGCCATCGTTCCTAAGGGATTCCGACATCAGGGTCAGTTTGGACTGATGGTCCCCGGTGACGGGGATACAGGTCGGGTGGATCTGGGTATAGCAGGGGTTGGCGAAGAAGGCCCCCTTGCGGTGGGCTCGCCATGCGGCCATCACATTGCTTCCCATGGCATTGGTGGAAAGGTAGAACACATTGCCATAACCGCCAGTGGCCAAAACCACGGCATGGGCGCTGTGCCTTTCGATCTCCCCACTGACAAGGTCCCGGGCAATGATGCCCCTGGCCTTGCCGTCCACCAGGACCAGGTCCATCATTTCATGGCGGGTAAAGGATTGTATCTTGCCGCGGTTGATCTGCCGGTTCATGGCCGAATAGGCCCCCAGGAGCAACTGTTGTCCGGTCTGCCCCTTGGCGTAGAAGGTCCTGGACACCAAGACGCCCCCAAAGGAGCGGTTGTCCAAGAGCCCGCCGTATTCCCGCGCAAAAGGGACCCCTTGGGCCACGCATTGGTCGATGATGTTACCCGATACCTCGGCCAGACGGTAGACGTTGGCCTCCCGGGAGCGGTAGTCCCCGCCTTTGACCGTGTCATAGAACAGGCGGTAGTCACTGTCCCCGTCCCCTTGATAGTTCTTGGAGGCATTGATTCCCCCCTGGGCCGCGATGGAGTGTGCCCTGCGGGGAGAATCCTGATAACAGAAGGTCTTTACGTTATAGCCCAGTTCGGCCAGGGTGGCGGCGGCGGAACCACCTGCCAGACCCGTACCCACCACGATGATGTCGATGTTCCGCTTGTTGGCGGGGTTGACCAGGTCGATTTCGTTTTTATGCTTGGTCCATTTGTCCGCCAAGGGACCGGATGGCGTTTTTGAATCCAGTATGCCCATAATCAATTTGTTATTGGGTTAAGGTGGTGATAGATCGCGATAAAGGCAAAGCCCAGGGGAACGATCACCGAAAATAGTTTTGCAAAAGTCCTCATGGCCGGGGTGTACCTATTGTTCCAGCCCAGGGATTGGAGGGAGGAGGAAAAGCCGTGCCACAAGTGCAGGGCCAAAAGCACAAAAGCCACCACATAAAGCACCGTGCGCCAAAGCGGTTCGAATTTCGCCACGGTCTCGGGATGGTATCTCGTGGGGTCCTCAGGGGACATTTCCACGTATTTATAGGCCATTTCGTGCACCCAAAAATCGTACATATGAAGGCCCAAAAAGGCGAGGATGACCAAACCTGAATAGATCATGTTCCTGGAAACCCATAGGGAATTTGAATTCCCGCTGAACTTCACATAGTTCACCCCCCGGGCCCTGCGGTTCTGCGTCTCAAGCACAAATCCCAGAACGAAGTGTAGGATGACCCCCAGGATCAAGATTGGCTGGAGGACAAACTGTACCAAGGGGTTGTAGCCCATAAAATGGGACCAGGAATTGAAGGTATCGGGGGCCAGGACCGAACTTAGGTTAATGGTAAAGTGTTGTAGGAGAAAGACAACCAAAAAAAGACCCGAGAGTGCCATTACCACTTTTCGGGCTATTGAAGATTTTATAACGCCACTCATTTGATTTGGTTTTAAAACAAATTTAAGGCAGGGACAAGTCATTAACAAACAAAGCGGAAGCCAAAGCGTCTTATTTAGATTCATTTTGATCTTAAAACCAAAGACTTGGCCCCGCCAAATAAATTTAACGTCAAAAGGTACGCATGGCCTTGAATTTTATGAAATTTGCCGATATTGGCCTGACTTTAGAACCCTAGGGATGGACATTGCCATTTTATCGGTAAGCCTTAATGTATACTCGACCAGACGGTTGGCAATAGAAGCCGAAAGGGCCGGGCATTACGTGGAACTCATCGACCATACCAAATGTTCCGTGAAATTGGGCCGGGCCCAGCCACAGATCTATATGGAACAGGACAATATCACCGACGGCTTCGACGCCATCATTCCCAGAATTGGCAACACGGTGACCCGACATGGCGCCGCCATTGTGAAGCAGTTCGAACTTGGGGGAACCTTTAGCACCTCCCATGCCCAGGGAATCTTGATGGCCCGTAACAAGGTGAGTACCCTACAACTCATGGCCCAAAAAGGGATCCCCATTCCCCCGACGGTCTTTTCGATCAATCCCAACAATGTGGGGGAGCAGATCGATCTGCTCGGGGGACCCCCGGTGATCATCAAACTACAGGAGGGCACCCAGGGAAAAGGGGTGATCTTGGCCGAGAGCAAGAAATCCGCGATCTCCATGATCGATACCCTATATAATATGAATACCGGCATCCTTTTGCAAAAGTTCATCGAAGAGGCACAAGGGGAGGACCTCAGGGTAATCGTGGTGGGGAACAGGATCGTGGCCAGCATGAAACGCAAGAGCGGCTTGGATGACTTCAGGTCCAATGTGCACCGGGGGGCGGACACTGAGTCCGTAAAAATGACCCAAAGGGAAAAATATATCGCCCTGGCCGCCACCAAAATTTTGGGGCTCGGGGTGGCCGGGGTGGACTTGATCCGATCCAAGGACGGACCCCTGTTGATCGAGGTAAACGCTTCGCCCGGTCTCAAGGGCATAGAGGGGGCCACCGGCGTGAATGTGGCCAGGCACATCATACAATTCGTGGAAAAGTATGGACGAAGGACAAAGTGACCAATACATGGAAATAGACGGACAGCGCATCGCCCCGGGAGAGAGGAAAGTAGTGCGACTGGGTATAGCCAGGCTCCCGACCGGGACCCTGATCGATATCCCGGTACATGTGATCCGGGCCAAGGAGGCAGGTCCGGTACTTTTGGTGCAGGCTGGATTGCACGGGGACGAGATCAATGGGGTGGAGACCCTTAGGCGGATGTTGCAAAAGAACCTGTTTGGAATCCAAAGGGGGAGCCTGATCGTGGTCCCCATCGTCAATGTCTTCGGCTTCATCCATTTTTCCAGGGATCTACCGGACGGCAAGGATGTCAACCGGAGTTTTCCGGGAAGAAAGACCGGATCTTTGGCCAGTAGGATCGCCCATGCCTATACGGGGCAGGTGCTTCCTTTGGTGGATTATGGAATCGACCTGCATACCGGGGGCGCCCAAAGACACAACCATCCACAGGTACGCTATACCCAGAACGATCAGCGGAGCAAGGAGTTGGCCGAAGTCTTCGGCCCACCCTATTATTTTCCTTCAAAAATGATCGGGGGATCCTTTAGGAAGATATGCCATAGGATGGGGGTGCCCACCTTGGTCTATGAGGCCGGGGAAAGCATGCGCTTTGATGAAGGGGCCATAAGGGCCGGGATCCAGGGCATCCAGAACGTCATGGCACATTTGGGCATGTCGGCCCCCATGGTGGGGAACATAGCCTCCCCTTCGATACACCTTGAGCAGACCCGTTGGACCAGGGCCCCACGGGCGGGGATGTTCGTCCCGCAAGTGGAATGCGGCCAAAGGGTGGAAAAGGGCCAACAAATGGGCATGATCACCGACACCTATGCCAGGGCTACCAAAAAGATCAAAGCCCCCTTTGAAGGCCATATCATCTGTATAAACCACCAGGCCGTGGTAAACCAGGGTGATGCCCTCTTCCATTTGGGCAGGTAGACCCAAAGGGGAATATTCTGGTATTTTGGACCTAAGATTTAAAAAAAACACTCTTTTTTTGGATTTTTTATCGCCATAACATCCACGATATCAGCGCGATGGTATGGCACAACCAGTTTGCTTGTAATTTACAACCCATAAAATTTTGGTATTCGGGACCAACCCCTTATTTTCGCACCACTTTACATATAGGTTCCTTAGCGCCAGAGAGATACTGAAAACGGCCAGGCCCAAGCTCCATTGATTTCGACGGACGGGCCACCGACAATATCCGATCTGCTACCACCTTCTCCAAGGCCCATTTTCTTCGGCCGTGGGGATACTTACTTTGGAATTGACGATACGACTTTTTTACAGCCGGAGGGATTACTCGAAAACCGTGCCATTCGGCCCGGGCCCCACCATGGAGGTACCATGGGGGACTGTCAATTTCAAAACATTCAAGTTGGAAAAGTCATCTACAACAATAAAAATGCCCCGCAGGGTCGACGACGAACTGCTCAAGGGGGTCTTCGAGGATTTTTTCCCGGACTTCCTGCGTTTTTTCTATCCATCGGCCGACAAGGTCTTCGATTTGGGAAAGGGCATCGAATTCCTGGACAAGGAACTTTTGGCCATCGTCCCCGATAGGAAATCCGGCAGTGGAAAGCGGATCGCGGACCTATTGGCCAAGGTCCGGTGCAGGGACGGGACGGATAAGTGTATATTGGTACATACCGAGATAGAGCGCGGAAGCAATAAAGAATTTGGTATGAGGATGTTCGAATATTATTATAGGATATTGGATCATCACCGGCGGCCCGTGGAGGCCATCGCGGTGTTCACCGGGGCCCAGGGCCAGGTCCGTCCCCCACGGCATACATATAGTGGCCTCTGGACCACGAACGATTATTGCTATGGGGTCTATCATATCTTCCAGCACAGGGAGGAGGAACTGTTGGCCATGGACAATGTCTTCGCCCTGGTGGTCCTGGCCTGCCAAAAGGCCATGGGCCAGGGCAAGGTCTCCGGGGAAGAACTGGCCCAAAGCCGATTGGCCATAGCCAAGGCCCTTCTGGGGCTCAAAATAGAACTTCCACTGATCAGGAAGCTCCTGGTTTTCCTCAAGAACATTTTGTATGTTGACAATGAGGAATTAAACCGTAAATTTAATCAAGAAGTATTACTTTTAACAGACAATAATTTGGATATGGGAGTTATAGAGATTATCAATAAACGCGAAAGGGAAAAGGGAATCGAAGCCGGAATCAAAACCGGAATCAAAACCGGAATCAAAA
>Ga0079224_100004387_pt1 | contig 18220 bp, 13 predicted proteins | sample Stecom2015_FD_80414 | JGI IMG/M metagenome (GOLD analysis project Ga0079224, IMG submission 80414) | Agricultural soil microbial communities from Utah to study Nitrogen management - Steer compost 2015 | ecosystem: Environmental > Terrestrial > Soil > Agricultural land | place: USA: Utah...
CCACTGGATCAGGTCCCAGGCAAGTCGAACGATAATGGAGCACGCACTCAGCACGCCGTGATCATGCCATAGTTACAGAAGCTGACCAGCCCCGAGGCCACGATCCAATTTTTGCGGACCACAAGCGGTTTGCACGACGATGCCGAACAGCACATCCCTCGGTGAGAATGGCGAAGGCGGCGAAATGGTTTTCGTCAGAGCCCGCTAAATCTTGTTGCGTCGAGTCGTCGCCGACGCGGTTTTTGCCGAAACGAATTTTATAGAGAATTTTATAGAGGCGGAAACTTCGTAGTCGCCTCGAGTTCGTAAGTCGCGGAATTTAAAGCAGGAAAGTGGTGGGCCGTATAGGACTCGAACCTATAACCAACTGATTAAGAGTCAGCTGCTCTACCAATTGAGCTAACAGCCCACGCTTTGAACGTGGTTCGGAACTGCGTTGCGCCGTCCCGAGTGCGGCGCAGCGCCACTGGTCGGCTGCACCGCTTTCAAACTGGGGTGGACGATGGGACTCGAACCCACGACGGCCGGAATCACAATCCGGGGCTCTACCAACTGAGCTACGTCCACCATCGTCCAACCTGGCAGTCTCGCCGCTCGGCGAAAGCTGCTTCTCGACCCGCCCGCGCGCGTGAATGGCGCGCCCGGCAGGACTCGAACCTGCGACCCTCGGCTTAGAAGGCCGATGCTCTATCCAGCTGAGCTACGGGCGCGCAGGTCTGAAGTGGTCGGGGCAGAGGGATTCGAACCCCCGACCCTCTGCTCCCAAAGCAGATGCGCTACCAGACTGCGCCATGCCCCGCCAGTTCGCCGTCCTGCGCCAGGCCGGGCGCGACCCGGCCCGCGGGGCGCGAATGATACGGAAAGATGAGACTAGTGACTAGTGACTTGCGGGCTTTCGAACCGATCAGCCGCGCCGCCAAGCGGTGGTGCGATCGGGCTTGTCCTCCAGGATCACGCCAGCGGCCGCGAGCTCGTCGCGAATGCGGTCGGATTCCTTGAAGTTCCGGGCGGCTCGGGCGACCTGGCGCTGCGCAATCAGGGCTTCGATTTGCGCGTCGGTGAGCGCGTCTGATGACTGCCCTTCTCCCGGCGCGGCCGTCTTGGGCTTGCGCAGGAAGTCCTCGGGCGCGGACTGCAGAATTCCGAGCACGCCGCCGAGCTTGCGCAGTTCCGCCGCCAGCGCGGCGGCCTGCGCGGCCTGCCCGGCCGCCTTGGCGCGATTCAGCTCGCCGGCAAGCGTTTGCAACGCGGCAATCGCGTCGGGCGTGTTGAAATCGTCGTCCATGGCGGCTTCGAAGGCGCGCGTCGCCTGCCCAGGCGTGTAAGTCTGCGCCGGCTCGACGTCGCGCAATGCGGTGTACAGGCGGGTCAACGCGGCGTCCGCCTGCTCGATCTGTGCGAGCGAAAAGTTGATGGGCCCGCGGTAATGGCTCGATGCGAGAAAGAATCGCAGCACTTCGGGATCGCGCACGTAGCCGGAATCGAGCACGTCCCGGATCCGGAAGAAATTGCCGAGCGACTTCGACATTTTCTCATCGTCCACGTTGACGAAGCCGTTGTGCATCCAGATGCGCGCGAACGCATCGCCGGTCGCCGCGCACGACTGTGCGATCTCGTTCTCGTGGTGCGGGAACTTGAGATCCATACCGCCGCCGTGGATGTCGAAAGTCGAGCCGAGCAGCTCGTTTGACATGGCCGAGCACTCGATATGCCATCCGGGTCGGCCGTCGCCCCAGGGCGAGGGCCAGAACGGCTCGCCCGGCTTGGCCCGTTTCCACAGCACGAAATCCAGGGGATCGCGCTTCGCCTCGTCGACCGCGATGCGAGCGCCGGCCCGCAGTTCGCTGAGCTGTCGTCCGGAGAGGCGTCCATAAGGCTCGAACTTCGACACCGAATACATCACGTCGCCGTTCGGCGCCACGTACGCATAGCCCTTTTCGATGAGGCGCTCGATCATCGCGATGATGCCGGGCACGTGTTCGGTCGCTTTCGGTTCGTGATCCGGCCGCAGCACGCCGAGCCGGTCATAGTCCTCGTGCATCGCCTTGATGAACCGCTGGGTCAGCGATTGAACGCTCTCCCCGTTCTGCGCGGCGCGCTGGATGATCTTGTCGTCGATGTCGGTGATGTTGCGGACGAACACCACCTGGTAGCCACGGTGCTGCAGATAGCGACGAACGATATCGAACGCCACTTTCGACCGCGCGTGACCGATATGACAGAAGTCGTAAACCGTATCGCCGCACACGTACATGCGCACGACGCCCGGCTCGAGCGGCTGAAACTCCTCCTTGCGCCCGGTGTATGAGTTGAATATCCGCATCTGATCTACACTCACGAAGCAAGGCGCCGCGCGCGCTCCAGGCGGGCGCGCACTTCATCGGCGGGAATCAGCGCAAACAACGGCGCGAGCTCCGGCCCGTGCGTCGCGCTCGTCAATGCCGCGCGCAGCGGCATATAGAGCGAAGGACCCTTGCGGCCCGTCTCCTTGCCGAGCTCGCGCACAGCGCTTCTGAACTCCACACCCTCACGAGCCAGCGCGCCTTTCGCGGCGACGAAGAACGCCTCGCCCGCCTCCCTGACCACCGCGGCGGCTTCCGTGCTCAGCTCCGGTGGAGCGCTCGTCAGCACCTGGACCCAGAACGCGACGTCTTGCGGGAATTCGACATTGGGCCGTATGGCGGCGATGAAAGAGGCGCGGCGCTCGCCCTCGAGCGATTGCGGCAGGCGAGCTGCGATCCATGCGTCGAACTCGGCTGCGGGCAGGCGCGCCACTGCTTCTTTCTGCCAGTGGCGCAGCTGCGCTTCGTCGAAACGCGCCGCAGCCCGGCCGAGACGCGCCAGATCGAAGTCCTGGATCATTGCGCCCTCGTCGAGCCAGTCATCTGTGCTGCATGTATGTCCGAGACGCACGAGATGATTGCGGACGGCGCAGGGCAGATACCCCCTGTCGCGCAGCTCGCGCAGGCTCAAAGCGCCTTCGCGCTTGGACAAAGGAGCGCCGTCCATTCCAAGGAGCAGCGCCACGTGCGCATACTGCGGCACGGGCAGGTCGAGCGCCCTGAGCAGCAGAATCTGGCGCGGCGAATTGGTCATGTGATCTTCACCGCGCAGCACGAGCGTGACGCCCATCAACGCATCGTCGAGCGCGTTCGAGAAGAAGAAGGCGCTGCCGCCGTCCGCACGGCGAATGATGAAATCGCCGATATCATCGGTTTGAAAGCGCTGCTCTCCGTGCACGAGATCATTGAAGATCACGGTCTCGCCGGGCGGCACTCTGAAGCGCAGCGCAGAGGGCAGACCCCGCGCCCTGCGTTCGGCGCGTTGCGCTTCGCTCAGCGCGCGGCATGTACCTGCGTAGCGCGGCGGCTTGCCGGCGGCGAGCTGCTGCTTGCGAGCGACGCTCAGCTCGGCGGGCGTGCAGAAGCACGGATAAGTGAGCCCGGCCGCATCGAGTCGCGCCAGCCATTCTTGGTAGACGCCCCGGCGCTGCTGCTGCCGATAAGGACCGTGCGGACCGCCCACGTCCGGCCCCTCGTCCCACTCGAGCCCCAGCCAACGCAGATCCTCGAAAAGCGCCTGCATGTGCGCTTCGCTCGAGCGCGCCTCGTCGGTGTCTTCCACACGCAGGATGAAGCGACCGCCGGCTTTGCGCGCCGCCAGGAAGTTCAGCAGCCCCGTGCGTGCATTGCCGATGTGCAGCAGACCGGTCGGGCTGGGCGCAAAACGTGTGACGAGCGTCGCTGCTGGCATCTGCCGTAGGCTTCCGTAAGGAAGCGGCATTCTAAGGAAGCTCCGATCAACCTACTACCCTGATGGTCCAGCCCAAAGGCTCGGTGTTTCGAGCCACTCGAGGTCGAGGAACGGAATAAGTCAGACCCCAACGCCGGCGGCGCGCCGTCCCGCCGATTCGGGCGTCTTTGTTAAGATGCAGCGGGCTCGCCGGTCGGCGTTCTGACCGCACACGCCGCCCGCAGGCCGCTTGAGGCAAGTTCAACTCACCATCCAGCGATCTCAGCGATGCGAAAAATTCTGTTCATCGGCCTCGCCCTGCTCTGCTCCTCGGCCTGGAGCGATTCCCCGCCAGAAACGCAGCGCGTGCGAGTGGTGACGAACAAGGGCGCCTTCGTGATCGCGCTCGAGCACGAGCGCGCGCCGCTCACGACGGCGAATTTCCTGAAGTACGTGCGCGCGGGACACTATGAAGGCACGATCTTTCATCGCGTCGTCAGCGGCTTCGTCGCCCAGGCGGGCGGATTCGATGAGCAGTTCGTCGAAAAGCCCACGGGCCAGGACATTCCCAACGAGTCGGGCAACGGCCTGTCGAATCTGCGCGGGACGGTGGGCCTTGCGCGCGCCGGCGAGCCTCACAGCGGCGATGCGCAGTTCTACATCAATCTCGCGGATAACCCGTTGCTCGACCCGCAGCCAAGCCGCTGGGGGTACGCCGTTTTCGGCCGCATCGTCGACGGCATGCGCGTCATCGACGACATCGGCGCGGTGGCCACCGGGTCGGTCGGACCGTTCGATCAGGACGCGCCGCTCAAGCCCATCGTGATAGAAAAAATCGAGGAGCTGCACTGAAACGCCGCGACGCACTCCTGCTATCCGGCGCGGCCCCGCGCGCATGACGCTCCTGTTCGTCTCCGATCTGCACCTGGACGCCGTGCGGCCGGACATCACCGACCAGTTCCTCGAATTCCTGGCCGGCGAGGCGCGCGCCGCCCAGGCGCTCTATATCCTCGGCGATCTATTCGAAGCCTGGATCGGCGATGACGATCCGGATCCCGAGAAGCGCCGCATCGTCGCGGGGCTGCGGCGCTACACGCAATCGGGCGTGCCGTGCTTCCTGCTGCACGGCAATCGCGACTTCCTGATCGGCGCTCGTTTCTGCAGGGAAACCGGCGTCAAGCTGCTGCCCGACGGCTCGGTCATCGACGTGTTCGGCCGCCGTGTGCTGTTGCTGCACGGCGATACGCTGTGCACCGACGACGCGAGCTATCAGCGGCTGCGCCGCATCGTACGCAACCCACTCGTGCAGTTCGCAATGCGCCGTCTTACGCTGCAACAACGAGTGAGGCTCGCGACCAGGATGCGGGCGGGCAGCAAGGAGCACATCGCGAACATGGACGCCGCCGCACCCTACATCATGGACGTGAACCAGGAAGAAGTGCGCCGCACGTTCGTGCGCCATGGCGTCGATTGCATGATCCACGGACACACGCATCGTCCGGCTGTGCATGATGTCGTACTGAATGGATCGAAAGCGACGCGGATCGTGCTCGGCGACTGGTTCGAGCAGGGCAGCGTGCTCAGATGGCGACAGGACGGTTACGAGCTGGCGAACCTGGAGCGCGCAGGTTCGTAGGACTGCGCATCAGGCTGAACATGGTCGAGCGACCTGCATGTGCGCAGCTCATGGGCAGACGACGGCCTCCATATACGGCGCGAGCGCATTCAACAGCTCGGTCGCGCTCGCGAATCGATCCTCCGGCTGCTTCGCGAGCAGACGGTCGAGCAGCGGCTGATAAAGCGCCTGCTCGTTCTCCAGCCGGGGAACGGGCGCGTTCGCGTGCATATAGATGACGCCCATGGGCGTAGCCGCCAGATACGGCTTCTTGCGCGTGAGCATCTCGTAGAAGATCACACCCAGGCTGTACAAGTCGCTGCGCTCGTCCAAGTCGAGGCCATGGCCCTGCTCCGGGCTCATGTAGTACGGCGTGCCGAAGATCTCGCCACTGCGCGTCAGGTCGACTTTGTCGACCTGCTTGGCGAGGCCGAAATCGATGAGCGCGAGCGAGCCGTCGGTTCGCACCATGATGTTGCCGGGCTTCAGGTCCCGATGCAGTACGCCCACGGCATGGACTGCCTGCAGGGCCGCAGCCATCTGGGCGAGATTGCTCACGGCCACGCACCGCTGCACGCCCCTTGCGATCTGCGCCCGCAGATCGCCCCGCGGAAAATACTCCATTGCGATGTACGCGTGATCATCCGCCACGCCGAGATCGAAGATGCGCACCACGTTCGGGTGACGGATCTGTGAGATCAGCTCGTATTCCTGCAGAAACCGCGCGAAACACACCTGCGCGTCCGCGCCGTCATCGCGCAGCACTTTCAACACCACCATTTCGCCGGCGCGTTCGCTCTCGGCGAGATACACCATCGACGTGCCGCCGCTGGCCAGCTCGCGCACGAAACGATGCCCAAGGATCGTCACCTTTCCGAATCGCGCGAGGACTTGCGCTTCCTGGCTGGTGCGCAACAGGGCGAGTTGCTGCCGGCGCCGCAATACTGCGTCGCGCAGCGCGTTGGCCATGCGCCGGTGATCGATGCGTTCGCGCGCAAGGCAATCGATTGCGCCGCGCTCGACGACGCGTACGGCGAGCGCAGCATCCTGGCCGCGCGCCAGATAGAGCACCGGCGGAAATCCGGGACGATGCATGAGATTCTCGAGCCACTCCTCGCCGCGGCCGCGCTCGATCCTGTCGTCGAGGATCACGGCGTCATAGCCGACCGCGCAGAACGCCGAATGCAGGCGGCCCGACTGCAAGGGCGCGTGCACCCGGCATTCGGCCTCCGGCCAGATGATGGAGACGTGCTGCTCGAGCGCGCGCCCGAGGTCCGTGTGATCGGTGATGATCATCACGCGCGGCGCGATCAGGGATTGCGTGGGCGGCGAAGGGCGGGCCGAATGCGAAACTACGGTCGACATCGCGCGCGCGAACGCGAATCAGACAGCGCGGATCGCCTTGAGCGAGCTCTTGTGCAGCTGCCGTCTGCGAGCCTTGGCCTGGTCGGAACGCTCCTCCTGCAGGCGCGCCAGGTAATCGGGAGTGACGTCGCCGGTGACGTACTCGCCGGAGAAGCAGGACGTGTCGAACGCCTGGATGTGCGAGTCGTGATGCAGGCAGGCTTGCACCAGGTCGTCCAGGTCCTGATAGATGAGTCGATCCGCGCCGATCAGCCTGGCGACCTCGTCCTCCGTGCGGCCGCTCGCCACGAGCTCCGTGGGCGACGGCATGTCGATGCCGTACACGTTCGCGTAGCGCACCGGCGGCGCGGCCGATGCAAAGTAGACGCGGCGCGCGCCCGCCTCGCGCGCCAGATCGATGATCTGCGCCGAGGTCGTGCCGCGCACGATTGAATCGTCGATCAGCAGCACGTTCTTGCCGCGGAACTCCAGGTCGATGGCGTTGAGCTTCGAGCGCACCGATTTGGCGCGCTGCTCCTGCCCCGGCATGATGAAGGTGCGGCCGATATAGCGGTTCTTGACGAAGCCCTCGCGATACTTGATGCCGAGGATCTGCGCGACCTGCACGGCCGCGGTGCGGCTCGTGTCGGGAATCGGGATGATCACATCGATGTCGTGATCAGGCCAGATGCGTCGAATCTTCTCGGCGAGCAGATCACCCATGCGCAGGCGCGCCTTGTGCACCGAGATGTTGTCGATGATCGAGTCGGGACGTGCGAAGTAGACGTACTCGAAGATGCAGGGCGTGTGGCGCGCAGCCGGCGCGCACTGCTGCGAATAGAAGCGACCATGCTCGTCGATGAACACCGCCTCGCCGGGCGCCACGTCCCGCAGCAACGTGAAGCCGAGCTGATCGAGCGCGACGCTCTCGGAGGCCAGCATGTACTCCGGCCCTTGCGGCGACTCGCGCTTGCCGATCACCAGCGGCCGTATGCCGTGCGGATCGCGAAACCCGAGCAGGCCATGCCCGACGATCAGCGAAACCACGGCATAGCCGCCGCGTACACGGCGGTAGACCGCACCCATCGCCTTGAATATGTCGGCCGCTGAAACCCGCGGCGTGCCGAAGCGGGACAATTCGCTCGCCAGCACGTTGAGCAGGACTTCTGAATCCGAGCTCGTGTTCAGATGGCGCAGATCCTCGCGCATCAGCACCTCGGCGAGCTCCTGCGCATTGGTCAGGTTGCCGTTGTGGCCAAGGCACACGCCGTAGGGCGCGTTGACGTAGAACGGCTGGGCTTCGAGCGAGCTGTCGTTGCCGGCGGTCGGGTAGCGCACGTGGCCGATGCCGATGTCGCCCTTGAGCCCCAACATGTGACGTTGCTGGAAGACGTCGCGCACCAGGCCGTTCTGCTTGCGCATGAACAGCTCGCCTTCGTGGCAGGTCATGATGCCCGCGGCGTCCTGCCCGCGGTGCTGCAGCACCGTGAGCGCATCGTAGATCTGTTGATTGGCCGGGGTGTGTCCGACGACGCCGACAATGCCGCACATGCTATTTCAACACTCCCGCGGAAGAAGATGCGCCAGAGGGGTCAGGTCCCGAAGAACCATGAGCAGCCTCGCGCTCGAGCGCCTGCATGCCCGTCTCGGCGAACGTATGGATCCAGCCCGCCAGCTCGGTCGCGTACGGCAGCAGGCTGGACTGTCGCCACCACTCCACACGATTGAGCTCGACGAACTGGCCGAACAGCACGAACACCGCCACCACGACTGCGCCCCTGACCAGGCCGAACAGCACCCCCAGGGCCCGGTCGACCGTCAGGCTCAGCCCGGAGTGCCGCAGCAAATAAGTCAGCAGCGCCGCGGTCAGCCAGCCGGCGATGAGCACCGCCAGCACGATCAACGTGCGCGCCGCCCAGGTGCTGACCGGCTGCTCGCCGATCATCCCGCCGAGGTGCGGCTCGATCCAGTAGGCGTACCGCCACGCGAGCCACAGGCCGCCGAGCCACGACAGCACTCCGATCGCTTCGCGCACGAACCCTCGGAACATGCCAAGCAGCATCGATACGGCGAGCGCCGCGACGATCAGATAGTCGATGCCGTTCATGGTCGCGGCGTCACCCGCACGAAAGGAATGAGACAAGCTGGTTCGGGGTCGCGGATTCTAGCAAGACGCCTGCCGATCGGCCGCAGTTCGCGTGCGCTCTCAGACCTACAAGGCGCTGCCTCACGACTACATACATCCTGAACTCTCGATGGCCTGCAAGCTCAATCGTTGCGTCCTGAGACTCGACGCCCCCATTCAGGGATGCGTCACCACCGCGGCGCCCGGCGCCCGGCTGCGCAGCGACCGGAGCGCCGCCTCGGCCGCCGCACGATCCTTCATCGGACCCACGCGCACCCGATGGAGCGTGCCCGCATTTGTACGCACGGGCATGACGAACGCGCTGTGACCCGCCGCACGCAATTCCGCCGTCAGTCGCTGCGCGGTGTCCTTCCTGGAATAACTGCCGATCTGCACCGCCCAACCCGACCCCGATGCAGGGCTCGGCGCCGTTTGCGCTCCAGCGCTCGTCGACTTGGCGGACGAGGATGCTGGCGCGCTCTCGAGGGAGGCCTGCGTCGATGCTTCCACGACCTCACGCGATCCCGAAGCCTTGGCTGTCGCCGCTACGGGCTGCGTCGCAGCCGTCGCCGCAGAGGGCGTCGCGACGGCGGCGGCCGGTGCAGGCGCCTCTGGCTCAGGTTTCGCCTGAAGCGCTTCGGAAGGCGGCGTCAGCGCCGCGGTCGGTCGCGCAACGTGCTCCGGCGGAGGCGCACGCTCGTCCGGCGCCTCTGGGGCCGAGGCGGCCGACTGCTGCAGATCGATGGTGTAGGTTTTGAGCGTCGCGCCCCTCGGCTGCTCGGCGGGCGCGAGACTGACGGACTGTTCGGATGCACGTTCAGGACCCGAAAGCATCTCCGGGATGAGAATGACCGCCGCCGCCATCAGCACGGCGGCTCCGACCAGACGCTCTTTCACTTGCCGTTCCACGGCGTGAAGTATAGGCGAAGGCGGGACGGTCAGATCCTTGCGTCTTCAGGCGGCGTCCAACGCCTCGAGCGCCGCTCCAACCGTCAGAAAAGATCCGAACACCACGATGCGATCGCCAGGCTGCGCCAAGCGACGCGCTGTTTCGCAGGCGCTGCGCACGTCCACTGCAGTCGCGTCCACGCGCGCGCCGGCGCTGCGCAAGCGCTCGGCCAAGCGCTGTGCGCAGACGCCGCGCTCCCCCGGCAGGCCTGCAGCGATCCAGCCGTCCATAAGGCCGATCAGCGGCGCAACCGCGCCCTCCACATCCTTATCCGCCAGCATGCCGCACACTGCGAACGTGCTTCCGCATGCCGACCGCTCGCGCAACTGCGCCGCGAGCGTCAGAGCGGCCGCCGGGTTGTGCGCGACGTCCAATATCCAATCGACGCCGTGTGCGTGGATCGTCTGGAATCGTCCGGGCAAACGGACGTTCGCCAACCCGCGCTCGATTGTTTCACGATCGAGCGGAAGACCCGCGCCGAGACAGTGCAGCGCACACAGAACTGCGGCCGCGTTGTCGTACTGGACGGCGCCCAGCAGAGGCGGGCGAGGCAGATCATCGAATGCGCGGCTCGGCCCTTTCCAGCTCCAGCGCTCACCGCAGCGCGAGTAATCGAAGTCGCGGCCCAGCCGCAGCAGCTGCGCTCCAACGTCAGACGCAGCCTGCTCGATGGACTCCGGCATGTCTCGCGCGCCGAATATCGCCGGTCGCCGCGCCCGGAAGATGCCTGCCTTCTCGCGCCCGATCGCCTCGATGTCCCCGCCGAGCCACTCGCAATGATCCAGGGCGACGGAGGTAACCAACGCCACATCGGCGTCCACCACGTTCACAGCGTCGAGTCGTCCGCCCATCCCCACCTCGAGAACGAGCGCATCGAGCCGCGCCTCGTCGAACAACAAGAGCGCCGCCAGGGTGTTGAACTCGAAGAACGTGAGGGTATCCGGGCCGCGCGCCGCATCGATACGCTCGAAGGCGTGCACGAGCGCACTCTCCTGCGCCTCTCGCCCATCGATGGTGATGCGCTCCTGATAACGAACCAGGTGCGGAGAGGTGAACACGCCGACGCGCAACCCGCAGGCGCGCAGAATTGCGGCGGTCATCGCCGCGCAGGATCCTTTACCGTTGGTGCCGCCGATAGTGATGATGGGACAAGACGGACGGCGCCACTCGAGCCGCTCGAGCACGCGTCGCACCCGATCCAACCCCAGATCGATGGCGCTGGGATGCAGCGTTTGCTGCCAGGCGAGCCAATCTTCGAGCGTACGCATCGATCGAGAGAGAGAAGCGGATAGCGGATAGCGGATAGTTCAGAAAAGCCTGCCTGCCTGATCCCTTGAGCCCACGTTGATGCTGGAACACCCCTTCTGACTATCCGCTATCCGCTTCTCGCACGGGCGGCTTTCCCATCAACATCGTAAGCAGGCCCGCGATGCGGTCTCTCATGTCGCGGCGATCGACGATCATGTCGAGCGCGCCGTGATCGAGCAGGAACTCGCTGCGCTGGAAGCCCTCCGGCAAGGTCTCGCGCACCGTCTGCTGGATTACTCTCGCGCCGGCGAAGCCGATCAGCGCCTTGGGCTCGCCGATGTTCACATCGCCAAGCATCGCCAGGCTGGCCGAGACGCCGCCCGTTGTCGGGTCGGTCAGCACGGAGATATACGGCAGGCGCGCCTGCGCCAAGCGGGCGAGCGCAGCGCTGGTCTTCGCCATCTGCAGCAGTGAGAGCAGCGCCTCCTGCATGCGGGCCCCGCCGCTCGCGGAGAAGCACACCAGCGGCTTGCCGTGCTCGATGCAGTGCTCCACAGCGCGTACGAACCGTTCGCCGACGGCCGAGCCCATCGATCCGCCTAGAAAACTGAACTCGAACGCGCAGGCGACGATCGGCAGCCCATGCAGCGAACCCGCCATAACGATCAGTGCGTCCTTCTCGCCCGTCGCCTTCTGCGCCTGAAGTACGCGGTCGCGGTACTTCTTCGTGTCGCGAAACTTGAGCGGGTCCTCCGACGCCACCCCCTCGGCCAGCTCGACTACGCCCTCGGGATCCAGGAAATGCTGGAGGCGCCGCCGCCCACCGATGCGCATGTGGTGGCCGCATTTGGGGCAAACATGGAGATTGCGCTCCAGCTCGGCGCGATAGAGCACCGCGTCGCACGCCGCGCACTTCATCCACAGTCCTTCGGGCACCGAGCGCGTCCGCCGCTCGGTCTTGATGCGCGAAGGCATGATCTTCTCGAACCAGGTCATTCGGACTCCATCAGCGAACGCCGCGCATCTATACGCGGTCGATCAAGGGTGGGCAAGCGCAGCTGCGGGTGCGGCCAGCTCCGGTTCGCTCGGCAGGCCAAGCGCGGGGGAGTAGCGCACGCCATACAGATACAGTCCCTGGGGCGGCGCCGTCACGCCCCCCTGCTTGCGGTCACGCGCCGCAAGCACTTCGGCCACCCAGCCCACGGTCCGGGCGCCGCTGCCGACCGCAATGAGCGCCCCGGCGATGTTACGCACCATATGGTGAAGGAAGGCGTTCGCCAGCACCGAGATGGAAAGAAATTGGCCGTCACGCACAACGCTGATCTCGTGCAGATGACGCATAGGCGTGCGCGCCTGGCACTCGGCTGCGCGGAAGGAGCTGAAGTCGTGCTCTCCGACTAGCTGTTGTGCGGCCGCATGCATCAGGTCCGCATCCAATGGATCGCGGACCCAGCAGACACGCCGCGCGTCGAGCGCCGGTCGCGGCGTACGGTTCAGGATGATATAGCGGTAGCGCCGCGCCACCGCGCTGTAGCGGGCATGGAAAGCCTCTGGCGTCCGCCGCGCCCACAAAGCGCTCACTTCGGGCGGCAAATGCGTGTTGGCGCCCAGCACCCAGCCGCGCTCGGATCGCTCGGCGTCGGTATCGAAATGCACGACCTGCATCAAAGCATGCACGCCTGCGTCGGTCCGACCGGCCGCAGTCACCGCGATCGGATGATCAGCGACTGCTGACAGGGCGGCTTCCACGACCGACTGGACGCCGCGCGCATGCGCCTGCGACTGCCAGCCGCAGAACGCGCCGCCGTCGTATTCGAGACCCAGGGCGATGCGCATGACGGAGGGAAGCGGATAGCGGATAGGGAACGGTCAGAAGGGGCGCGTGTTCAGGCGGCGCAGCGCCGAAGAAATCGGATGAAGGGGCATGCCCTCCGAAACCATCCGCTATCCGCTATCCGCTATCCGCTATCCGCTTCCTCCTACCGGATCGATTCGATCAACCGCCGTGCTTCCTGTTGCTGCCCGGTGTTGCCCTCGGCGAGCACCTCCTCGAGGATGCTGCGGGCGCCGTCCGGATCGCCCATATCCATGTAGGCGCGCGCCAGGTCCAGCTTGGTGCCGACTTCACTCATGGTCACCGGCTCGAGCTCCGAGAGCTCCATGGCCGCGGTTCTATCCGTCGGCGCGCTATCGTCGTTGAAGAGCGCTTCGCCCACGTCCAGATCGATTCGCGGCGACTGCGTCGTGCGATCCGAGAACACGTCCATGGAGAAGCTGTCCTCGTCGGCCTTGCGCCGCTCGAGGGCGCCCTGGTCGTCGTCCGACAGATCCTGGGACAAATCGAAGTCCAGGGCCGCCGGGTCCAACTTCATCGAAGCCGTCGCATCCACATCGTGCGCCCCGAGGGCGTCGCCGGCCGCGGCCGCCCGCATGTCAGGGCGAGGCTGCTCGACGGTGTCGCCGCTCGAATGATTCGCGACGCTCGCAGCCGTACCGAGCCGCGGCTGCTCCACGGTGTCGCCGCCCGCAAGATCGACCTGATCCAGGTAGATCGTACCGGTGCTCTCGCTGTCGAACTTCTCGTCCTGCGGCTCGGGCTCGCCAAAGCCCTGCGGACGCGGCGCTTCCATCGTACGGTCGAAAGCGCCGAGCGAGGGTGCAAGCTGCGTCAGCTCATCGTCGCCGAGCGTTGCGACCTCGTCATCCTCGTCCTTCTCGATGGAGGTGGTGTCCTCCAGCGCGCCGGGCTGATGGATCGCGCTCACGTCGAGTCCGAGGTCGTCGATCGACAACTCCGCCGTCTGGTCAGCGCTGACCTTGAGCGCGGCGCTGCGGCGCTCGCGAACTGTGTCCGAATCGGAGTCTTGATCGGCGCCCGCATCCACACCGAGAGCCGGCGACTCAACGGTGGGCGCCTCGCGCTCCGCCCGACGTCCTTCGAGCATGGGCGACTCGATGGTCGGCGTCTCCTGGGTGCGCGCTAGCGGGTCGAGTTCGCGCGTCGCGTCATCCGCCGCATCGCCTTGCGGCTCATCCAGCAGGAAATCCAGATCCGACTCGGAGCGGTCGTCGCCCGCCGACAGGCCAGGCCGCTCGCCGCTTGCGAACTCGAGGTCCAGACCCGCCGGCTTATCCGCCTCGGGCTCCGCGAAGAGATCGACGTCGACCCGGTTCTCACCGCCTTCCAGGTTGACGTCCACCAGATCCATGCCGGCGCTGGCGCCGCCCTGGAACATCTCCTCCTCGGGCGCGATCTGCTTGCCCATGATGAGGACCTTGTCCCACTCGCTGGCCGACGCTTCGCCGCGCGTGGCGTGCAGCTCGCGCGCCGTATCGAGAAACAGCTCCTTGTTGCCCCACACGAAATAGATCTCGAGAAGCTTGAGCCTCAGATCGCGGCGCTGCGGCTCACGCTCGATGGCGATCTTCACCAGATCCGCAGCCTGGTCGTAAAGACCGTAGGCCATGTGGAAGTCTGCTTCCGCCAGGGCGTCCTGCTGATCGAAGCGCACCGCCGATTCGCTGCTCAGCGTGTCGTCGGCTGATGTATGCGCAGCGCTGGCGGCCGCGGCCTCGGCGGCGCCGACTTCGAACGCGAGCGCCGGCTCGACCGCGGTGCGCTGACTGGTCTCCAGCGCCGGAAACTCGTCCGACTCCCTCGTCGTGCGCGCGGGCTCACGCGCACCGAACTCGGCGAGCAAGTCGTCCGACTTCGGCTGCGAACGTCCGCCGACGCGCGCCGCAACCGGTTCGGGCTCGTACGCCGGCTCGAAGCGCTGATCGAGTGAATCGAGAGCGGCCGCCGAATCGGCTTCCCGCCGGCGGCGCACGACAGCGATCACCAGCCCGATCACGAGCAGGAGGCCGGCCACCACGAACAACCACCAGAACTGCCCGACCCGCTCGGCGAGCGAGGGTCCCGCCTCGGGCGCGGCGGCCGGCTTTTGCACGGGGCGGCTGGCCGCAGGCGCCCGCTCGGTCGGCGCCTCGGCGCTCTGCGCCTCCGCCTGCGCGGCCCGGCCTTCTGCGGGCGCTGCGGCGGCAGGTTCGACGGGCGCTTCGGCGACCGCCTGCTGCGCAGCCCCGAGCTCTGAGCTGTCCAGTGCGAGCCGGCCATCCTCCGGCGAAGCAATTCCGGCTCCGCTCGCGCTCGCCGGCGCCTCTGCAGAGTCGCGGTCCGGAGCGACTGGCGCGGGCGCTTCGGGCGTCTCTTCCGGCGCCACCAGGCGCAGCCGGCTCGACTCCTCGTGGCCAGCGCTCTCCAGTGAACCGCTCCATTCCGCCGATTGGCGCGCCACCTCGGCGTTGGCTTCGGCGTGCGAGATCGCCTCGATCTCCGCCAGATCTGGGATGCGCAGTACGCTGCCTGCGCGCAAACGGTTGATATTGTCGTCGAACGCCCCGGGATTAGCGCGGAACAGCGCGATCATCGTGCGGTTCACCGTGCTCGGCGAGCCCGGGTTCACCTGACTGGCGATGCGCCACAAAGTGTCGTTGCGCTGGACCGTGTACTCACCCGCAATGGACGGCTCGGGAGACGCCGCGCGCATTGGCTCGACCGGCGCGCTCGCCGGCTCGGCGGCCGGCGGCTCGGCGGCCGCCGGGGCAGGAGCGCTTACGGGCGCGGCCTCCGGACGCGGCTCGACGGGCCGCTCGATGCGCCCTTCGCTGGGCGCGCCGGACTGGGGCGTCGCGACCGGCGCGGAGGGCTGCGACTGACTCGGCATGAAGACCGGCGGATCGAGCAAGACGGTGTATTCGCGCAGCAAGCGGCCGCGCGCCCAGCTCGCTTCGACCAGCAGCGTCACGAACGGCTCGGTGACCGAACGATTCGAGGTGACCTTGATGGCGGCGCGGCCGTCGCGGGTGCGCCGGATAGAGAAGTCGAAATTGCCTAGATACGCGGGGCGATCGAGACCGTAGCGCTCGAACAGCTCGCGGCTCGCGAGGCCCACGCTCAAGCTGGTGAGCTCTTCCGGAGTCGGCGAGATCAGCTCTATTTCAGCGTCGAAAGGCTGATTCAGGGCGGAGTGCAGCCGAATCTCTCCCAGCCCCAGCGCGTACAGCGTCGTGGGTGACAGCAGAGCGCCCGTCAGCAGCAGGCGCGGCAAGTGTCGTCTCATCAGCTCTCCCGATCCCTCAGGATCCTCGGGTGTCGCGCGAGGCGAATCCCGGACCCGTGGTGCTCGTTATTCGTATGCAGGCGCGAGCTGCGGCCGATGTTCAAGAGGCTCTTGACGTATGGCGCGCAACTATAGCTTACAGGTAGCTTTTCACCAAAATCTCGGCGATTTGCACGCTATTTAAAGCAGCTCCCTTGCGTATGTTATCGGACACAATCCACAGATTCAGACCGCGTTCGTGGGAGATGTCCTCACGAATGCGGCCGACGAACACCGGATCGGTCCCCGCCGCTTCGGTGACGGCGGTGGGATAGCCGCCGGGCTGGCGATCGTCGATCACGGCGACCCCCGGCGCTTTCATCAGCAGCTCGCGCGCCTCGGCCGCGCTCAGCTTGCGCCGCGTCTCGATGTGAACGGCCTCGGAATGCCCGAAATACACGGGCACGCGCACCGCAGTGGCGTTCACGCGGATCGAGGAGTCCTCGAGGATTTTCTGCGTCTCCCAGTGCATCTTCATCTCTTCCTTGGTGTAACCGTTGTCCAGGAAGACGTCGATCTGCGGCACGCAGTTGAAGGCGATCTGCTTGGCGATCACTTTGGCGACCGGCTGCTCGCCACGCGCCAGTGCGGCGGCCTGCTGCGTCAGCTCATCGACCGCCTTCTGCCCGCCGCCCGACACCGATTGGTAAGTGGCGACGTTGATGCGCTCGATGTGCGCGGCCTCGTGCAGCGGCTTGAGCGCAACCAGCATCTGCATGGTCGAGCAGTTCGGGTTGGCGATGATGTTGTGCTTGCGGTAGCCGGCGACGGCGTGCGGATTGACCTCCGTCACGACCAGCGGAATGTCGTCCTGGTAGCGGAACTGGGACGTATTGTCGACCACCACGCAGCCCGCCTGACCCGCCCGCACGGCGTGCACTTTCGAGACGCTGGCGCCGGCTGAGAACAGCCCGATCTGCGCCTTGGAGAAATCGAAACTTTCAAGATCCTGCACCGCTACGTCGCGGCCGCGAAACATCAACGTACGGCCGGCCGAGCGCGAGCTGGCGAGCGGATACAGCTCGCCGACCGGGAAATTCCGCTCCTCCAGAATCGACAGAATCGCGCGGCCGACCACTCCGGTCGCGCCGACCACCGCTACGTTCCAACGTCTGCTCATCTTCGCTCGAATCGCCCTGTGTCGCTCGTCCCAACGGATCGCAGGCCGCCCGCGGCCTGGAGAAAGTGAAATCGTCGTCTCGTGAACCCTGCGCGGCTGCCAGCGATCCGCGCAGATGGCAAGCGCCATTTAACGGAACACTACCTGAAAGACCCGAGCCCGATAAGGCGCCCGTCACGGAAATCGGCGGCAGATCACACCGCAACCCAGTGCGCTCGCGCGGATCAGGCGCTCATTTCAGCATCCGCCTCATGGCTCGAATCCTGCCCTTGTTGCGCCAATCGTCGGCGTGGCGGATTGCACGTCGGCGTTCTGCGCGCGATGCCGCAGGTAATGATCCATCAGCACCAGCGCCAGCATGGCCTCGGCGATCGGCGTCGCCCGCAAGCCCACGCAGGGATCGTGCCGGCCGGTAGTCACCACCTGCACGCTCTCGCCGTGAACATCGATGGTGCGCCCTGGGACGGTGATGCTGGAGGTGGGTTTGAGCGCGATGCTCACCACCACGTCCTGGCCGGAGGAAATACCGCCCAGCACGCCGCCGGCGTTGTTCGACGCGAAGCCTGCCGGCGTGAGCTCGTCGCGATGCTCGCTGCCGCGCTGCTCGATCGAGGCGAAGCCCGCGCCGATCTCCACACCCTTGACGGCGTTGATGCTCATCATGGCGTGGGCGATATCGGCGTCGAGCCGATCGAAGACCGGCTCGCCGAGACCCGCCGGCACGCCCGTCGCGAACACCGTGACGCGCGCGCCCACCGAATCGCCGCTGCGGCGCAGCTCGGTCATGTACTGCTCAAGTTCGGCGATGCGCGCCGGATCCGGGCAGAAAAACGGATTGTCGTAAGCGCTCGCCGGCGCCCGTGGCTCGAGCCGCAACGGCCCGAGCTGCGCCAGGTAGCCGTAAATTCTCACGCCCAGTCTCTCG
>Ga0079224_100004388_pt1 | contig 18220 bp, 17 predicted proteins | sample Stecom2015_FD_80414 | JGI IMG/M metagenome (GOLD analysis project Ga0079224, IMG submission 80414) | Agricultural soil microbial communities from Utah to study Nitrogen management - Steer compost 2015 | ecosystem: Environmental > Terrestrial > Soil > Agricultural land | place: USA: Utah...
CCCAGGAAGCGCCGCCGCGAAACGGCGGCCGTGGACACCGTCGATCCATCCATCGCTGCTCCCCCCTGTAGGAGTGTCCGGAAGTCCGGCCGATCTTAGCGGCAGCGGACCGGACGGTGTGTGATGCTTTCGTCGGATCCGGGCCGGGTCGGGGCCGGCCCGGATCCCGGCCCGTCATTCGCCGCGCTGCACCGGCCGGCCGTCGGTATCGAGCACGGTGACCTCGCCCAGTCCCAGGGCCCGTACCGGCTCCTCGATCTGCTCCAACTCGCCGACCACGACCCAGGTCAGCGCCTGCGGATCGATCATGCGCATGGCCTCCCGCACGGCCTCGTCACTGGTTTCCTGGATGCGCCTGCGCAGCGTGGTGACGTGATCATCGGGCCGCCCGTAGCGGACGATGTCGGCGATGGCCGCGAGCACCGCCGAACCGGTTTCGAAGGCTCCCGGCAGCCGGTTGATGCGATTGGTACGGATACGCTCGAGCTCCTCCGGGCCGGGCGGGTTGTCGCCGACGAAGGCGGCAATCTCACGCCGCATCTCCGCCAGCGCATCGGCGGCACGGTCGATCTGCACCGGGGCATAGGCCAGCCACGGGCGCGGGCCGATGGCGTTGCTGGCCCCGGAGCTGGCACCGTAGGACCAGCCCTTGTCCTCGCGCAGGTTCATGTTCAGGCGTGAGGTGAACGTGCCGCCCAGGGCGCCATTGCCCAGGTCGAACGCCAGCGACGAAACGTCGCCGGTGGGGGCGACCACCTGGCCGACGAGGATGTTGGCCTGCACGCTGCCGGGCTGGTCGACCAGGAACACGCGGGGTGCCGATGGCCGCCGCACCTCGCCACGCTCCAGGCGTGGCAATGGCGCATCCGGCGCCCGCCAGCCGCCCAGGTGCTTCTCCAGCAGCGGACGCAGCTCCTCCAGCGCGATGTCGCCGACGACGATGAGGGTGGCGTTGTCCGGCCGGAGGAACTCGCTGTGGAAGGCCACCAGGTCTTCGCGCGTAAGCGCACTGATGGAAGCTTCATCACCGCTGCCGGTGAAGGGGATGCCGTAGGCGTGCCCGGGGCCGTAAAGCAGCGGTGGCAGCAGGCGCATGGCCAGGCTGCCCGGGCGGGTCTTCTCCTGCGCGATGCCGGCGAGCCACTGTGCGCGTACCCGCTCGATCTCGTCCGGGATGAACGCCGGGCGCAGGACCACGTCGGCAAACAGCGGCAGGGCCTTGTCCAGCTGCTCCTTCAGCACCGACAGCGAGACATTGCCTGCGTCCAGGGACGCACCGCTGCCGATGATGGCGCCCAGGCTCTCGGCGGCCCTGGCCAGTTCCAGCGCGTTCCGCCGGCCGGCGCCCTCGGTCAGCATGTTCATGGTGAAGCTGGCGGTTCCGGGCTTGCGGCCGGCATCGGCGCTGTAACCACCGTTGACCTCCAGACTCATCTGCACCAGCGGCAGGCCTTCGCGGCGCGCCAGGATGACGGCCAGCCCGTTGTCCAGGCGGGCGCGTTCCAGGGACGGGAAGTAGAGGTCGGGGAATTCGCTCACCGTCGGCGGACCGGCGCTGCGGTCCACATCGCTGGCCACCGTGCGGTAGCGCGGATCGGCGGGCGCCACCGGCGGCAGCTCACCGGGATCGCCGCTGGGCGTGTCCTCCGGCTCGGCGGCGCGCTCGCCCGGCAGCACCACCAGCGTGTGGCTGCCCTCGCCCAGCCAGCGTCGTGCCGCATCCCTCAGGATGCGCGAGCTGGCTCCCTGTACCTTCAGCAGGCGCTGCACGTAGCAGTCGGGATCGCCCGTGATCACGGCGCATTGCGCCAGCACGTCGGCCTTGCCGCCGAAACCGCCGATGCGTTCGACCTGGCGCACGAAACCTGTGCGGTACACCGTCTTTGCCCGATCCAGCTCGTCGCGGGTGGGGCCACGCCTGCGCAGTCGGGCGATCTCCTCGTCGAGGATGGCTTCCACCCGGGCCGGATCGACACCCTGCTTGACGTCCACCACGATGGCGAAGAAACCGGCGAGCTGTTCCGCGCTGACGAAAGAGGTGACCATGTCGGCCAGTTTCCCGTCATGCACCAGGCGCTGGTTCAGACGCGAGGCGGCGCTGCCGCCAAGGACCTGGCTCACCAGTTCGAGGTAGACATCGTCACCACCGTCATGACCGAACTGGGGCACCACCCAGGCCCGGTAGATGCGTGGCTGCGCCACCCGGTCGGCCATCTCCGCGCGCGTGCCGGCACGGCGCCGGGGTACGTTCACGGGCGGCTGCGCCATGTCGGGTCCGGCGGGAATGTCGCCGAAGTAGCGCCTCACCTTCTCGCGCGCGGTCTCCAGGTCGATGTCACCGGCCAGCACGAGCACCGCGTTGTTCGGGCCGTACCAGGAACGGAACCACCACCGCACGTCATCCAGCGTGGCGCCGTCGAGGTCGGCCATGGAGCCGATGGGAAGATGCGCATACGGATGTCCGCCGGGAAACAGGGCTTCGACCATGTGCTTCCACACCAGCCCATGCGGCTGGTTCTCGTTCTGCCGCTTCTCGTTCTTCACCACCGCGCGTTGTTCATCGAGCCGCGCCTGGTCGATGGTACCGAGGAAATGACCCATCTGCTCGGAGAGCATCCACAGGCCCAGGTCCACCGCCGTCGTCGGCACGTTGGCAAAGTAGTTGGTGCGGTCGAAGCTGGTGGTGCCGTTCATGTCGGTGGCGCCCACCAGCTCGAACGGCTTGAAGAATTCGTCGTCGTAGTGCTCCGTGCCCTGGAACATGAGGTGTTCGAACAGGTGCGCGAAACCGGTCCGGCCCGGCTGTTCGTCCTTGGAGCCGACGTGGTACCAGACGTTCAGCGCCACGATCGGTGCTTTGCGGTCCGTATGCACGACCACGCGCAGGCCATTGTCCAGCGTGAAGCTGTGGCTGGCGATGTCGATGGTGGATTCGGCCTGGGCCAGGCCGGCAGCAAGCATGCCGAGCAGGGTGAGTTTCCTCATGGGTGAAGGGTCCCGTGGTTGCGGATCCGGCCGCAAGCATAGCGGCCCGTCGGCAGAAGCGCCCAGCGGCGCTACACTGCCACGGTCGCCGAAGGAGACCGTCCATGCACGTACTCGTCACCGGAGGCAACCGTGGACTGGGCCTGGAGTTCGTGCGCCAGTACCTGCAGCGCGGCGCCCATGTCCATGCCTGCTGCCGGCATCCGGCCCAGGCTTCCGCACTCAACCGCCTGGCCGCCGAGCATCCGGGACACCTGAACGTGCTGCCGCTGGACGTGTCACGTCCGGCCAGCATCCAGGCCCTGCGTGCCGGGCTGGACCTGCTTACGGACCGCCTCGACCGCCTGGTCAACAATGCGGGCATGCTCGTGCGTGGCGAGCGCTTCGGCGGCCTCGACGCCGGGGAGATGCTGCGCAGCTACCAGGTCAACGCCGTCGGCCCTGTGCTGCTGGTACAGGCCTGCGCCGGTCTGCTGGAACGCGGCAGGAACGCACGCGTCGCCAACATCACCTCCGGCCTGGGTTCGATCAGCCTGGTGGACGGCTTCCACACGCCCAGCTACAACGCCTCCAAGGCGGCGCTGAACATGTGGACGCGCCTGCTGGCGCAGGCGCTCAATCCCCGCGGTGTGCTCTGCTTCGCGCTCAGCCCGGGCTGGGTGCGCACCGACATGGGTGGTGCACAGGCACCGCTGAGCGCCGCCGCGTCTGTTGCCTCCCTGATCGACCTCTTCGAGAACGCGACCGCGGATGACCAGGCAAGCCTGCTCGACCATGCCGGCGGCCGGATGCCCTGGTGAGCACCCGGCCGCGGGCATTCATGGTGTGCCCCTGGTCAGGTTGATGGTGCCGCTGCTGCCATCCACGTTCGTGTAGGTGAAGGTGGCGCTGGTGGCGGAATTGAAGACCAGCGTGTAGGTACCGGTGAAGACGGGGGCCGATGAATTGCCGGAGAAGCGGGCGACCCGCCCACCCATCCGGTCCGGACCGGTCCAGATGTCCTCCAGCTGGTACCAGGTCGGCCGGTTCTGCGCGTCGTAGCGGAACCACAGCGAGAACAGGCCCCCGTTGTTGAGACGGAACAGGCTCAGACCTCGCCGTGCCTGGTTGGCGTTGTACCACTGCCCGGTGTAATCGCGCGTGGCTCCCGGCGTCCCCCCGCTGGCCGGTGCCAGGTACTGGCGGATATCCGGAAACACGTGGTCGAAGCGCGAGTAGTAATCGTAGTTGCCGGAGTCTTCGGGCGCCCCGGAGTTGCCGCAGGAGGCGGCACCACCGATCAGGCCGCCGCGCAGGTAATAGCTGTTGCTGTCACGGGTGAACAGGCCCGAACCGCTGCTGCCGCCTTCGGTCGTGCCCTCGTTCCAGGTCACACGCCAGGACGAGGTGATGGTGGAGCCACCGAGGTTCACGTTGGCCTGTTCGCGCAGGTAGCGCCCGAAGCTCACCTTCTTGATATCGCCCGCCGGGTGGTGGATGGCGGTCACCTCGGCATTGGCCTGCAGCGCATTGCTGTCCCAGCCGGCGAAGGTGACGCCGTTGGGCAGGGTGCCGCGCAGTTCCAGCAGCAGGGCGTCGGTGTCCGCGGTGGCGTAGCGGAGATCGGCGCCGCCGGTGACGCGGATGTTCTGGCCCGCGTTGTTGACATTGCACGTGGGCGTCTCGTAGAACCAGTAGGTCTCCAGCGTGTTGGCCACGGACTGCGAGGCAATGCAGTGGCGGGCGCTGTAGAACCACTTCCTCTGCGTGGCGTTGTCGGTGTCATTGAGCAGCGTGCCGGTACAGACGTAGGTGCCGCCGTCCTGGAACACCATGTGCGCGACCGAGTTCTTGGCCTGCACGAACAGGTTGCCGAGCGGACCGGTCCGGCACACCACGTCGATGTTGCAGGAACCGGATGCGCCCAGCGCCTTGGCGACCACGTCGGGCTCATGCGGATCGACGAGCAGATGTGCCACGCCCGCCACCCGGGGCACCGGCACCGTGGTGATATCCGCGTCTCCCGGCACGAACCACAGCAGGTGCTGCCTGCCGCCCGAGGTGGTCGCGGTCCAGAAGCGCCCGAGGGCATCCGTGGCGGCGCGCATCTCCTCGATGTCGGCACCCGAGGCCTGCCCGGCCACATCGCCACCGAAGCGCAACCACGCACCCTCCGGGAGGCCATCGACCGGTACCGCCACGCGCACGGCGGCCGCGTCGGGCACGACCACCTCGACACTGGCCAGCCAGCCGCCGGGCACAGGCTGCCAGGCGAGGTTCCCGGCGTCGAAGTTGGCCACCTCGCTGCCTGGATCGCGCTCGACGCCAATGCGCAGGCGCTTGGTTCCGGCCTGCGCATTGGCCGCCCTGATGGCGTCGACGCGATCCGGGCCGAGGGGAAGCAGGTGCATCCGCGCCGACGCCGGCGGCGCCCCCACGCCGGCAGACTGCCAGCGTTTCGGCATGGCGGCCATGGGGTCCAGTTCGGGACGGTAGGGTTCCGCGCCCACGCGCAGCCCGGAATCGGCGGCAGCGGGCAGGGCCAGCGTCACCGCCAGAAGGGAGACAAGCAGGGGAACAGGACGGATCGCGACGGTCATTGCGGGGCTCCTGGGAGTTGGATGCCGATTGTGATACGTGCCGGGGCGGAATGCCTGCACTCCCCATTACGTGGAAAGCGACCGGAACCTGACAGCTACAATCGCCCCTCCCCATCCGCATGGCCGCCGGCCGCCCATGTTCCACGTCGTGCTCTTCCAGCCGGAGATCCCGCCCAACACCGGCAATGTGATCCGGCTGTGCGCCAATGCCGGCTGCCGCCTGCACCTGATCGCGCCGCTGGGGTTCGAGCTGGACGACGCGCGCCTGCGCCGCGCCGGCCTGGACTACCACGAATACGCCAGCGTGCGCGTGCACGACAGCCTGGAGGGCTTCCTGCGCGAGGTGGCTCCGCCACGGCTGTTCGCGTTCAGCACGCGTGGACAGTCGCGGTACGACCAACCGCGCTATGCCGCCGGCGACGCCTTCCTGTTCGGACCGGAGACGCGTGGCCTGCCCGCCGGGGTGCTGGAGTCCATCCCACCCCACCGGCGGCTGCGCCTGCCCCTGCGCCCGGGAAACCGCAGCCTCAACCTGTCCAATGCGGTGGCCGTGGCCGTGTACGAGGCCTGGCGGCAATGCGGCTTTGCCGGGGGACAGTGAACCGGCCGTTAAGCCACCTGCCCGACCGGTCCGGCCGCCAGCCGGGCCTGTCCGTACAATGGCGCGGTTCCGTCCAGACCAGGAGCTTCCCATGATCCGTTCCGCCGCATGCCTGAGCCTGCTGCTCTGCGCCGGCAGCGCCTTCGCGCAGCAGCCGATGCACAACCCGGGCGTGAGCTGGTCGTACTTCGACGTCGGCCTGCAGCACGTCTCCCCGGACCGCGACGCCCTCGACAACGGCACCGGTGCCTTCGTACGTGGCTCCGGCGAGTTCAACCAGAACTGGCACGTGTTCCTGGGCTGGAACCGCACGCCGCTGGAAGGCTCCATGGCCTTCACCGGTGAGGGTGGCCTGCCTGGCGTGGTCGCGCTCGACGACGACGTGGACCGCTTCAACATCGGCATCGGCTACAACCTGCCGGTGGCCCGGAACACCGATCTGTTTTTCCGCGTGGCCTACGAACGCGTCGGCAGTGCCGAATTCCGCATCAACGTCGATGGCCTTCCGCCGGCCACCGCCAAGCTGGAGAACACCGACGGCTTCAGCGGCGAGCTGGGCGTACGTTCGTCCTTCACGCCGCGCTTCGAGGCAGGCGCGTCCATCCGCCACGTTTCACTGGACGAACCGGAGGTGCGGGTCAACGGCAACCTCATCGCCACGCCGACGCTGATCAGCGACGACTCGGTGACTTCCGCCGTTCTGTACGCGCAGTTCCGCTTCGGCAACGGCTGGGGCATCCTCGCCGAGGGCGAGCTCAACGGCGACTACAACGCCTTCATGCTCGGCGCCCGCCTCAGCTACTGATCCCCCGCCCCCGCTGGCCCGGAAGGTTCCCGGCCGGCGGGGTGCCGGAACGGACCTGCCGCGGTGTCGTGTTCGCCGTGGCGGACCCTGGGCCCGCCACGGTCATCCCCGGGCGGCCATGGCGACGTCCGTGCAGTCACCTCCGTCCACGCGCCGGGCCGGCGGACGCGGGCATGCCGCAGTACGGCAGGCACGGAAAGGAGGATTCCGGAGCCGGGCCCGGAACGCCGGTCCGCGAGGTCGGGGTCCCGCGTTCCCCGGCGCCTGGACCGCGGCCCCCCGGGTCGCGGTCAACGGAATTCCGGCTTCTGCTCCCGTGAAAGCAGCAGGCGCACGCCCTCGGTCGGCGTGATCTCGCCGCGCAGGGCGCGCTCCACCAGTGCGCTGATCGGCAGCTCCACGCTGTGCCGGCGCGCCAGGCGCATGACTTCCTCGGCCGTCTGCAGGCTTTCCACCACCTGGCCGATCTCGCGCACGGCCTGATCCAGCGGCACACCGCGCCCCAGCGCCAGGCCGAGCCGGCGGTTGCGCGAGAGGTCGCCAGTGCAGGTGAGCACCAGGTCACCCAGGCCGGCCAGGCCCATGACGGTTTCCTTCTGGCCACCCAGCGCCTGGTTGAGGCGCAGCACCTCGGCCAGGCCGCGGGTGATGAGGCCGGCGCGCGCGTTCAGGCCCATGCCCATGCCATCGGACACGCCGACGGCCACGGCCAGCACATTCTTCATGGCGCCACCCAGACCGGCGCCGAGCATGTCGGTGCCGGTGTACACCCGGAAGGTGGCGCAGTGGAACTCGCGCGCCACCGCGGTGGCGAAGTCCGCATCGTGCGAGTGCACGGTCACCGCCGTCGGCAGGCCCTGCACGACCTCGCGCGCGAACGACGGCCCGGTGAGCACGGCCCTGGGATGGCGGTCACCGAGGATCTCGTCGGCAACCTCGTGCAGGAAGCGGCCGGTGCCCGGCTCGAAGCCCTTGCTGGCCCAGACCACGCCGGCGTCGGGCGCCAGCATGGGGGCGATCTGCCGCAGCAGGCCGGCGAAGGCATGGCTGGGCGTGACGATGAGCACCAGGCGCGCACGGCGCACCAGCGGCTCCAGCGCGGCCGTGTATTCGAGCGACGGTGGAAGATCGAGGTCGGGCAGGTAGCGGGCATTGCGCCCGCTGGCGGCCATGGCCGCCATCTGCGCGGCGTCGCGACCCCAAAGGCAGGTCGCGACGCCGTTGCGAGCCAGCAGGGCCGCGAGGGCCGTGCCCCAGGAACCGGCGCCGAGAACGGCAATCGGTCGGACCGCGGCCATGTCGGACGGATCAGGCGTGGCCGGACAGCCCTTCGCCCTGCTGCTGTTCCATGGCGCGGCGGCGCATCTGCTCGGCGTACAGCTGGTCGAAGTTGATGGGCTGCAGGACGAACGGCGGGAAGCCGCCGGCCAGCACCAGCTCGCTGATGGTGCTGCGTGCGTACGGGAACAGCGTCTGCGGGCAGTAGGTCGACAGCACCGCCTGGCGGGACGCGTCGTCGAAACCGCTGAGGACGAAGATGCCGGCCTGCTTGATCTCGACCAGGAAGACCACCTTCTCGCCCAGCTCACAGGTCAGGTTGACGCCGAGCACGACCTCGAAGGCGGTGTCGCCGATCTGCTGCACGCGCTGGCTCAGTTCCAGCTTGAACTGGGGCTGGCCCTGCTCCTGGAACACCTGCGGCGCGCCGGGAACCTCGAAGGAGGCGTCCTTGAGGTAGATCTTCTGGATGGCAAGCTGTGCGGACGGCTGGGTTCCGGCCGTGCCGTTGGCGGCCGCGTTTTCATTGGACATCGGGGATGACTCCGTGGAAAGGATGAGGTGAATCCGGAATGCGGGCCCGGCATTATCCCACACCCGCCGCGGGGGGCGCCCGCCCGGCCGGGGAGGCGCCGGCGTCGGCTCAGGCCTTGCCGCGCACCAGCGGCAGCTCCGCCGCAGACCACTGCGCGACGCCGCCGGACAGGGTGTAGGCGCGGGTGAAACCCGCCTTCACCAGGCGCCGGGCCGCCTGGGCCGAGGTCATGCCATTGCGGCAGACCACGACCACGGGGCGGTCCTTCACCTTGGCCAGGTCCTTGTTTTCCGGGTCGAACTGACTGGGCGCGACGTGCCGGCTGCCCGGGATGTGCGCCTTTTCGAAGTCGGCGATGGGGCTGAGGTCCACCACCAGCGCGTTTTCGCGGTTCATCAGCAGGGTGAGCTGTGCCGGCGTGAGCTCCCTGTAGCCGCGCGTGAAGCGCGAGATGACGCTGCCGACCAGGAAGATGGTGAGCAGGACGAAGGCCGCCACCAGCATGGGGTGCGCGGCGATGAATTCGGGCAGTCGGTCCATAGGGCGGCGGATTATCCGCCATGCGCGGCCACACCGCCACCGCTGCCCGCGCGGCCGCGCGCGGGCGTTTACTGGCGCCGGTCCAGATCCGGCAGGCCCGAGACCAGCCACCAGCGCTTGGCGTCCTCGTCGTAGCGCCACACTTCGCGGTCCAGCAGGGACGAAGTGGTCAGCGTATGCCGGTTCATGAACTCGATCTCGGCGTAATGGACGATGCTGCCGTCCGGCTGGGGTTCGCGCGCACGGGAGCGGTAGCCGGTGACGCGGAGCTGGCGCCAGCGTTCCAGCTCGAGGTCGGACGGCGGCGATTCCTCCAGCCCCTTGGGATCGTGGAAGGCGATGATCTGCTCCACCTCGCCCCAGCGTACCGCACCGGCGTACAGGTACAGCGTTTCCTCCAGCTTGTTCTTCTCGCTGCCCACACCGGCGCAGGCGGACAGAAGCAGTGCCAGCAGGATGACGACGGTTCGCACGGTCAGGACCATGGGCATTCCCCCCAGCGGTGACGGTGGCCGGATTCTGGCAGATGCAGGCGACGCATGCGATCAGGCGGCGGCGGTACGACGGCGCGGATCGATGGCGACGAAGCGCGCCTCGAGGCTCGCGGCCACGGTGCCGTCGGCGAGCCGGCACTCGGCGCGCACCTGCGTGCGTGCGCGGCCACGTTCACGGTAGGCCTGCAGGAACGCGTCGCCCTCCTCCTCCGGCGGCCAGGCCAGGACATCGATGTCTTGCCAGACCGGAGCCAGGTAGCGGATCTGGCTGTCCTGCACGTACACCTCGGCATCGGCACCGAGGTCGCCCAGGCGCAGCACGGCGCTGCCCCAGCCGGCCAGCGTCATCAGGCTGGCGAGGCTGCCGCCGAAGGCGCAGCCCTTGTCGTTGCGGTTGGGTCCCAGCGGTGCGGCCAGACGCAGGTGGCGGCCGTCCCACCCGGCCACCCGCAGGGCCATGGCCCTGGCCAGGGGGATGTCGTCGAGCAGCGCCTGCTCAAGTTCCTCCGGAGTCATCGCCTGCATCCTGTGCCCATGTGGCCGGCGACTGTGCGATGCAACAGGACACCGGTCAAGTGCGCCCGCACGGGGGCGGCGATAATGGCGGCATGCATGCCGCCACCGATCCGTCTTCCCCGCCGCTGCGCGGCGTGCAGGTGTTCACGCTGCGCCCGCACGATGCCGGCACGCGGGCACTGCTGTCGGCACTGCGGCTTGACGGCGCGCAGGCATACAACCTGGCACCGCTGCGACTGGTCGCCATCCCGCCGGAGGCCTTCGCCCGGCAGGCCGACCCGCTCGCCGGTGCCAGCCACTGGCTGTTCACCAGCCCCGCCGCCGTTCGCATGGCCGCCAGCCTCGCGGCCCGCGCCGGACTGGACCTGTTCGCGCCCGGTGCCGCCCTGGCGCAGGCGGGCGCGGCCGGCCGTGTGTTCGCGCCCGGTCCGGGCAGCGCGGAGGCCCTGCAGCGCCTGGGCATCACGGCGCAGGTGCCGGTTGGGCGCTACGACAGCGAAGGCATCCTGGCGCTGCCGGCACTGTCTGGCCCGCTGCAGGGCCACGTGGTGATCGTCGGCGCGCCCGGCGGACGCGGCCTGCTCGCGCCGGCCCTGCGGGAACGGGGGGCCCGCGTGACGCTGTTCCATGTCTACGCACGCCAGCCCAGGCCCCTGCCGGCCCGGCACCTGGCCAGGCTGGCCGCGGCGCCCCAGGCCGTGCTCGTCGCCAGCAGCGGCGCGATGCTCGCCGCCCTGGTGGCGCAGCTGCGCGGCCGGCGCCGGGAAGTGATCCCCCGCGCCGGCCTGGTGGTTGCCAGCACGCGCCTGCAGGCGCAGGCCCGGGAACTTGGCTTCCGCACCATCCTGGTGGCCGGGTCGGCCCGACCGGCCGACCTGCACCGGGTCACGCTGGCCCTGGTGTCCAGCGCCGCCCCGGCGCCCGGGCGGCCACGCCCCGCAGCGGGCCGCGCCCGGCCGGACCGGTTAGCATAGGCACATGAGCGATCGCGACGACGACATCCTCCCGGCCGACGACGTGACGCCCGCTCCCGATGTCCCCGCCTCCGGCGCGGATCCGGTGCAGCCGGCATACCGGCCCTCCGCCTCCCGCAGCGGCGGTCCCGCCCTGTTCCTCTCCGTGCTCGCGCTGGCCGGCGCCGGCTTCGCCGCCTGGCAGGCCTGGCTGGCGGCGCGTGCCGACCACAACTCGGCGAGCGAGCTGCAGCAGCGCCTGGAGGCGCTGGAAACGCGCCTGACCGAAAACGAGCGCCGCGCCGCCCGCAACAACGAGCTGGCCGCCAACCTGCGCGAACAGCTCGCCGGAAGCGAACGCCTGCGCCAACAGCTGCAGTCGGACCTGCTCGCCCTGGCGGACCGCAGCGCGCGTGCCGACGCGCTGATCGCCGACCTGGCACGGGGGCGGACGGACGCCACGCACATGGAAGCCGGCGTGGCACGCCTGCTGCTGCTCGAGGCCGAAAGCCACCTGCACCTGTGGGACGACCGCGAAGGCGCCATCACCGCCCTCGAGCTGGCGGCCCAGGCGCTCACCGGCACGCCCCATGCCGCCGTGCGCGCCGACATCGAGGCCGCCCGCGCACAGGTGCGGCGCATCCACCGTCCCGCCTGGCACGAGGTGCAGGCACGCCTGGAGGAGTTCGCCGGCACGGTCGCGTCGCTCCTGGTGTCTCCCCGCGGGGAGGAACCGGAACGCGACGACGGACGTGGCTGGTGGGCGCGGCAGTTCGACCACTTCGACCACCTGGTCCGCATTCGCCGCGAGGACGAACCCGACATCGCGCCACTGCCCGGTCGCGAGAGCGTTCGCGCGGCCCTGCGGCGCGCGCTGCTGGCCGCACAGGCCGGCGATCCCGAAGCCCTGCGCACGCAGCTGCAGTCGGCACGGCGCGCCGTCAGCGCCTGCTGCGCCGGCGACGCCGCCGATGCCCTTCTGGCCGGCCTGGACGACCTGCTGGCCATCGACTGGCAGGCACCACTGCCCGACCTGTCCAGCCTGCGCCGGCGGCTGGAGGCCGCCCTGCCGGTTCCCGCCGTACCGGTCGACGTCGAGGAAACGGACACCCCACCACCCACCGAACAGGAGAACCCGGCGTGAGCATGAAATGGTTCCTGCGCATCGTCGTGATCGTCGCCGTGCTCATCGCCGGCGCGCTCGGCTGGCAATGGCTGGCCGCCGACCCGGGCCTGGTGCAGGTGCGCATCCGCGGCTACGTGATCGAAACCAGCGTCATCGCGGCCGTGGCGATGATCCTGCTGGTGTTCATCGCCATCTGGCTGCTGTGGTGGCTGCTGCGCGCTCCCTTGCGTTGGCTGTCCAGCATGCGCCGGCGCCGCGCCCGGCACGCCTTCGCCCAGGCGGAGTTGCGCCTGCGCGAGGGGCACTGGGCCCGGGCGGAAAAGCTCTTCGTGCGCGCCGCCGAGGATCCCGACTTCCGCGTGCCGGCACTGCTGGAAGCCGCGCAGGCCGCGCACGCGCGCGGCCATGAGGCGCAGGCGCAGGCCTATCTGGCCTCGCTGGAGGAGGATGCCGATGGCGGGCGCCTGGTGCGGCTGGAGCGCGCGCGCGAGGCGCTGGCCAATGAGCAGTCCGAGCAGGCCCTGTCGCTGCTGGCGGACATGACGCCACCGCCGCCCAGCGCCCTGCTGCTGCGCAACCAGGCGCTGCGCCAGAGCTATCGCGCCGAGGAAGCGCTGGCGGAACTGCCGGAACTGCATCGAAGCCAGATCCTCACCGGCCTGCAGTACGCCAAGCTGGAGCTGGCCACCATCCTGCAGGCGCTGTCGGAAGCGCGTGACGGCGCCCAGCTCCAGCGCGTGTGGAATGCCCTGCCGCGAGGACAGAGGCGCACCGACGCCGTGGTCTCCGCCTACGTGCAGCGCGCGGTGGAACTGCATGACGTCGATGCCTCCACCCTGATCGAGACACAGCTGAAGCAGGAGTGGAGCGAGGACCTGGCGCGCCAGTACGGACGCCTGCAGCAGGGCAGCCCGGCCCGGCGCCTGAAGCAGGCGCAGGCCTGGCTCGAACAGCATCCCGACAGCGTCGGGCTCAACATCTCCCTGGCGCGCCTGCACCTGGCGCTGGGCGAAACCAGTCAGGCGGAGGAGTTCGCCGGCCATGCCCTGGCCCTGGACAACGATGCCGAAGCCTGGGAACTGATGGCCGAGATCGCCGAGCGGCAGCAGCAGTCCGAACGCGCCCGTGTGGCGCTGGCCAACGTGCTGCGCTGCCGGCGCGGCGAAACTCCCCTGCCGCTTCCAGCCGGCAGCCGGCGTGCCGGCCATCTGGGGCTGTTCGCCGCCAGCGAGAAGCGCGGCGAGCACGGCTTCCCGCAGCTGCCCGAGGACATCAAGCCGCACTGAACCGCAGGCACCCGCCCATCCGGCGGGCGCGTTGCGGCTCGCAAGCGGTTACAGCGCGGCGGCGATCAGCTGTGCCCAGCGTGCGTACTGCGCTCCCGACGGATGCAGGCGGTCGTGCACCAGCATGGCCGTGTCGGCGGCCAGCTCGCGCGTCAGCGGCGTGATGTCGACGTAGCGGAGGCCCCGCATGGCGCACAGTTCCGCCTGCGCCGCGTTGTAGTCATCGATGGCCCCGCTGATGGCGGCACGGCCGCGCCTGTCGCCGGCACCGAAGGGCGTCAGTCCCCAGTCGGGAATCGACACCACGAACACGCGCTGCGTATCGCCATCGGCCAGCGCCACCGCCCGGGTCAGCACGCGGTTGAAAAACGGCAGGTGCTCGGCCACCTCGCGTCCGCGGTACTGGTCGTTGACGCCGACCAGCACGCTGACGGCATCGAATGGCCCGGACGGCGCCGCCCCGTCCATGGCCGCCAGCAGCTCGTCCGCGGTCCAGCCGGTGCGCGCGATCACCTGCGGCGTCGACCAGCCGCGCGCCTGCGCCAGCAGGTACGGCCAGGTCTGCGCCGGTTCCACGCCCTCGCCGATGGTGTAGGAATCGCCCAGCGCCAGGTAGCGGGTCATGGCGGTGCGATCAGGCGACCACGGCCGCCGTGCCGGCGGCCGTGGACATGCGTTCGAGCTGGCGTTCGATGCGCGCCAGCACCTCGGCCATCACCTGTGCCTGTGGCAGCAGCGTCAGGCGCACGTGGTCGGCCCGTTCGATGTTGAAGCCGCGTCCCGGCACCACCAGCACCGACTCCTGCTCCAGCAGCGCCAGCGCGAAGGTGTGGTCGTCCACGCCGGGCAGGGTGATGCGCGGGAACGCGTACAGTGCGCCGGCGGGCGCCACCAGCGACAGGTGGCGGCTGTGCGCGCAGTGCTCCAGCAGGACGCGCCGCGTCTCGTACAGGCGGCCGCCGGGCATGGTCAGCGCGCGGATGCTGTCCTCGCCGGCCAGCGCCGGCGCCACCGCGAACTGGCCGGCGACATTTGCGCACAGGCGCAGGGCCGCCAGCAGTTCCAGGCGCTCGCGCAGGATGGCTGTCGCCTCCGGCTTGCCGGACACCCCCAGCCAGCCCACGCGGTAGCCGCAGGCGCGGAACACCTTGGACAGGCCGCCGAAGGACAGGCAGGGCCAGTCACCGGCCACCGCCGCCATCGGCACGAATTCCGCGCCGTCGTAGAGGATGCCGTCGTAGATCTCGTCGGCCAGCAGCAGCAGGCCGTGGCGGCGCGCGATCTCCGCCAGCCGCTCCAGCAGGGGACGCGGATACACCGCGCCGGTGGGATTGTTCGGGTTGATGAGCACCAGCGCGCGCGTGCGTGGACCGATGCGCGCCTCCAGTTCCTCCGGGTCGGGCAGAAAGGCGTTCTCCCCGCGGCAGCGGTAGTACACCGGCACGCCGTCGTTGAGGCGCACCGCCGCGCTCCACAGCGGATAGTCCGGCGCCGGCAGCAGCACCTCGTCGCCCGGATCGAGCAGTGCGCGCAGCGCCATGTCGATCAGCTCGCTGACACCGTTGCCGATGAACACCGACTCGGGTGACACCCCCTGCGCACCACGCGCCTGCTCGCGCGCGGCGATGGCGGCCCGCGCCTGCGGCAGACCCTGCTGGTGGCAATAGGCGCCGCTGTCGGCGACGCCGCGCTCCACCGCCTCGCGCAGCGCCTCCGGCACCTCGAAACCGAAGGCACCGGGATTGCCGATGTTCAGGCGCAGGATCTGCCGGCCCTCGGCCTCCAGCTCCCGCGCGCGCCGGCTCAGCGGGCCGCGGATGTCGTAGGTCACCTGGTCGAGGCGGCGGCTGGGGCGGACGGGCTGCGGCATGGTCGTGTGGGCTGGGTAAACCGGCGCAGTCTAGCGGCCTTTGCCCACCGTGACACCGGGCGGATGCCGGCCACGGCGGATGTCGTACACTTGTCCGCATGCCGCCGACCTCCGGCCCATCCGTGTTCCCGACCGCCGTCATGTCCGAGCGCTGATGCCGACGCCGCACGCCCCCGGCTCCATCGGCTGGCCGCCGGATCAGCCCCTGCCGCAAGCGCCGCCCGGGCAGCGCCTGGTGCGCGTGACGGTGCAGCACCGCAACGGCTTCATCGTCCACGACGGCGCGGAGAAATTGCGCGCACAGGCCCCGCGCGGCCTGGTACCCGACGGGACCGGCGCGCCCGTCCGCCCGGCGGTGGGCGACTGGGCCTGGATCGATCCCTCGACGGAACCGCCGACCCTCACCGCCCTCCTGCCCCGCAGCCGGGTGCTCAAGCGCGGCGCCGCCGGCGAACGTTACGCGCAGCAGATCCTGGCCACCAACGTGGACCTGGCCGTGGTGGTGATGGGCCTGGACGGCGACTTCAACCCGCGCCGCCTCGAACGCTATCTGGCGCTGATCGCCGGCACCGGCATCGAGCCCATGGTGGTGCTCAGCAAGGCCGACACCTGCCCGGACGCCACGGAGCGTGTCGCGCTGATCGAGGCCGCCCACCCCGGCATCACCGTGCTGGCCATCAACTGCAAGGACGCGGCCCAGGTCGCCCCCGTGGCCGCCCGCCTCGGCCCCGGCCGCACCGGCGTGCTGCTGGGCTCGTCCGGCGCCGGCAAGTCCACCCTCAGCAATACGCTGATGGGCACGGTGAGGCAGAAGACGGGCGAGGTGCGCGAGCGCGACAGCCGGGGCCGCCACACCACCACCTCGCGTTCGCTGCTGCAGCTGCCCAGTGGCGGCTGCCTGATCGATTCGCCGGGCATGCGCGAACTGAAGCTCACCGGCGAGGAATTGCTCGACGACGCCTTCGCCGCCGAACTTTCGACCGAAGTGGAACGCCTGGCGCAGCAATGCCGCTTCCGCGACTGCCGCCACCAGGCCGAACCCGGCTGCGCCATCCGGGCGGCCCTGGCCGACGGTACGCTGGATGCACAACGCTACGCGCATTACCTCAAGCTGGAACAGGAGCGCGCGCAGGCCGCCAGCCAGCGCGAGCAGTTGCAGCGGCGCGCCGCCGAGCGCGCCGCCAACCGCGGCTTCAACCAGCGCCTCGTCGACAAGCGGGGGCGACATTGACCGAACTGGAGCGCTTCGCCGCCCTGGATGCGCGCCTGGTGGCCGCGGCACGCTCCATCCGCCTGCTGGCGGCGGCAAGCTGGCCAGCCCCGGTGCAGGACCGCTTCATCGCCGCCGCCGAAAGCGGCCGGCCGGTCATGCCGCAGGTGAGCTATCCGCGCATCGACCTGTCGGACACGCGGCGCGAACTCGACGCCATCGCCGTCGCCGCCGATGCCAGCCATCCGGTCGGGGACTACCTGCGGCGCAGCGCCGGCGCCTACCACATCGCCGCCGAAATCATCGAATCGCTGGGCACGCCCGCCGTCGGCCCGCTGTCGGCCCGCCTGTACGGCACCCCGGGCGAACCGCTGCCCGGCAGCCACTGGACCAACGTGGATGCCGCCAGCCACTTCATCGTGCTGGCCGACGAGCTGGACGCCGAACTCGACGACGCCGACAGCGCCGCCACCCTTTCCGCCGGGGAGGCCCGCGCGCGCATGCAGGCCGCCGTCGACCAGGTGTTCGACCGCCACCGCATCCAGGTCCAGCTCGACCCGGACCTGGTCGCCAAGGCCGCGGCCGGCGCCACCCGCGTGCGCCTGCGCGCAGGCACCAGCTTCTCCGCCGCGGACATCCGCCAGCTGCTCGAACACGAGGTGCTGGTGCATTCCCTCACCGCCATCAACGGCCGCGAGCAGCCCAATTTCCGCAGCCTCGCACAGGCTTCGCCGCGCGTGACCGCCACCCAGGAAGGCCTGGCCACCTTCGCCGAACAGATCACCGGCTGCATCGACATCCGGCGCATGAAGCGCATCTCCCTGCGCATCCTCGCCATCGACCGCGCCATCAAGGGGGCCGACTTCCTCGAGGTGTACCGCTTCTTCCGCGAGGCCGGGCAGACGCCGGTAGACAGTTTCGCCTCGAGCATGCGCATCTTCCGCGGCGTGCCCGTCACCGGCGGCGGCGCGTTCTGCAAGGACACCGTCTACCTGCACGGCCTGCTGTCCGTGCACACCTTCTTCCGCTGGGCGCTCAAGCACCGGCGGCTGAACCTGCTGCGCTGGATCTTCGCCGGCAAACTGGCCCTGCACGACGTGCTGGCGCTGGAGCCCTGGTTCGAGGCCGGCTGGTTCGCCCCGCCCACCTACCTGCCGCACTGGGCCGAACGCAGCGGCAACCTCGCCGGCCTGCTGGCCTTCTCGCTGTTCGCCAACCGCATCCGCCTGGACACCTTGCAGGCCGAGGACATCGTGCTCGGCGTCTGAGCCTGCCGTGCGACGACGCCAGCCATGCCCTACCCGCCTGAAGGGTGTCTCACCGGCATCTCCCGGAGTTTCGCGTTCCCACCATTACCCTGTTACCCCCATTGGCCCCTGGCACGACCATACGATGCCGTAGCGTCGCGGTCGCCCGGCCGCAGGAATGCCCGGGCCCCGGGG